>Ga0207674_10002204_pt1 | contig 24674 bp, 22 predicted proteins | sample KBSCornC72_FD_184303 | JGI IMG/M metagenome (GOLD analysis project Ga0207674, IMG submission 184303) | Corn rhizosphere microbial communities from Kellogg Biological Station, Michigan, USA - KBS Corn C7-2 (SPAdes) (version 2) | ecosystem: Host-associated > Plants > Roots > Rhizosphere > Soil ...
AGGAAGCGCTCATATTGCGCGAAGGTCTGCACCGTCCAGTGGCGATTCAACGCGATGGAGCTATTGAGGAAGCCGTCGGTGATGGTGGCGCCGCCGGGAAGAAATAGCGTTCCTCCTTTGTTCTGCCGATATCCTGCCTCGATCCTCGTTCGTCCCGAGAACCAATACCCGGCGCGGCCTTCAATCGCGCGCGCGTCGCGGCCAATGGCATTGCCCAGCATAAAGCCCTTGTTGGTATTCGAGTCGAGATACTGGTTGTTCATGAAGTAGTGCTGCCCACCGAAATCTTTGAAGAGGCCGGTTGAGCTTACCGCTTCAACGCGCAGATCCATGTGCGGCAGAAATGGCAATCGAGCGAAATAGATGCCAGGATTCCACACAGCCCGCCGAGGCGCCGAGATGGGACTCGGGTCATCATCCGAATAGGCGTCTGCATACAGCGTTACCGCTTTGCGCAGGAACGGCAGCTTGTAGCGAAAGTCGAAGCCGCTCTTGCGGTCACCGGGATCGTCGCGGTCTCCATAGCCGGCGCTCCCACCGCCTCCTCCTGCCCCGCCGCCGGTGGAGTTGAAGCTGAAGACATTCTGTTTGAAGGAATGCAGCGTAATCGGATGTCCTACACCCCAGAAGACCGACCAGCGGGTAAAACTGATCTCCAGATTGTCTCCGAGATTGAAATCGATCTTCTGCCCGTTGTACCAGGGGCGAGCGGGGTAGGAATGTCCGGAAAGCTTGCCCAAGACGATATCGAATCGGTATGTCCCCAGCGAGGGCAGCAGAGGCAGCGGATGCGGGCGCGTTGAAACCGCTCGCAGGCTATAGGTCGGCTCGGCGTTGCTGGAGAAGGCCAGGGCACCCATCGTCGTGGGGCCCCAGTAGAGTTCCTGCTTGCCAAAGGTAATCGCATTGCCCGCGAATGCCACGCCGGCATACAGTTCAATCGGCCGTTGACGATTGTAGGCAGCCTGCGCAGGCACCGGCGCAATGACCGGGTCGTCATCTTGCACACGATCAAGAGTATTCTTTAGCCCGGTTATAGCAGCTGAATCCGCAGGATTGCCGGGACCGTGTTGCACTTCCTGGCGACTGTAGAAGAACAAGCGACCATGGTGAGCGCGGAGAGAGTATCCCGTGATGGCGCTACTGCCTCGACCGAGCGGTCGGCCAAAATCGTTCCACCAGGTCTGGCCGAAATGGAAGCTGTCGGCCAGCGCCGGGCCTGCGATCGTTCCATAGCGGGCGTAGACCGACTCCAGCGACAGTCCCTCGTACGAAACCGGTTTGTCCGCCAGTTCGTGATGAAGGTCCGTCATCAGGCGGTGCGCCTCTGCCAACAGCGCGGGGCTGTACCGACCTTCGCGGTCGGCGAAGTCCTCCGCTTCCCGTAGCTGGCGCAGGCACTCCTGCCGGGTCCACGGGCGAATCGAGACGCTCTGGCTCGGTATCAGGCCCATCGAGCCCAGCCGCTCCAGCGCCGGATAGATCCAGCTATCCATGGGGACATTGGTGGAGCCGATGGTATCGGGATCGGGGTTGAATGGCTCCGGACGCCGGTTGTGAATCGGATCGGGCGGCAGATGCCATGCATCGTGCGGTGCCGAAGTCGATTGCGGTGCCGCGGGGACCTGCTGGAGCGCAGCAGCGGTTGCGGGTGCAGCGGTCGCGGGGAGAGTCGCAGTATTTACCGGCGTCGGTGCGCTTGTCTGCCGGGCAAGCCTCGCTTCATAGTCCGCAGGCAGCGGCGGCGGATTGTATGGCGTCAGTTCGTAATTATGATGGGCGCGATAGACATAGCGTCCGATCAGCCAGCCCGCGGCGCTTCCAATTAAAACATCAGAGGGAAAGTGATCCTCCGAGATGACCCGGCTGACACTCACCGCCGAAGCCAGCCCATAGACCGCCAGCCTTGGCAGCCAGCCCGGATACTCTTCTCCGACAACCGAGGCGATCGACCACGCCGCAATCGCGTGATTCGACGGAAAGGATGCGTCCGAATAGCTTGAACTGAAAAAATCTCCGGCAGCGTTGTTCACCAGTGGCCGCTCGCGGCGAAATGCAACTTTGAGCGCGGCATTGACGGCTATGCTGTCGATCGCCGCTTCGCCTGCCAGCAGGCCAGTCTCACGCGCCTGGGGAGCGTAGTTGAACAGGCTCCATACATATGTGCTTGCGGGAAGCGCGCTCAGCGCGATCAGACCACCGGTCGAAAATTTGCTGGCCTTATTCCTCGCATCCGGATTGATGTGGATGGCAGACGTCATCGTGTGCTGATCGCTGCCGATCAGCAGCCCGGTCGTCACGCCCAGCGGAAGCAGCCACTTAGCGTCGATAGGGCGCAGCCGCAGCGGACTCGTCCAGATCGCCTTCTGGTCCAGCACGAGACGCTTGGGCATCCCCAGGAGCTCGACCTTTTCAGGCTCAGCATTGCTCCGTTGCAGCCCGGCCTGCTGCGCCAGAGGAGAAGGCGGCGGCGCAGCCGAGTTCTGCGGCTGAGGAGCCTCGGGCAGCGACGGCAGCATCGCTTCCGAACCAATCGCACGATCGGCATGGACCGTCCCACTCTGTCCGAAGCCGGGCTGCCCGGCCGACAGCAGAAGAGACGCCGCAAGGCACAGGCACCTTGCCGGAGCTCCGGGTGTCCCAAAGATGGGGAGACGATGGAACAGCTTCGCGCTAAAGATACTCAACCCTCTTACGGCAACCATGCTGTTCAGCCCAATTCGCTGAACCTGCAACTGCCAGTGGCTTCATTCTATCGCCGTATCGGCGCGTGGAGAGATCATCATGGGTAGCTGAAGAGTTACGTACCCAAGAGGAGGTCAGCTCACACTGTCCAACCAGCCGCAACAGCAACGCCCGCTTGTGAACGGCGAAGCTTCTACCGGTTGCTGAGTGCGCCGATGATGTCGATGGCATCGTAGATGATTCGCGTGCGAGGATCGACAACCACTGCGTAGCCGTCGTAGTAGCCCCGTTGATAGCCATAGGGAACCGGCGGCAACTCCTGAATCAGCACCGGCGGCATGGGACGGAAACGCTTCTGCCAGCCTGGCGGCAGCGTCCCGTTGCGGTAGTACTTCTTGCGCAGGCCCGGCGGCAGGTTTCTCGGTCCATCGTAGTAGCGGACGACGTAGTCGCGGTCCTGGTCGCGGAAGTACCGCCTGTTTTGATGCTTATATTTGCCCTTGCCGTGGCCATGCCCCTGGTCGTCATCATCGTTGCCGTGACCATGACCGTGGCCGTGATTCCCGCTGTTTCCCTGCGCGACGGCCAGAGCCGCCGGGAGCGTAAGAGAGGTGGCTGCGGATGCGAATAACAGCATTGCAAAGCGGCGTCTATTCAAGGTGGTCCTTTCGGGGAGGCACTGGCCCCTCCTGTTTCAGATACCCATTTTACGGGCAATGCGCATTAAAATGCATACCGCCGTCATGGGGATGATCGGCCCCGCGAAGATGGAGATGCTTCCGTGGGGTCCGGCACCAGCCTGGTCATGTCGTAGGTAACTTTGTTAGCAGGACCGCAGATCCGCGCAGCCAGCGGCGTCGTGACCTTCCGGCCACCAATGACTACAACCAGTGTCGCAGGTGTAAAACATTGGCTGTGTGGATAGACCTCGCCGCTGACCCACCTGAGGCGCGAGGTCAGTTCAGCCTCAGGCAGAATCGTCACAGGCAGAACGACAGGGCCGGGATGCATGCCGCGCGGGACGGCCCGTGTAATGGGGAGGGTTGCGCCGGCGGCATCGGTAAAGAATATCTGCGGAAATCCCGCCACGGTACAGGCCTCGGGCCCGAGGTTTCTCAGCACAAGCAAAGTTCCGCTGTGGGACATGCCGTTGAAGCTGCCGTTTTCTCCATCGACAGTAAGAGAGAGTTGATCGGCGGCGCATAGCATTGCGTGCGCAGGAGCGGCCGTCGCGCCAGCCAGGGTGAAGACCAGCAGGGCAGGTAAAAGTCTCATGTGAAATGAGATGCCTTCGGGCACATTCAGGCAGATTCACAGCAGGAGGAATGATCCACCTTCTTCTCCACCCGCATGAGCGCAACACAACATGCGTCGAGCACATTGTCTGCTGAGGCAGGTATCGTCAGCCGCCTCATTGCCCACCCCTTATACTCCATCTATGGATCGTCTCTGGACGCCTTGGCGCTACAACTACATCACCCGGGCCGACCCACAGGCCCGCACCGGAGTGCCACCCGCCCTCTCCGCATGGCCCGAGGCGGAAGACAAGCACTGCGTCTTCTGCAACATGATCGCCGCCACCGACTACGCCATCGCGCATGGCATGACCCGCGAAGCCGCCGAGCAGGCCGCTCACATCGTTCATCGCGGCCCGCTCTGCTTCGTCTGCCTCAACGCCTACCCCTACGCCACCGGCCACGTCCTCATCCTGCCCTACCAGCACCTCGACTCCCTCGCCGCGCTCCCGCCCGAAACCGCTCAGGAGATGATCTTTACCGCCCAGCGCATCGAGCGCTGCCTCCGCCAGGTCTACCATCCCGACGGCCTTAACCTCGGCCTCAATCTGGGCGAGTCCGCCGGCGCCGGTGTCGCCTGCCACATCCACCTCCACGCCCTTCCCCGCTGGAGCGGCGACACCAACTTCATGACCGTCACCGCCGAGACCCGCGTCCTTCCCGAGACGCTCGATGTCACCTGGGCAAAGCTCCGCGAGGCGTTTTCCACAGGTACAACTTCCGTACCCGATCCGTCATCCAAAGCCTTATAATCCGACCGGCGGAATCTTCGCCACATCGAGGGAACAATGTCCATCCTTCAAACCTCCCCGGCTTCATTGAGGGCAGGCTCCCCGGTGATCAACCAACACCGCGGCAGTTTGACACCTCAATCCCGTCCTTACCTCATCACAGGCTTCAAGCGCACGTCCGCAATTTCAGCGCAGCAATGTCTCTCCCTCTTTCCCCACGAGTCCGAAGACGCGCGCCTCACGGGCTGCACTCGCTCGCTCTATCGCCGCCTGCTGGCTCTCAATCTCCCCGGTTCTCTCACCCGTATTCAGGCTTATTCCGAAACTACTCTTACGGATGATACCGTCGATTCAAAGATCGTAGCCTGATCGCCACACCATCAAGCATCAAGACCCTGCCATCTGGCAGGGTCTTTTCTGTTAATCAATCATTACGTCATTCCTGCCATAAGCGCCTTGCTTGCACTCCCGGCTGCCTTCACTTCCACTCACTCCGATCGATCAGGCTGCCCGCCACTCACATCCGCCCTCTCTCCCTCGATCTGGTGATGGGATCGATGCTCGCGCGTGGCCTCAAAGCTGGTGATCTTCCATTGCCCGTTCGAAAGACGATGGTAAACCCTTGTATACCGGTACATTCCCCTCACCGATACCCCATCGTTGGTCCCCTCCACCTGCGCCCGCGAGGTTACGATGGCGACCGCTCCCACCAGCTTCACCTTCATGTCGCTCAACTCGATCCGGGTCAGCATCATCCTGCGGTCGGCGACCCGGCGCAGTTGCTGCGCCTTCGTGTCCACCTCGCCCGTCATCGAGATGCCGATGTAGTCGTCGGAGAGCATCTTGTCCATCGTCGCTATATCGCCCGCAAGCTGCGCCACCCGCCACTGCTCCTCCAGCGCTTCCACCTGGTGCTTCGCATCAGGCCTCTTCGGGCCAGGCCCGGAACTCCCAAAGGCCGCTCCACTCGCCACCGCGGAAAACAAGATCGCCAACACGGCGACAGAAGTTCTGCAACTGGAACGAATTGGCTGGCCGTGGAACGTCATAACGCGTACCGGATACTATTCTGCTTTGCGGACGTAGTCAAAATATCTTTCGTCACCTCCGCCACGGACCAACCTGTCCTCAAACTCTAAAGAACGTCATCTCGACCAGAGCCGCGCGGCCTCATCGCGCAGCGCAGTGGAGAGACCCCTGTATTTCGCTCTTGCCTTGCCCTGCCTCGGTCATGCCCATCATCCTGCCGCAGTTCAGCGGCGTTTTCATTGGGAAAAACGCCCATTGAAGTCATGGCCCTGCACCACTATCTACAGGAAAATGCTGTATCCCGCCGCACGACAAACGCCCTCCCGGAAGGGAGAGCGTCGGTGTTGCCACTCATCGCGCTATAGCGTCAACAGACCGCCGTCAGATTCTCCACCTGACGCTCGCGCATCCTCTGGTAAAGCCCGCCAATCGCATACTGGTGAAAGTGCGGCGTCGACCGGTGGTGCTCCAGTGCCGCCTCGTCCGCATATTGCTCGTAGATCAGCACCGTACCCAGATCGCCCTCAAGAAAATGGGCGATATAGCTCACGCAACCCGGCTCCTCGCGCGAAGCCAGCGTTAGATGGCGGAGCATCTCGGCAATCTCAGCATGTTCATCCTGGGAAAACGTCAACCGTACCGTAAAGCTCAACATATCGCAGCTCCTATGCCTTCAATGCCTCTTCGAATCCGGCAATCGTCATGGTCTGGTCGCGATCCGGCCCGGTCGAAACCATACCGATCTTCGCGCCCGATTCTCTCTCGATAAAGTGCAGATAATCCTGCGCCAGTTTCGGCAGTTTGTCGAACTCCGTAATTCCCTCGGTCGACGCCTTCCATCCCTTCAGCTTCGTATAGATCGGCTGAATCGACTCAAAGCCCCGCATATCCGCCGGAATCACGTCCGTCACCTTGCCGTCGATCTTGTAGCCGGTGCACACCGGAATCTCGGCGCACTCGTCCATCACGTCCATCTTGGTGACGACCAGCCACTCCGTCCCATTAATCATGTTGCTGTACCGCAGCAGCGGCAGGTCCAGCCAGCCGCAACGCCGCGGACGCCCCGTAACCGCCCCATATTCCTGCCCGCGCGCCCGCAGCAGGTCAGCCGAGTCGTCATGAATCTCGGTCGGGAACGGCCCTTCGCCCACCCGCGTCACATAGGCTTTCGTAACTCCGATCACCGTTCCGATCTGCGTCGGCCCAATCCCGGTCCCGGTCACCGCCCCGCCGGCCGTAGCCGACGACGACGTCACAAACGGATACGTTCCATGGTCAATATCGAGCAGCGCGCCCTGCGCCCCCTCGAACATCACCTTCTCGCCGTTCCGGATGGCGTCATTGAGCAGCACCGCCGTATCCGTCACAAACGGGGCAACCTGCTCCGCCGCCCGCGCATACTCCTCATACATCGTCTTCGGATCAAGCGGTTCGGTCCCGAACAGCGCATGGGCGATGGTGTTCTTCTCGTGGCAGGCGTTCTCGATATGCGTCCTCAGCAGCGCCGAGTTCAGCAGATCGACCACCCGCAGCCCGCTGCGGTGCATCTTGTCCTCATACGCCGGCCCGATTCCGCGGCTGGTGGTCCCGATCTTCGTCCGCCCCGGCGCGTTCTCCGCCGCCAGTTCGATCATCCGGTGATAAGGCAGAATCACCTGCGCCCGGTTCGACACAAAGAGTTGACCATCCACCGGCAACCCGGCGTCCTTCAGCTTCTTGACCTCGTTGAGAAACGCCATCGGATCGAGCACAACGCCGTTGCCGATCACCCCCCTGCACTCCGGCCGCAACACGCCGCACGGAATCAGTTGCAGCACAAACTTCTTGCCCTTGATGATGACCGTGTGCCCGGCATTGTGGCCGCCCGCATACCGTGCCACCACGGAAAACTTCTCCGACAGCACGTCCACGATCTTGCCTTTGCCTTCATCGCCCCACTGGGCACCCAAAATAACCGCTGATTTGCGTTGACTCACGAGGACTCTGTTCTCCAAAGGATTTGGTTGGCCGGAAAGACGCACATCGCGCAAGCGAACGCGCTTCCCTTCCATCATATCGTGTCCTGGGCTGCCAGAAGGCGGGCCTGCCATCCGCGAAGAAACTCTGTGCGGACCACAACTGCCACTATTCGTCTTTTGAGGAGCGCCAAGGCGGGCAAATGCCATAAACTGGCACGTCTCCCAATAGCCAATATCCTATGCTCTCAACCCGATCGCTCTACGGCTTTGCCATCTTTCTCTCGGCGTTTCTCCTCTTCCTGGTCGAGCCCATGTCGGCCAAGCAACTGCTCCCCGCGCTCGGCGGCTCCTCGGCGGTCTGGCTCACCTGCCTCGTCTTCTTCCAGCTCACCCTGCTGCTCGGCTACCTCTACGCGCACTGGCTGACCCGTCATGCCTTCGACCGTCGCCGCCAACTGCTCTATCTCGCGCTCCTTGCCGCCGCCATCGTCCTGTTGATCACACAAAGACTGATCCGCCCCGATCTCAGCCGTGGCTCCTCCCATCCGGTCACCACCATCTTCCTCGACCTCACCCTGACCATCGGCCTCCCTTTCCTCCTTCTCGGATCGACCAGCCCTCTGCTGCAAATCTGGCTCTTCCGCAAGCAAGGGGGCCACGTTCCCTATCGCCTCTTCGCCCTCTCGAACGCCGGCTCTCTGCTTGCTCTCATCGCCTACCCCACCCTGGTCGAGCCTCACCTGCCCCTCAGGCTGCAACGCTTCTTCTGGGCTGCCGGATTCATGGTCTACGCGGCCCTCTGCGCCATCCTCTCAAGACAGGTACCGGAAGCAGCACAACCTGCCCCCCAGCAAGACACGGCCACCGCACCGGTATCAACCGCAACAAGATGGCTCTGGTTCCTCCTGCCCATGGCCGCGGCCATGCAGTTGAGCGCCGTCACCAGCCACATCACCAGCAATATCGCGGCTATCCCTCTGCTCTGGATCCTCCCCCTCGCCGTCTACCTCATCACCTTTATCCTCGCCTTCGAGTTCCCCCGTCTCTACCGCCGCAGCGTCCTCGTGCGCCTGCTGGTCGTCATGCTGGCCAGCCTCGGCTATGCCATCTCCAAGATCGACAGCAGCTTCCCCATCGGCATCGCCATTCTCTTCTTCCTCTTCGAGTGCTTCGCCGCCTGCCTCTTCTGCCACGCCGAAGCCTACGCCCTGCGGCCGCAGCGGCCCTCCGAAACCACCCTCTTCTACCTGCTCGTGGCCGCTGGCGGGGTTACAGGAACCTTCTTCATCGGCATCGCCAGCCCGCTCCTCTTCGCGGCGAACTACGATCTCTCCATCACCTTCCTCGTCACCGCCCTGCTCGCGCTCGCCGTCACCTGGCCCGACGGCTGGGGCCAGCGCCTGCTCTGGGCCACCGGCTGCATCCTGATGCTTTATCTGAACTTCGCCCTGCACAACGCCTACGCCAACGACGCCCTGATGATGAACCGCAACTTCTACGGCAGCCTCCGGGTCAAGCAGAGCGTCACCAAAGAAGGGCAACCTCTCCGCTTACTTCTCAACGGAACCATCCAGCACGGCACCCAGATCTTCAGCCCCGGCCTTACCCGAACGCCTACGACCTACTATGCCCGGGACTCCGGCATCGGCCTCGCCCTGGCTAACTGCTGCGCCGGCCGCACCCGCAACATCGGCGTCGTCGGCCTCGGAGCCGGAACCCTCGCGGCATATGGCAATGCGGGAGACCGCATCCGCTTCTACGAGATCAATCCGCACGTCCTGCCCATCGCTCGCAACCTCTTCACCTACCTCCGCGACTCCCAGGCCCGCATCACCGTGACCGAGGGCGATGCCCGTGCCTCGCTCGCCCACGAAGCGCCGCAAGGCTTCGACGTGCTTGTCGTCGATGCCTTCTCCGGCGACGCCATCCCCATCCATCTCCTTACCACCGAGGCGCTGACCCTCTACCGCAAACACCTTGCCCCCCACGGCATCCTGGCCTTCCACGTCTCCAACCAGTACCTCAACCTCGCCCCAGAAGTCGCCCAACTGGCCGCCGCCGCCCACATGCAGGCCAGGCTCTTCGACACCCCCTCAGTCGATAGCCGCGGCGAGTTCCGGTCCACCTGGGTTCTGCTCACCGACAGCCCCACCTTCTTCACGCTCCCCGAGATCTCGGCCATCGCCACTCCCATCGACCCCATCCCCGGCCTCCGCGCCTGGACCGACGACTACTCCAGCCTGCTGCCCATCTTCCAGCCCAGCGGCCACTAGCGCAGGGCAGATAGTGGCGCAATCGCGCTATTTTTCTATTGCCTTAGAGAGGGTGCCGAGATATTTTCCGTATACTTCTTATCAGTCTTGACAGTGGTATAGTGTATGTATACGCTTTACGGATGCTTTACTTTCTTGTACCAACTGCACCAATGGAGCAAACGGCTAAGCGATGATCCGGTCTTTTCGACACAAAGGTTTGGAGCGATTTTTTAGAACTGGCTCCAAATCGGGGATCAATGCCACGTTTGCTTCACGATTGACGAAGCAACTCTCAACCCTGGATGCAGCAAATGATGTTCAACAAATGAGCCTCCCGGGTTGGAAGCTGCATTCCTTGCAGGGCGAATTAGCCGGTTACTGGGCCGTCACCGTCAGTGGGAATTGGCGACTGACGTTTCGGTTTATTGGCGAGGACGCTGAAGTAGTTGATCTGCAGGATTACCAGTAACCCAGGGGCGGGAAGTTTCCGCTCTATAACCCAAAGCAGGAGCACCACCATGCCTATGTTCAACGCAGCCCACCCCGGTAGCATCATTCGCGAGTGGATGGGCGAAGATATCACCGTAGCGGCTCTGGCACGGCACCTGAGAGTCACGAGGCCGATGCTGTCGAACATCCTCAACGGCAAGGCGGGCGTCTCCGCGGCAATGGCGGTCAAGCTCTCCGAAGCATTCCCGGCGACTGACGCCCGTTTCTGGGTCACCCTGCAAGCAAACCACGAGCTCTCGAAGGCACTCCGCGAAAAGCGCAAGCCAATTGCCCCCGTGCGAACTGCGGCTTAGACTCATCAGGCTTTCCTCTGTCAAAACCCACCCACCTATACTTCAGAGAGCTATGCCTGAATTGCCGGAAGTAGAGACCATCGCCAGCGGAGTCCACGACCGCATCCACGGCCGGACCATCCGCTCCGTCTGGACCAGCAACAAGCCGCAGACCTTCAAGACCCCACCCGCCCAGATCGCCGAAGCCCTCACCGGCAGCCGCATCGACCGCGTCCACCGGGTCGGCAAGACCATTGTGGTCGACCTCACCCACCACCGCAAGACGATACAGTTCCTCATCCACCTCGGCATGACCGGCCGCCTGCTCGTCTCCACCCCCGACACCCCCATTCCGCCGCACACCCACGCCGTCCTTACTCTCAGCGGTGGCCCCGGCGGAATTAAAGAATTGCGGTTTGTCGACGCCCGCCGCTTCGGACGCCTCTCCATCACCGAGACAGCCTATGAAGGCCCCGGAAGCGAACCCCTGACGATCTCGCTCGAGGACTTCATCGCCCTCTTCCGCCACCGCAAGACTCCCATCAAGGCGGCGCTGCTCAACCAGTCACTGCTGCACGGCGTAGGCAACATCTACGCCGACGAGAGCCTCTTCCGCGCCGGCATCCGTCCCCGCCGCCAGGCTGGACGCCTCACCCACGCCGAGTTGGACCGTCTCCGCACGGCTTTAGTCGAAGTCATCCGGCACGCCATTGAGCTTGGCGGCTCCTCGGTCTCCGACTACGTGGACGCCGACGGCGTTCGCGGTTTCTTCCAGCTCGAACACCGCGTCTACATGCGCACCGGCGAGCCCTGCCTCGTCTGCGGAACTCCCATCGAGCGCATCGTGATCGGCGGCCGCGGCACCCACTTCTGCCCCCACTGCCAGAAGTAGCCGGACCAAGCCAAAATCCCTACCGCCCTACCGCCCTACCGCCTGCTCCGCCGTAATCGCCCCGCCGATCACGCGCAGCATAGGATCGTCTTCGACGATCTCCAGAGCATAGTTCTGCAACGAACTCATCTTCACCATCTGCTGCAGATAATCCCGCAGCATCCCCATATCCAGAAACCCCACATTGAAACCGGTAAAAAAGAACCGGCCTGGCCCGGCCATGTGAATCGACGATGCCGTGGCAGCGGCCAGCGCCTTGTGCCACAGCTGCTTGAACTCAAGGCATTTTGGCACGCCCGCCTTCGCCGCCTCGAAGACCTCTTCCGGCTCCATATCCAGAAACCGCAGTCGCATCGCCCGGTGGCCCATAATGCCTTCCATGTGGCCGCGCCCGCCGCAGCCGCAGTAGCTCTCCTTCTCGTCGATCGTCACCACCGTATGGCCGCCCTCCCACACTCCCGGCATAAACGGATAGCGCCCGTATCCAATTCCCCAGCCCAGCGTCCATACGCGAATTGTGCTGTCCAGCCGCCCATGCACCGAGGCCAGTCCCGCCGCCGTTGCATCGGCATCGTTGACCACCGTGACCGGCACATTCAGATCGTGGTTGCGCAACTGCGTCTCCAGCAGCGTCTCAATCCGCGCACCCTTCAACTGCGGCAGGTTCGGAGACTCCTCCACCACGCCATTTTTAATCAGCCCCGGCAGCGACACTCCGACCGCCGAAACGCCCTCCGTGCCGGTCGCCGCCAGCACCGCCTGCTCGCAGAGCGTCCTGACCAGCTCTTCCGTCGGCATCTCCACCAGCGCATATTTGTCGTCTTCGCGCTCCGGGAACCTCCGCAGCTCTCCGGCCAGCTTATGGTCGACCACCAGCCCGGCAGACAATCGCTCCGAAACCGCTACGCCAACAATCTTTGCCATCTTCTGCCCGCCTCATCCAGGATGCCGCGTCTACTCGAACTTGCTGACACGATTGAGCCCATTGAACGCAGCCACCTTATAACACTCCGCCAATGTGGGGTAATTGAACACCGTATCGACGAAATACTCCAGCTTGCCTCCAAGGGCCATGACCGCCTGCCCGATGTGCAGCAGTTCGCTCGCGCCCTCACCGATGATATGCACGCCGAGGATCGAGTGGTCCATGCGATGGAAGATAATCTTCAGCCGCCCGGTCGTATCGCCGCGAATCTGCCCGCGCGCGATCTCGCGGTAGTAAGCCACGCCCACCTCGTAGGGAACATCCTCCTCGGTCAACTGTTCCTCGGTCTTGCCGATAAAGCTGATCTCGGGAATCGTATAGATCCCGTAAGGATAGAGTCCCGGATTCGACACTACCTGCTCGTCGCCGAAGGCCCGCGCCGCCGCAATCCTTCCCTGTTCCATCGAAACCGAAGCCAGCGACGGAAACCCGATCACATCACCCCCGGCAAAGATCGTCGGCACCTTGGTCCGGAAGTCCTTGTCCACCGGGATGCGTCCACGCGAATCGGCCTCGACTCCGACCGCGGCGAGGTTCAACTCGTCCACGTTGCCCTGCCGGCCGACGGCATAGAGCAGAGCATCGCCCTGAACCTTCTTCTTGCTCTCAAGGTTGGCGACCACGGTGCCGTCCGGCATCTCTTCGACCGACTGCACCTCTTCGTTGAGTCGCATCGTCACCCGCGTATCGCGCAGATGATAGCTCAGAGCCTCGACGATCTCCTGGTCGGCGAACTCGAGCAGCCGCGGTCTGCGTTCGATCAGCGTGACGCGCACGCCGAGCGCCGAGAACATGCAGGTGTACTCCACCCCGATGACGCCCGCGCCCACCACGATCAGCGTCTTGGGCAGATTCACCATGTCCAGCACCTGATCGCTGTTGATGATGCTGTGCCCGTTGATCGGCACCTTGGGCGACGATGCCGGCTTGGTGCCGGTCGCGATCAGAAAGTTCTTCGCCTCATAGACCGACGAGCCATACGAGCTGGTTACTTTAAGGTGGGTGGCGTCTTCGAAACTCGCCATGCCGACCAGCGTCTCGATGTTGTTGCGCGAGAGCTGTGCCGCGGTCACGTCCACCTCGGTCTTGATGACGTGCTGCACCCGGAAGGCGAGGTCCGCCATGGTGATGCGTTCCTTCACCCGGTAGTTCATCCCGTAGATGGACTTGTAGTTGTAGCCGGAGAGATGCAGCACCGCCTCGCGCATCGTCTTCGAGGGAATCGTGCCCGTGTTGATGCAGGCTCCGCCCACCACCTCGCGCATCTCCACCAGCGCGACCTTCTTACCCAGCTTGGACGCATAGATTGCCGCCCGCGTCCCCGCCGGACCGGACCCAATCACGATCAGATCGTAAACACTGCTCATATACACAAACTCATCGACAACTTACTCACGGATGCTTATCCCATCGCCGCCTTGGACCCGCGCCATGGATGTCGTTTCTTGTCCGGTTCGGGCCTCATCCCCCGTGCTTCTGCTTCGGACGGGCCGGTTTCGTTAAGACATAAACGTTCTAATGCCTAACCTACCACAGCGACATCGACATGTTACGTTCCCGGGCGCTCCGGTTCGCCCTCAAAACCTCTGTTGACCTACACTTACAGCGTGCGCCGCTACGCCATTACTGACCGCTCCCTCTTTTCAAGTCCGGACCGGGATAAAAAGGCCGCGCTTGTCCACCAGACCGCGCTCTGGGCCGCCGACGGCATCGACTACATCCAGCTCCGCGAAAAAGACCTGCCGCCCGCCGCCCTGGCCGTCCTCACCCGCCGCATCCTCGAAGCCCTCGGCAACACGGGGACAAGGCTCCTCATCAACTCCCGCGCCGATGTTGCCGTCGCCACCGCCGCTCACGGAGTTCACCTCACCGCCGCCCCCGGCCAACTCACGCCCGCGCAGGTCCGGGAACTTTACGCCGCCGCCAGGCTGCCACCGCCAGTCGTCTCCGTCTCCTGCCACACGCTTGCCGAAGTCGAGCAGGCGCGGCAGAGCGCAGACCTGATCCTCTTCGCGCCCGTCTTCGGGAAATCCGTGGCGGGAACGCTCGTCACCCCCGGCCAGGGGTTCGAAGCCCTTCACGCCGCCTCGCTCGCCGCCGCTCCTACCCCAATCTTCGCTCTGGGAGGCGTCACACCAGAAAATGCCCCTGACTGCCTGCAGGCAGGAGCCGCCGGTGTAGCCGGTATCCGCCTCTTCCACACTCTCTGAAGCGTCATCTCACACAAAAGAAAGGCTGATCTTCAGGATTGGACTCCACCACCAGCAGCCTCGCTCAGGCGAAGCTGGCGCGCTTGACCTTCTGACGGAAGTCTTCGCCCTGCATCTCGACGACGACGCACATCTCCTGCAATCGCGAGCGCATCCGCTCGCCGATCCGGTCGCCCAGCGTCTCCTCGCGCGCCGAATGCCGGGCGCCCGCCTCCATCCCCAAGGGTGCTGCATTCACATAATTTGTTGTAATAATCGTCGTTCGCCGGTCGTTGTAGCGCGTATTCAGAATATGGGCGACCGTGTCCCACACCCAGTCGGTCGGCTTCGATGCACCAAGTTCATCCAGCACAAGGACTTCCGCCTCGAAGACCGGGGCAAGGATCTCCAGTTCGGTCGCCGCCACCTGCCGGTTGTAGCTGTTCTGCACCTGTTTGAGCAGATCACGGTAATCGAAGAAGAGTCCGGTCGCCCCGCGTTCCGTGACGAGAGCCTGCAATATCCCGACGGCAAGATGCGTCTTGCCTACACCGATGGAGCCGGTGAGCAGGAGACCCGTTCCCGCAGTCTCGACCGGATAGCCTTCGACAAACTTCCGCGCCCGCAGATGGGCCGCGCCCAGCGTCCGGTGCGACGAAGGGAAGTTCGTCTCATAGCTTTCGAGCGAGCAGTGCTCGTAGCGCCGGGGAATGTGCGCCCGTTCGAGCATCCGCTGTGCCCGCCGCTGGACACGGCACGCGCAGTCGCGTACAAACTGCCTGCCGTCCTGCTGAATGACCTCGAGGCCGGAGCCCTCGCAAATCGGACAAATCTCAATCATCGCCGTACCCTAGTATGGCAGCACCTGAATCGAATTGCCCCCTGTGCGAATCTGAACTAAACTGAGGAAAGCGCCCGCAGCCTCTAAAGCAGAGGTTTGCCCGGCAATCGCGACAGGCATTCGATGTGACGTGAGCATACCGTTCGCAAGCGAACCGCGACCCGGCAAGCGCCAATCGGCACCAAAATCAGCCAAAGGATAAGAACCATCATGCCAAAGCAAGGGATTCATCCCCAGTACGACACCATTACCGTCAAGTGCGCATGCGGAAACCACTTCGAGACCCGTTCCACGCACAAGGGCGACATCGTCCTCGAAATCTGCTCCGCCTGCCACCCGTTCTTTACCGGCAAGCAGAAGCTGGTCGACACCGCGGGCCGCGTCGAGCGTTTCCGCCGCAAGTTCGCCAAATCGGACGCCGGCAAGGCAGAAGCCGCCGCGAAGTAAGCGGAGCCAATCAACCGAAGGCCTCCGCTCAGGCGGGGGCCTTTTCACGATAGGCGGAGCGGGTCGCATCCATGAACCTCCGACAACAACTCGCAGCAGATCTTGCCGGACGAATCTCCGGCTCGACCGTCGGTATCGACCGCGGGCACGGCTGCCTCATGATCGACAACAGGATCTTTGCCTTCACCCGGCCTGATGAGAGCGCCGCCCTGAAGCTGCCGGAGGATCGCATCGCCGGGCTGCTCTCCGATGGCGAGATTCGCCACCTGGTGATGGGAAAGCGCACGATGCGCGAGTGGGTCGTGATTCCCAATATCGCCGCTCCGGGGAACCTCAAGCTGCTGCACGAAGCCATGGCCTATGTCGCGTCGCTTCCCAAAGAAGAACGCCGTAAGCCGACGAAAAAGTCATCGAAAAAAGCCGTAATCAACACGGCAAAAAAGGTCGCGAAGCGGAGATGAAGAAGCACTACACCCTCGAGCAGAAGCACTGGGACAACCCGACGGACCACGCTATGCCCGAGCACGCTCGCGTCCCTGCCTCCCTCACCATCGGCAACGTGAAAATCGCTCCCGCAACCGTGCTTGCTCCGATGGCTGGAGTGACGGACACAGTCTTTCGCCGCTTCATCAAGAACGCCAGCCAGTTCACGGCGGCCTCTGGAGGAGCCAACTCCGAAGGGGTGAACGTCGAACAGGCGACAACCAATCAGCAGTCCGGCTGCGGTCTCATCATGACCGAGTTCACCTCGGCGGACGGCCTTTCGCGCATGAGGGAGACCAAGCGCAAGCGTTACCTTACCTACTACGACGACGAGCATCCCATCTCGGCGCAGCTCTTCGGCTCCAACCCGGAGACGCTGGCCGATTCGGCGCGCATCGTCGAAGATGCCGGCTTCGATCTCGTCGATCTCAACCTGGGCTGCCCGGCCAAACGCGTGGTCGCCTGCAACGGCGGCTCCGGCCTGCTGCGCGACCTGCCGCAGATCGAGAGGATCTTCAAGGCCGTTCGCGCCGCCGTCAATATTCCCTTCACGGTCAAGTTCCGCATCGGCTGGAACGACGCCAACGTCGTCTGCGTCGAGCTGGCAAAGCTCGCCGAGGACTGCGGCCTCAACGCCGCCGCCCTGCACGCCCGCACCCGCGAGGACGGCTACACCGGCCAGGCGCGCTGGGAGTACATCGCCGCAGTGAAGGACGCCGTGAAGATTCCGGTCATCGGCAACGGCGACATCCGCACGCCCGAAGATGCCGCCGCCATGGTCGACGCCACCGGCTGCGATGCGGTGATGATTGGCCGCACCGCGCCCTCGAATCCATGGATCTTCCGCCAGATTGCGCAGTACACCGCCTCCAAGGAGGCAACCGGCATCGGCACCTACGACCAGCCGACGGACGAAGACCGCTACCGTATGATTCGCACCTACTTCCAGATGCTGGTCGACGAGATCGCGCTCGAAGAGCAGGCCGAAGCCGCTCGCGCCGCAGCGATTACCGAGGCGGGCCAGCTGGCCCGCCAGCAACGCCACCGCGACTGCGTGGGCAAGATGAAGCAGTTCGCCAGTTGGTTTACGCACGGCGTCCCCGGCGGCTCGACGCTGCGCAAGCAGATCTTCGACTCCAAAAACGGCGAGGCGGTGCTCGATGCCATCGAGCAGTTCTTCGAGCGCAACGCGGCAGAAGAGGAAGCGGGCGCGGAGGCTATACTCGCATAAGCCATGACAAACACTGTGAAATCGCCGCGGTGGGCCCGGTGCATGGCCGTGGCGGTTCTGTCCGGCCTAGGCGCCGGCGTCCTCGCCATCATCGTGTCGAGTTTCCTCTTCTATAGCCACTATGCGCGCGAATTTCCCAACGACACACAGAATCTGCTGAGCGCGCTCACTTCGGGTGTGATTGTGGGCATCGGGGTCTGCGCGGTGGGCTCGGTCGCAGCCGCCGCGGTCTACCTTGTGCTCGATATGCGCGGCAAGAGCAAACCATCGAATGAGGGCACGACCGGAGTTTAAGTTGTTTAAAATAATGAAGCCGTGGATATGGGATCCACGGCTTCATTATTTAACCGATCCAGACCGGATTACTTGCCGAGTTCCACCAGCCGCACGCTGGCGATAGCCTCCACCTTGTGCAGAGCCTCCAGCGCTGCATTTGCCGCGCTCGCGCTGGGAACATCGATCTGCACCACGGCCAGCGCCTGCCCCTGAGGAACGCGCTTGGAGCGGCTGGGACCATTCGAGCGGCCGAGAGCGAAGTTAGCAATGTTGATCTGGTGCTCGCCGAGAATAGTGCCGATGCGGCCGACGACGCCGGGGACGTCATGGTTGCGAATCGAAACCAGTGTCCCGTGCAGCGGAGCCTCGATGTCGATGCCATCGTAGGTGAGCAGCCGGGGCGAGGTTCCATGCAGGACGGTGGCCGAGGCGCTGGACTCGCCGTCGGAGGAGTGAAGGACGAGCTTGAGCACGCTGCCCGCGCCGCCAGCGGTGAACTCCTTCTTCTCTTCCTGGATGCGGACGCCGCGCTCGGCCGCGAGGGCCGCCGCGTTGATGCGGTTGGCTACGACCTCGTGCTCGGCGTCATCTTCCGAACCGGCGAAGATGCCGGCGATGGCGGCGTTGCGGATGAGGTCGGTCTTGCCCTGCGCGATGCGGCCAGTGTAAGAGATCTGGATGTTCTCCAGATTGCCCGGCGTGGAGTGCGCAAGGAAGCGGCCGAGGCGCTCGGCCATCTCGATGTAGGGAGCGACCTCGATGTACTCCTCGTGCGAGAGGCTGGGGAGGTTGACGGCGTTCTGCACGACGCCCAGCTTGAGGTAGTCACGCACCTGCATGGCGAGCTGAAGTCCGATGGCCTCCTGCGCTTCGTCGGTTGACCCCGCGATGTGCGGCGAGAGGATGACGTTGTCGAGCGTGCAGAAGGGCGACTCCTTGAGAGGCTCCTTACGGAAGACGTCGAGGGCAGCGCCTGCGACCTGGCCAGACTTGAGCGCGTCGATCAGGGCGTCTTCGACGATGAGTTCGCCGCGGGCACAGTTGATGATGCGGATGCCCTTCTTCATGACGGCCAGCGAGGTGGCGTTGATGAGGCCCTCGGTCTGCGAGGTGAGGCCGACGTGCAGGGTGAGGTAATCGGACTCTTTAAAGATCTCGTCAATGGGAACGAGCGTAACGTCGTTCTCGCGCGCGATGACCGGCGCGATGAACGGATCGTAGCCGATCAGGTTCATACCGAATGCCTTGGCGCGGCGGGCGACTTCGAGCCCGACGCGGCCCAGGCCGACGATGCCGAGCGTCTTGCCGCGCAGCTCGCGGCCCTGCAGCGACTTCTTCTCCCACTTGCCGTCGTGCATCGTGGCATTGGCGCGGGGAACGGAGCGAGCCATCGAGACCATGAGGCCGAGAGTCAGCTCGGCGACGGCGACGGCGTTGGCGCCGGGAGTGTTCATGACGACGATGCCGCGATGAGTGGCGGCCGGGATGTCGATGTTGTCGACGCCTACACCGGCGCGGCCGATGACGCGGAGCTTCGGCGCGGACTCCAGCAGCTTGGCATCGACCTGAACGGCGGAGCGGACGACAAGAGCATCGGTGTCGGCCAGTTCGGCGGCGAGGCCGTTCTTGATCTGGTCGTGGGTAACGACGTTCCAGCCCGGCTCCTGCTGGAAGACGGCAAGGGTGGCAGGAGAGACTTTTTCTGCGAGAACGATCTTCATGTTGCGGCGACTCCTCATGAGTGCGGGAAACGGTACAAACGGTTCGTTGTTACAGGGTGGACTCATTGCGGATGCCCTTCCGAGGAAGGGCATCCGGTGACGTTGAACTGGCTACTTTGAAGTGCTCTCGACGTAAGCCTTTTGCGCAGCGATGAGGCCGTTGCCGAAAGCAAAACCGGGCTGGGGGAACGACTTGGCGACAACCTGTTCCAAAGCGCCAATCAGGGCAATCGTATCCATGAAGTCGAAGAAGCCGAGGTGGGCAACACGGAAGATGTGGCCCTTCATCTCGCCCTGGCCATTGGTGATGATGGCGCCGAAGCGGGATTTCAACTCCTTGACGACGACGCCGGAATCGACGCCGGCCGGAGGCACGACGGCGGTAGCAGCAGCACCGGGTGCCTCGGGGGCGAAGAGGGTCATGCCGAGGGCCTGAACGGCGGCACGCATCATGGCCGCGACGGTCTGAGCATTGTCGACGAGCTTTTTGCGGCCTTCGACGAGGTTGCCATCCGCTTGTCCAGCGATGTAATCGAGAGCTGCTCCGAGAGCGGCGATCAGGGCTACGGCCGGGGTGTAGGACGACTGTCCATCCTTCGCGTTCTTGCGCTCTTTGCGAAGATCGAAGTAGTAGCGCGGGTTGTAGCTCGCCTCCATGCGCTCCCAGGCGCGGTCGCTGATGGCGAGATAGCTGAGGCCGGGAGGAATCATGACGGCCTTCTGCGAGCCGCCGATGAGGACGTCCACGCCCCAGGCATCCATGTCGAAGTGCGTGGTGCCGAGCCCGGTGATGGCGTCAACAACCAGCAGAGCTTCGCTCTTCTGTTCCTTGAGGAGCCTGGCAATGGCTTCGACGTCGTGGCGGACACTGGTGCTGGTCTCGGTGGCCTGCATGAAGACGGCACGAGTCTCAAGCTTGAGCGCGGCTTTGACCGCATCGAGCGCGAACGTCTGGCCGTACGGGGCTTCGACGACATCGACGTGGCAGCCGAAGGCCTGGGTGATACCGGTCCAGCGCTCGCCGAACTTGCCGGCGCTAAGAACAAGGACGCGATCGCCGGGGCTGGTGAGGTTCGAGACGGAGGCTTCCATTGCGCCGGTGCCGCTGCTCGAAAGGACGATGACGTCGTTCTTGGTACCGACGAACTCCTTGAGTTGGGCGAGGACGCGCGAGTAGAGGACGCGGAATTCTGGGGTTCTGTGATGGATGTCGGCGGCCGCCATGGCAAACTGGGCGGCGGGAAGAAGGGGGGTCGGTCCAGGCGTAAAGAGGCGAGTTTTGCGGATCATGCTTATATTGTAGCGGCGGCCCGCCGTATTGCGGTTTTTCTATAATGAAGTGTTCAGAGCGGTTCTTCCGTTACTGTGAACTGCAAAGCAGATCAAAGTGCCGTTTTCTTGAGAAAAACGGCATCAGGACTTCCGCTTTAGGTATACCTGCGGGAGAACGCGTCCAGCGTTTGAGGAGAGTACGGCAATGAGCATCGGCGAAAAGATTCAGACGGATATCGTGACAGCGATGAAGGCCCGGGATGAGCACCGTCTGACGACGCTGCGAATGGTAAAGAGCGCGCTGAAGAACAAGGAGATCGACAAACGCGCTGCGCTAACCGATGCCGAGGAGTCACAGATCCTGACCACGCTGATCAAGCAGCGGAAGGATTCGGCGGAACAGTTCGACAAGGGCAACCGGCCGGAATTAGCCGAAAAAGAGCGGCTTGAGATCGTGATGATCGAGGGCTATCTGCCCAAGGCCGCGAGCGAGGATATGGTCCGCGCCATAGTGCAGGGCGCGATCACGCATCTTTCGCAGGATGGTCACAAGCCCGGACCGAAGGATATGGGAACCGCCATGCGGGTGGTTCAACAGCGGTTGCAGGCGGATGGCGTGCGCGCCGACGGCAAGCTGGTCAGCGAGATCGTAAAAGCGGAACTGGCGAAGTAAGACTGAAGTCGCAGGCATTATGCGCGCAGAGTGAACCTGTACGACCAGTCGCCGCCGCACCACTGGATATAGTTGGTGCCCCAGGCGTTGTTGAAGAGGTTGACGTGGATGCCGGATCTCACGTCAGGCGGGTTGAGAGAGAAATTGAGCGGAGAACGATCGCCGAAAGCCACGACGGGAGCGTCGAGTGTGGACAACTCGAAGGCATGGGGGCCTTCCGCATAGCGGGCTTTCTCCGAGATGGCGTGCATCTGGCGAGCGCCGCCGCGGACGACATCGGAGGCGCGGACAGGTTGACCGGATTTTTCGAGCAGCCACGCGTCGGCGTTCGGGGTCGCGGTGGCAGGATCGAAGGTGAGCCACAGGGATTCGGGAAGACGATTCTCCTCTTTGCCGAAGCTGAAAAATTTCAAGTGGATCGCCGGTTCGGCATCGGGAAAAATAAGTTCGAGATACATGGCGGCGGGCCATGCTGCAAGGCCGGCGGCGAGAGTTTCGGGATCATCGACTTTGAGTTCGAGGAGGACGCGATGGGCATCGCCGGTGGTGCCGGACCATGCCTCGGTGACGGTGGGGTGCCACTCCCGCGAGAGTGCGCCGAAGCGCTCGATATTAGGCTTGCCGAAGTCACGTGGCGCCCAATCTGCCTTGCTTCTGACGTAAGTGTCGAGGTAACGGGCGAAGTCCTCGGCGGAGAGCGTCTGATACGTGAAGAGGGCGAGCGGGTGCTCCGCCGAGGCCCATTCCCTGCCGGTCCTGCGATTTTGCAGGCGAGCGATCGCGCCGGTTTTGGGATCGATCGACAAGATGAAGTGCTTCGTCGCAATCTCGCTCTCCGCCGTCGCGGGCTTGAGGCCATTGTGGGACGGAACCTGCGGGGTCAACTGCCGTAGCTGTTGTTGCGCCTGGGCGCGGAGCGCGGAGGGTAAATTTGCGATGCCTTCGTCGATGTCGTCGCGCTTCTCCTTCCAACTGGTCATCATGGTCCGGTAGGGCGGCGTATCGAGGACCTGCTTCAGGTCGGCTGGCTTGTAGTGATCGTTGTCGAGATAAGTCTTGGTGTCAGTCCCCCAGGTGTGCTCGATGGCGAGGGAGAAGCGGCGAAGAAATTGCAGGTCGTCCTTGTCGCCCGATGCGAATTTCCTTTCTGCAATCCATTGGCGGCGGAGGCGGGCGGCTTCGCGGTAGCGGGCTACCTTGGGCGGGTCGCTGGGAACACCGTAGATCCAGGTGTCGCCTATCTCCTGCGTGACGACAGGTAGACGATTGCGGACCGCATCGGTGGCGTCCGCGGCCTCGCTCATGTTCGAGGCGCGGAGCGTAGCGTTGGGAAACTGTCGGTGCAGGCGAGCATATGTCGCCGCGATCTCGCCGGGGCTGTGGGGGCCGGAGTTGTCGGTGCGCACCTCCATGGCGATGGCGGTATCGGTGCCGGGAATCTGGATGACGCCGCCATAGTTGTGGTGGTGGTACATCGTCACGAGCGAGGCTCCGGTGGTGTCCTTCCAAAGGAAGATGGAAGGGACTTCAGGCGGTGTGCTGGCGGCGTTAACGCCGATGTCGAGCAGTTTGACCCCGGCTTCGGCGAGAGGCTTGACGATACCGCGGGTGTGGCCGGGAACATCGCCCATCCTGCCGCCGACGGTCTTGTAGCCGAAGCGCGAGTCCAGCGTGGCAGAAAAGCCGAGCAGGCCGTGCATCATGGAAGGGTCAATCATCTCGGTCTGCCAGTTGAAGGGGAGGGCATGCCAGGCAAGGTCACCCGCGGCGATGGACTGCTCGATCTGTCTGCGCTGCGCCGGTGTGGCTTGTTCGAGGTATTCGTAGAGCAGCCACGCGGCGGTGGTCCAGATGTATCGCTGCGTCCCTTGTGCCCGGAGCGCGGCGCAGGTTTTGATGGCCTCGGGGTAATAGACGTCGAAGTATTTGCGCATGACCTTGGCCTGCGTGGCAATGAAGCCAACATCGAGGTGGCAGAGGGAGACGATGAGAACGCGCTTGACCTGACCGGAATCCGGCGTGGTCAGGTCGGGAGCCAGCATGGCGTACGAGGGCGTGGCTTTGAGGGCGGTTGCTCCGGCGGTGAGGGCAGTGAACTTGAGCAGGTCGCGTCGCTTCATGAGTTCTCCCGAATAGAGGTATCGCCTATCGTAAGCGATAACTCTAGAATTCAGGAGCCATTATCTCCGAGGCCAGGTAAACGCGGTCCCGGCCATAATAGTGCGGCCCTGAAGCGGGACGCCGGGAACCTCCTGATAGCCGGTGTTGCTCAGGTTCAACAGACGAAGGTATGGGCGGAGGCGGCCGGTGTTGCGGGCCAGCGAGATGTCCCAGAGAGGATATGCCGTGCGCGTGGTCTTCTGCGTAACGCCCACCTGTGTGCGCGCTGTGAACTGACGAAAGACTCCGGGCAGGTCTCCGGACCACGCGAAGACGGCATTCTGGGCGGCATAGTTGAAGGCATACTCGGAGATGAGTCCCACGGGCGGCGCCGTAGCGCGGACGGCGGTGTAGCCGAGATCGAGGCGCTGTGTGCCGGGAAGGCGCAGGCGGAGCTGGGTCTCGACTCCGTTGTAGTCGAAGTTGCCGACGTTGGTGGCCTGCCAGGGGTCGGAGAGCGAGTACTTGGAGTAGTCGATGCCGTCCTTCTGGTGCAGGCTGAAGCCGGTCGCGGTGAGGGTGAGTCGTCCATTCGCGGGTATCCAGTCGATGCCGCCCTCGTAGCTCCACGAGGACTCGGGCTTGAGGTGGGGATTGCCGATGGTGGTGGGGTCGGAGTAGTAGAGGTCAAGATAAGTGGGCAGGCGGAAGCCGTGTCCGGCGGAGGCCCGCAGGCGGACGGTATGGGTCAGGCTGAAGGCCGCGGCGACATTGGGAGAGAAGATGGCGTCGCCGCCCGAGAAGATCTCTTCGCGCGCGCCAAGCGAGA
>Ga0207674_10002208_pt1 | contig 24664 bp, 17 predicted proteins | sample KBSCornC72_FD_184303 | JGI IMG/M metagenome (GOLD analysis project Ga0207674, IMG submission 184303) | Corn rhizosphere microbial communities from Kellogg Biological Station, Michigan, USA - KBS Corn C7-2 (SPAdes) (version 2) | ecosystem: Host-associated > Plants > Roots > Rhizosphere > Soil ...
GTCAGACCCTTAGTTTCAATGCCGACACCTTTGAGTACGAGTCGGTGGCCCAGGAAAACGGCAACGCCACGATTATCAAATTTCCGATCGATGAGAAGCTGTTCAGTCCCGGCGACGTCGTTGTCGTGGTATCGGGCGAGGATATTAATTTTCACGGCCTTATCGGCAAGATCGAGGACGGCTACGCATATGCCTCCGATCCGCGAGGCTCGCTCCTGCCAGCCGGCATACAATAATTCCTGATTTCGAATCAGAGGTTTTAGGTTGAAAATCCCGGCTATAAACCGTAAGATTTCAGTTCGGGTTTTGGCGTGAGTTCGCTGAAACCAATTTATGGGGACGTAGCTCAGCTGGGAGAGCGCATGAATGGCATTCATGAGGTCAGGGGTTCGATCCCCCTCGTCTCCACCAATGTTTTCAATGACTTACGGCACCGTCAAAGGTGCCGTTTTTGTATGTGGGATGTCAAAAGTGTGCCAAAATATTCCGCCTCCCACCTTTTTACGATAGTGGGCAAATGAGAAAAGCCATGGCGACCGAAATTAAAGATGTTCGCCGAATTGGGGGAAGGAAATATAATCGCGCTATTTTGCAGATGCTTGAATATGCAAAACGAAGCGGCTTTCTTAAATAAAGTCCCCAGTTGGAAAAATATGACGAGCGAATGGGAAAGAAGAATTCTAGAACTTCGATACAGAGATAGTGAGAAAGACGATTTGGAGTTTGTGAACCTTGTTGACAAGGCCGAGAACCATTGTGACCTTGATACCTGCGAAATCCTTATGAAAACCTTCGTAACGGAAGAGGACTTCGGTATACAGGAGTCCGTTAACAGGGTGTTGAGTTCTGCTTCCCCTGAAAACCGCCAGAAAGCTCTCTTAACAGAGTTACCACGGTTAATTGCGGATACGCCGGGATGGGCTTATGTACTCGTAGAAACGGAAGTAAGGTTTCATCTTAATGAATTAAAACAAACTTTAGGTAATGCGTCTGCTGAACAGAAGAATGCCATAGATCAAATATTCAAACAAGAATCCTTTCGGAGACATTTTCCAAATTTGAATCTTTGATTTGGTGGGAATCGACGCAGTTCAATTCCAGATTGCAGCCGACCGAGATCGCTTTGGCCCCCTCATCTCCACCAATAGACTCAATGACCTGCGGCGTCCTTCAAGGCGCTGTTTTTGTCTGTGGGGTGTCAAATGGGAAGATAAATGCCAGCAACAAAGGCGCAATCATTTGACCTGCGACCAAAGCTGACATCAGAATGGCACGGAGAATATTTAGGAGGAGACCATACCACCTTTATGGAACTGGAACGCCTTCAAAAATGGTATGAGAGCAATTGTGACGGCTATGGGGAACATCAATACGGCGTAACGATCGATACTTTCGATAATCCTGGATGGAAAATCTCTATTGATCTACGGGGCACAAATCTCGAAGATTTGCCTTTTGAATTCCAAGATATTGAGCGGAAAGATGATAATTGGCTGCATTGTCGAGTCATTGACAAGAAATTCGAAGGAGCAGGAGGACCTTACAATCTCACTGAAATTCTAAGGGTATTTCTGGACTGGGCGGAGAGTCAATCGAGAACCGAGACTTGATTTTGTATTATCGACTGAAGTGGCCTTTAAGAATGGCCCAGTAGAAAACTCCGAGCTACTCGGCAAATAGTTCCTGCAGCCGTTTTATCGTCTCATTTTGCGCTTCTTTGCTGATGGAGCCTATCTTTTTGACCAGTCTGCCTTTATCCACGGTGCGGATCTGATCAAGAATTACAGACCGTTCAGCGTTCAGAAAGTTGACCAAAACCCTGGTGGGATAACGCAATTCGGTGGACGAGAGCGGCGCCACAATGACGTTATCGAGGTTTCGGTTAAGTTCGTCCGGCGAAATGACGACGCACGGCCGCGTATTCTTGGGGTCGGCGGAGGGCTGCGGGTCGAGATTTACGAGGAAAACGTCAAAACGCTCTACCATTGCCACTCCTTTCTTTCAAATTTCGTCGGAGCGTTGCCGTCAAGCGCCTGATCATCGTCGTGTTCGGCCAGAACTCGGAAAATTTCTTCCCAATTTGCTCGCGGCTTGCTTATATTTCGGATCAAGATGCCGTCTTCGGTCAATTCGAGTTCGACTTCGCCGGCGATCTTGCTTTCTTCGAGCAAGATCTTTGGAATTCTGATACCCTGCGAGTTGCCGATCTGGATGATCTGCGTTTTCATAATTACATCGTAATTACAAACCTTATTTTCGTCAACCGATCTTTGCCAATCCGCCGGTGTAAGGCAGCAAGATCTCTGGAATTACGATCGAACCGTCCGCCTGCTGGTAATTTTCGATGATCGCGATCCACGTTCGTCCCACTGCGAGGCCGGAGCCGTTCAATGTATGTACAAATTCGGGTTTGGCTCCGCCGGAGCGGCGAAAGCGTGTGTTCATACGCCGCGCCTGAAAATCGCCGCAGTTCGAACAGCTTGAGATCTCGCGATACGTTTGCTGCGACGGCAGCCAAACCTCGATATCGTAGGTCTTTTTGGCGGCGAAACCCATATCGCCCGTGCACAAGACGACCGTCCGGTACGGCAGGCCGAGTAGCTGGAGGATCCGCTCGGCGTTCGCGGTCAGCTTTTCGTGCTCGTTCTCTGAGTTTTCAGGCAGCACGAGTTTAACAAGCTCGACCTTTTCGAACTGATGCTGGCGGATCAGCCCGCGGGTGTCGCGTCCGTAGCTGCCCGCCTCGCTGCGAAAACACGGCGTGTAGGCGGTGTAATACCTGGGCAGGTCCTTGGCATCGAGAATCTCTTCCGCGTGATAGTTGGTCACCGGCACCTCGGCGGTCGGGATCAGAGCAAAGCCACGTTCGTCCTTAACATGAAACAGATCGTCTTCGAATTTTGGAAGCTGGCCGGTTCCGAACAACGCCTGTCGGTTTACGAGAAACGGCGGCAGCGTCTCGGTGTAGCCGTGCTCAAGCGTGTGAACGTCGAGCATGAAATTGATGAGGGCACGTTCGAGACGTGCGCCCGCGCCGTTAAGAATGCTAAAGCGGGAACCGGCGATCTTGCTGGCCCGTTCGAGATCGAGAATGCCCAGGGCTTCGCCGAGATCGACATGGTCCTTCGGCTCAAAATCGAATTCGCGCGGTTCGCCCCAGCGGCGAACTTCTTTGTTTGCCAACTCGTCCGCTCCGATGGGCACATCGTTGGCCGGTATGTTCGGCAGACCAGCGAGCAGATCGCGCATCGCCCGGTCAGCGTCGTCACGAGCAGACTCTAATTCGGTTTGGCGGTCCTTTAGCCCGCCGACTTCGGCCTTTTTCGCTTCGGCCTCCTCGCGTTTTCCGGTCTGCATCAGCGAGCCGATCTCCTTGCTTGCAGCATTGCGCTGCCGGTTTATCTCATCGGCTTCGGCGATTATGCGGCGACGCTCGGTGTCGAGCTCGACAAATTTATCCAGGGCGTCATCGGGGAAGTTGCGGCTGCGAAGGCCCTCACGGACGGCATCCAGATTTTCACGTACAAAATTAAGGTCTAACATAAATAACCTTCGGTTGTTTCGGCGTTTATAATCTACTAAACTTGATTAACCAAAAGAAGGCAGAAACGCGACCGTAAAGGAGCGTGTAGGCTATCGTAGAGCCGAGAGGCACACTCGTTTACACTCCTGGTTTCTGCCTTTTAGACTTGAATTTAACAAACCTCGTATGACAAACAAAATTCGTAAAGCCGTTTTTCCCGCCGCCGGACTGGGGACACGGTTCCTGCCGGCCACCAAGGCTTCGCCAAAGGAAATGCTGCCGCTGGTCGACAAACCTCTTATTCAGTATTCGGTCGAAGAGGCGGTCGCTTCGGGGATCGAGTCGATACTGATAATTACGGGACGCGACAAGAATTCGATCGAGAATCATTTTGATATCTCGTTCGAGCTTGAGGAATTACTCAAAGAAAAGGGCAAAACGGAAGTAATTGAAGAGATCCGCGCTATTTCGGATCTTGCCCACATCAGCTACACTCGCCAGAAACAGGCGTTAGGGCTGGGACACGCGATCTATCAGGCAAAGGACTTTGCGGGTGACGATCCGTTCGCTGTGCTGCTTGCGGACGATATCGTGGATGCGGAAAAGCCTGCGCTGAAGCAGATGATCGAGGTCTTCGAAAAATACGACGCGCCTGTCATTGCGACGATGCGGGTCGAGGGCGAAGCTATCTCGCGTTTCGGCGTGATCGATGCCGAAGAGGTCGAACCGAATGTTTTTCGGATCAAGGATATGATCGAAAAACCGGCGTTCAAAGACGCACCGTCCGACCTTGCGATAATTGGGCGATACATTTTTACACCCGATATCTTTGACGCTGTCGAGCAAACAAAGCCTGGCGCAGGCGGCGAGATCCAGATCACGGATGCGATGCGCCTGTTGCTGAGATCGCGCCCGCTGTACGCTGTGAAGCTTGAAGGAACACGTCATGATGCGGGCGACAAGCTGGGATTTTTGATCGCTACGGTCGAATTCGCGCTAAAACGCGAGGATCTTGGAGATGATTTTCGAGCATATTTAAAAACGTTGAAAATTTGACCAAAACCGCTTAACATATCGTCGAACGTTTGCACCTGACTGCCACAAAAATATTCACAAAGGAGAACGGTTCGATGAAAATCCCAGCATTACTAGCTTTTTGCCTATTTGTCTTTGCCCTTGCGACATTTGCGCAGAATTTAGGTTTTGAAAGAGAGCGCCATGTCATAATTCTCAGATCGATCAAGGAAGACATTAAGAAGAATTATTACGATCCGCAATTTCATGGTATAGATCTGGACGCTCAGTTCAAAAATGCCGAGCAGGCAATTCAACAAGCCACCTCGATCGGGAAAATGTCGGGAATAATCGCGCAGACGCTTGTCAATTTCGACGATTCGCATTTGTTCTTTGTTCCGCCGGGCAAGGTGAATAAAACGCGCTACGGTTTTGATATGCAAATGGTCGGCGATGCTTGCTATGTGACCCGGGTCAACGAAAAAAGCGATGCGTTCAAAAAAGGGCTGCGGGTAGGCGATCAGATCGTGGACATCGAAAAATTCACCCCGACCAGAAAAGACCTGTGGTTGATGAATTATTACTTCCGGGCATTGAGGCCCCAGCCCGCGATCGAACTCGGCATCCGAAAGCCGGACGGCAAGCAGAGCATAGTGCAGATAGAGGCGATCATCGCTAGCGGAAAACAAATAGTGAATCTGGCGGATTCGACGATCGATATCAATAACTATATTCGCGAATCGGAGGATGCATATACAGAATCGCGGAGACAATTCATCTACGATCAGGAAAAGCAGTTCATGATCTGGCAGATGCCGTCGTTCAGTCTGACGCCGGCCGACATAGACTCGATCATGGACAAGGCGAAAGACAAAGATGCACTGATCATCGATCTGCGAAACAATGGCGGCGGCCGGGTTGACACTTTAAAACGGATGATCGGCTGGTTCTTTGAACAGGACGTCAAAATCGGCGATGAAAAAACCAGAAAAGAAACCAAGGAGATGATCGCAAAGTCCAAGGGAAAGGATTGCTACAAGGGAAAAGTCGTGGTACTGGTCGATAGCGAATCGGGGTCGGCCGCAGAGATTTTTGCAAAGGTCATTCAGCTGCAAAAAAGAGGAGAGATTCTGGGAGATGTTTCTGCCGGCGCCGTAATGGAATCGAGATACTTCCCGCACCAGCAAGGGCTGGATGTGGTCATCTTTTACGGAGCCAGCGTCACCATAGCGGATCTTATTATGACGGATGGGAAAAGCCTCGAAAAAACCGGCGTCGTTCCTGACGAAAAAATACTTCCGACCGCGCAGGATCTAGCGGAAAATCGTGACCCGGTTCTCGCAAAAGCTATAAAAAATCTTGGATTTGAGATGACCGCCGAACAGGCAGGATCTCTGTTTTCTAAGCAAAAGGCTTCGTTCAAGGACAAGTATTAACATGATGCTTATTTAAGTCACTCATCCGCGTCCGGAGAAAGCTCGCAAATATAAGCGCCGCAATTGTTAATTGCGGCGCTTATATTAGTCAAACCCCGGACTTTTCGCTAAAATTTGTTAAAAGCAGAAACTGCCGGCACACAGTAAATATATTGATTTCTGCATTGTAACAATGCCACTGGCTGGAATCGAAGAAGCCGCCCGCGACATACGCGACGGCAAAATGATAATAATCGTCGATGACGAAGACCGCGAGAACGAGGGTGATCTCGTTTGCGCAGCAGAAAAGATCACGCCTGAGATCATCAGTTTTATGGCGATCCACGGCCGCGGTTTGATCTGCATGCCGCTGACCGAGGAGCGATGCGACGAGCTGCAGCTGTCACCACAGACCGCAGACAACACCTCCAGCATGGGCACTGCGTTCACGATCTCGATCGAAGCGCGAGAGGGGGTAACTACGGGGATCTCAGCCGCAGACCGCGCCCGCACCATATTAACGGCGGTAGATCCGAACTCAAGACCATCCGATCTGGCGCGGCCGGGGCATATTTTCCCACTCCGCGCAAAACGCGGCGGCGTTCTTGTTCGCGTCGGCCAAACCGAGGCGAGTGTTGACATGGCGCGGATCGCCGGACTGACACCGGCAGCGGTCATCTGCGAAATAATGAACGACGACGGCACAATGGCGCGGATGCCGGAACTCGAGGTTTTTGCCGAAAAACACGGGCTGAAAATAATTTCGGTCGCCGACCTGGTTCGTTATCGCATTCAAAAAGAAATGCTTGTGCGGCGGGCCGTTGAGTCCGATCTTCCGACCGACTTCGGCATTTTCCACACGATAATTTACGAAAATATCGTCAACGGCGAGACGCACGTTGCGATGACGATGGGCGACGTTTCCGATGCAACCGAGCCCGTCCTGGTGCGCGTCCAAACCGAGAACATTACGTTTGCAATGTTTGGCTCCGTTTTGGGCGAAGCCGCCCCCGCAATGCAATCCTCTCTCCGCAAAATAGCTGAAGCAAAGCGCGGCGTTCTGCTATATTTACGTCAGCGCGAAAATAATCTCGATCTCGTGAATCAACTCAGGACGTATGCCCTGATGCAGGAAAAAAATATTGATTTTCAAACCGCAAAACGCGAAACTGGATATGGAAAACTGCACGATTACGGCATTGGGGCGCAGATCCTGCATGATCTTGGCGTTAAAAAGATCAGGCTGTTGTCCAATCATCCTCCCCGGATAAGCGCGCTCGAAGCCTTTGATCTTGAGATAGTCGATACAGTTAACCTATAAGACCGGCATTTTTATGAGAGTAAAAATATGCCTGAAGTAAACAGCGAACAAAGGGACGACATTGAAGAAGCAACGCCGCTCGAGGAGGAATCGCCGGACGAGCCCGCTGCGCCTGTAAGGCGGCGAAGATTTACCCGTCGCCACGCCGGCATCTCCGCAGGAGCACTTCTGATCCTGGCGGTGATCCTTGCTTTGTTTAGCGTCGTTTTTTACAAATACGGCGTATTCGACACCTACATCAAAACACAATTTACGTCCAAGATGGCGGACATCGGTATCGTGTTCGACGCCGATGTGTTTCGCGTGACCGTCAACCCGCTGGAATTAGAACTCAAAAATGCAACGTTTAACGACAAGGTTACTGGCGATAAGTTATTTTTTATTCGGGATGCCCATCTCGGGTTGAGCGTGAAAAATCTCTACGCGTGGCAGCTGAGCCGCGATATCAGCGTCGATACGACCGACATTAACGGCGCCGAGGTTTGGGTGAAATTTGACGAGAACGGCCGCTCGAATTTTGCAAATCTGAATCTGGTCGAGAAAGAAGGCCAGCGGATAAATTTCAAATACGAATCCGTTAAGTTTGCGCTAAAAGACAGCGTCGTTCATTTCGGCGACCTCTCGCGAAAGATCACGGCTGACGCCAATAATGTAGTTTTCCTACTGGAACCTGAAGATTACAACGTCCCGGACGATCAAAAACGATATAAGGTAGATCTTACCTCGACGGATTCAAACTTTGTTTACGATGAGCATCCGCTCGAGAAGATCGACGTTCGTGCACGCGGCATCGCCGATCGAAACGGAGCGGAAGTAACGGAACTAAAGATAACGACACCGATCGGCGAATCGACGATGAACGGTACGATCAGCGATTGGAAGGCATTCAAATACGACCTGAACGTTGAATCGACCGTCGATCTGACACAAACCTCGACGATCTTTCCGCTTGGCGCGACGCTTCGCGGCGTCGGCAATTTTAACGGCCATGTTACAGGCGAGGGCGAAAGCTATCGGATCGAAGGCAAGGCTAATTCAGATGCTCTAAACGCCGATGGCGTTTATTTGAAAGGAATCAATATCGCCGCGACCGTTCAGGGAGTAAACAGCAGTTACGAAGCAAACGGCAAGGCGATCGCGGAGCTTTTAACGTTTGAGGATTTTCGTGTCGATTTTCCGCAGTTGACGGGAAATATTCGCGGAACGGGAACTGACTTTCGCTGGGTCGGCGAGCTGCAGGCGATAGCCGCAAAATCGAAATCGCTGACGATCACAGGGCTTTTCCTTTCAGATGCGGTAGCCGACTTCAAGGACGATCAGCTAACCGCAACGGCCGGCGCAGGGCGTGCAAAGCAATTCTCCGCGGGCGATATCCAGTTCGCTGATCTGGCCGCGCGAAATTTGAAGTTTTCGCGCGAGAACGGAGTGACGAATTTGTCGGCCCCGAGTGGAACCGCCGGATCGCTTAAGACGAAAGATTATTCGCTGCAGGGACTGTCGGCGCGAAACCTTCGGGTCAAGGATACAAAAAACCGGACAGATGTCGATATGGATGGCCTGCGTGCGCAGTCGGGGCAGATAAAAGACGCGAAGCTAAAAAATGTCTCGGCGGATAAATTTGCACTAACCGATCTGCCGTCGTCCGACGATATTACGCTAAACGGCGTTCGTGCCGAACAGGTTGATGTGAACGGAGCCGTCGTCACCGGAGTTGAAGCGCCTGAGGTAACCGCACATGACACCCAAGCCGAGACCGTCATCTATTCCGATAGGACAAGAGTGGCGAAACTTGCCGCTGGATCGGCGATACTCGGAAATCTGAATATTGCCGGCGTTCGACTGACCGTGCGGCAGGGAACGGTTTCGGGAAGCTCGGGTGACATCGACGCAGGAAACGTCGAACTTGCAAAAAGCTCTGCCTTGCCGAACGGCGGAAACCTCCAGGCGGTGAAGATCAATAAACCCGTATTTGTTCTTGAGCCTTCCGGCCGCTACCGCGCGAGCGCCGATATGAGCATCGGCGGCGGTATGCTCGGCAGTGTAAATCTGGGGGCGGCAAGGGCCGATGTCAACGTAAACAACGACCGGGTCGAGCTTAATAACCTGGCCGGTTCGGTAATGGACGGCACAGTAAACGGGCGGGCGGTTGTAGCGTTCAACAATAGGGCGCAGTCAAACGTCGACGCGGCGTTTACGAGCATCGATCTTGCAAAGCTCATCGCTCTCGCCGGCGGGCGGGTTATCCCTGTCGAAGGATCGACAACGGGTAATGTAAATATTGCTTTCAGCGGAACCAATTTCCGCACCGCCACCGGTACCATCAACGCGGATATCACCGCAAACGCCGGAAATACCGATCGCGGGCGCGTGCCGGTCAATGGCAAGGTTCAGCTTACCGCTACGAACGGATTATTTAATGTCGATCAGGCGACGTTGAATTCGGAAAAAAGCTCACTGGTCGCGACGGGCAGGTTCGATCTGAACGACAACGATACGAATCTGAATGTTGCGTTGAATTCGACCGACGCGAGCGAGGTTGACCGCATCGTTCGCGTGCTCGACCTCTGGCCCGAAATGCAGCAGCAGTTCGATGCGAACCAGGTGCAGCTTGCCGGAAATCTCAAATTTGACGGAACTGTCACCGGAAATTTCACCGATCCGACGATAAACGGGCACGCATCGCTCGATTCGGTGTCGATGCGCGGCCGCGAATTAGGTTCGCTCGCGTCCGATATTTTTGTCTCGCCGACCGGCATCGAGATCAAGAACGGAAAGCTCGTCGAGCGTGACGGTGGGACAGCCGTGTTTGATATCAACATTCCGGGCTCGGGTACAAACAATACGTCCGTCCAGGCCACGCTGACAAATATCGATGCTGCAAATCTGTTGGCGGCGCTGCCGGTCGGCGATTACCTGCCGCAGGGCGTTCGCGATTTTACTGCGCAAACTTCAGGTACCGTAAATATCACAGGTTTGCCGAACAACGCGTCGGGCGGCATCGATCTGGCATCGGCGGCGGGTTCGGTATCAGGTCAGGCATTCGATTCATTCAAGGCAAAAGCGACGTTTCAGGGAACGGTAATTAATATCGAAAATGTTGAGATGCGCTCGGCGGACGGGTTCGTAACGCTGAACGGAACGTATGACCGCGCGACAACGGCTTTTAATTTCAATCTCGAAGGCAAAAATGTTCAACTCGCAAGCCTGAGGCCGTGGCTGCCGCAAAGTGAAAGTATCCCATCTATAACCGGCGTTTCTGATTTTACGGCAAAAGCTACGGGCGAAACGGACCGCTCAACGTCATACAACATTAGCTTCAACGGCACGGCCAGAAATGTTTTGGTCAACGATAATCCGTTTGGTGATGTAACGTTCAAAGGGACGACGGCCAACCAGGTCTTGAATGCTGATCTTACGGCAACGATCGACGGGCGTCCGCAGGTTATTACAGCATCGGTGAATTTTGCCGACGAAAATTTACCCTTTCATCTCGAAACCCAGTTTGATCAGAGCCCGCTTGCACCGTACCTGGCGTTTTTTCCGCAGCTTCGGGGGCAGCCGATCAGCGGAGTTGCGACCGGAAAGGTCGAGCTTGCCGGAAATCTGTCCCAGCTCGATCAGACCGGCAAGCGAATCTACACATCGGCCAATCTGAGCGGCACCGCCCTGTTCACGCAATTGTCGCTGAGATTTGAGGAAACGCCGCTTGCGGCTCTTTCTCCGGTATCGATCAGGTTCAATACGAACGAGATCACCGTCGATAACGCGAAGTTTGGCGGTGCCGGGTCTAATATGACGATCAACGGCACCAAGGCGTTGAGCGAGAACGGTGTTAACAATTTGACGGTTGACGGCCGGATCAATCTAAACCTGCTGAATTTTGCCGCGAGAGATACTTTCTTTTCGGGGTTCGCTGACGTGGCGATCAGGCTCGTTGGGCCGAACAGCACCGCCAGGCTTAACGGAACGGCGAACGTCGATAACGCGTCGATCTCGACATTTCTCGGCTCAGACCGCGTTTCATTCGATCGTATAAAGACCACACTGATCTTTACGTCAAATCAGGTGCAGATGGACGAAGCGACCGGTTATCTTGGCGGCGGAAAATTTGTCGCGAGCGGCGGCGCATTGCTCGAAGGATTGCAGCTTAAGGAATTTCGGCTCGATTTGAACGGTAACACTGTTACCGTGCCGCTGCCGCAGGATTTTAATACGACGGGCGATGCTCAGCTCCAGGTGTCGGGGCGGCGATTCGGAGCTGCCGAACCGCTGCAGATCGCGATCGCGGGCCGAGTAAATGCAAAACGGAGCATTTACACCAAGGACATCGATCTTGCGAACATTGTCGGAGCGCGACACGATGTTGGGCTCTCGTCGGGCGGTGACACTACCCTCTCACCGCTGCAGTTCGACCTGACGATCGAAGGGCGTGACGCCCTGATCGTTCGAAACAATGTGGCAGATCTGACGGCATCGGTTTCGCTGCGTTTGACGGGTGACGCCGACAACCCTCAGGTTTCCGGACGGATCACGGCAAACAGCGGAACGATATTTTTCCGAAAGGACCGCTACATCGTGCAGCGCGGCGTACTCGAATTTCCTCCGAACACATATATCGAGCCGGTGATCAATCTTCAGGCTGAAACCGAAATTGCGGGGTACCAGGTATTTGTTAACTTGTCCGGGCCTCTCACCGACACGGAACAACTATCCGCCGTGGTTCGGTCGAGTCCCGCGCTTCCGCAGGCCGACGTGGTGTCGCTGATCACGACTGGCAATTTATCGAACACGGAAAGCGGGATACCGACGCTCGCACAGACGGGAATAAACACGGCGGCAGAAATAATTGCGGACACGATAATAAACGCGCCGGTGCGAAAGGCGACCGACAAACTCTTCGGTCTGAATATTTTCGAGATCGACCCGATAATTTCGGGTCAGCGGCTTAATCCGTCGGCCCGGCTGACGGTCGGACGCCAGATAAATAACAACCTGAGAGTGACATATTCGACAAACCTCTCGCAGGACCAGAATCAGGTTTTGGCGTTTGAGTACAGGGTTTCGAACAAGCTGTCGTTCGTTGCTCAATATGAACAGCGTTCGCTCAGCAACGTGACGCGCAATCGCGACAATTTCAGTTTTGAGGTACGTTTCAGGCGCAGATTTTAACACCGATCACTGGGATAAGGAATGCCATTGACCAATAGGGGACGAAAAGACCAGCAAGGCCGCAGCGTTTGGACGGTACTGCAAAAAACAAAGGGATCGCGGTTTTTGCGGCAGTTTTTGGCTTTCGCTCTCGTTCTTTTATTTTCACTTGCAGCCGCCGCACAGACAAATTTTGAGAACCGCCGCATCGACAATATCGAGATCAGTTTTGACGGCGGCGAACAAAATTCTTCCACAGCCGAGCAGCTGAGGCTGACGGCCGCCGATGCAGTTGGCACAACATACTCAGCCGTTCGCGTGCGCGATTCGCTTGCGGCGCTGCACAATACGAAACGGGTCGTTTCTGCCATTGTCGAAGCGACCGCAAACGGAGCGGAAGGCGTCAATCTCCATTACACTGTCAAACTTCAAACGCAGGCGCAAAAGGTGACGGTCGAGGTCGGTAACACCGTTGGCGACGAGGTGACGGAACAAGAACTGTTGTTCAAGCTGAATTTGCTTGACCCAGGAGCCGCGGTGAATGAGCAGACGCTCAAAAATAACGCAGATATAATTCTTGAATACCTTCGCGACCGCGGATTTTTCAAGAGCAGCGTCAAGTACACTCTGACGCCGCTTGAGCACCAGACGGATGTCGGCGTACGTTTTGACGTGGCTCCGAACGAGCAGGCGCATGTCGAAAGTTTTACGATCAACGTGCAAGGGTTCGATAACGCTAAGCTTCAGAATGTTGTGAAGTTAAAGGCCGGCGAGCTTTATTCGCGGGACAAGCTGAACAAAGATCTGGACAGCATAAAAAACACCCTGCATGCGGCGGATTTTCTGGCGCCGGAACTCGACGAGCCACGCGTTGTTTACGACAGCGATAAAAACGCGATCGCAATAGAGCTGACCGGCAAGGTCGGCCCGACCGTGAAAGTGACGGTCGATGCGGGTAAATCGGAAAAGGTAGGACAAACGACGCAAAAAAATCTCCTGCCTGTAAAACGGGATGGAACGCTGGACTATGCTGCGATCGTAGAAGGCGAACGCAGGCTTGAAAACTTTTTTCAGGAGCGGGGATATTTCTTTGCAGACGTCAAACCCATCTGTTCCGTCGAGCCGCCGTTTGCAGAGGGTGAAGCAAGCTCTATTGACAACAATACGGAGTTTTTGTGCTCTGCGCTCGGCAGTGCCGACCTTACAAACCGCAAAGTCGATCTTACGTACAAAGCCGACCTGAACCGAAAGCTGACGCTTACGGACATCCGGATCACCGGCACCGACAAGCTGACCATCGACGACGTTCGTTCCGTATTGGAATCGCAAACGGCGAACATTCTCAGCTTTATTCCACTGTTCGGCTATGGGCGCGGGTACACAAGCGAGCGGATACTTGAAACCGATGCCAACACGATCCGCGGCATTATGCGCGAGCTTGGCTACCGCGACGCGCAGGTCCGTGTTAATCAAGGTGTTTCGACGACCGGCGATAACCTGATCATCACATTCGTTATCGACGAAGGTCAGCCGACTGTTGTGGACACCGTCGATGTCGCGGGCAATGTCGAGATACCAAAGGATGAACTGCTGGCACAGATCTCGACGCTTGCGGGAAAGAATTATTCGCGGGCGAGAATCAGAAACGCCGAAAGAAAACTTTCCGAATTCTACTCGCAGCGCGGATATTACTACGCCCGGATCACCTCGTCCATTATCGAACCAACAGTTGCTTCGAATACGGGCGAAAAGCTTATCAAGGTCCAGTTCAATGTCGAAAATGAAGGCAAAAAAGTGGTCATCGACCGCGTTCTTGTCACAGGAAATCAGAAAACAAAAACCCAGGCCATCGTAAAAGCGGTAACATTACACCCGAACGATTTTTTGCGGGCAGGCGATATTTACACGAGCGAGCAAAACCTGTACTCCAGCGACGCATTTAGCCGTGTCGAGATAAAGCCGCAGCCCGCCGGAACGCGACCTGACGGCAGCCAATCAACCGACGTGATCGTAAGTGTCGAGGAACAAGCGCCGCGGGTGATGTCGTACGGCGGCGGGTATTCAACGGATATTGGCCTGAATGGCTTTTTCGACATTCGCCACTACAACTTCCTGGGAAACTTGTGGCAAGCCGGCTCCCGCATAAGCTGGAGCCAACGCCAGCAGCTCGTGCAGTTCGATTTTATAAACCCAAGATTTATGCCGGACGGCAAAGACCATTTTGCTCCGCTGACCCTGACGGCCCAGTATCAGCGCGATTCGACGGTGACGCGCTTTTTCCGCTCCGCCTTCGACAAAGGAACATTCGGAATAGTCCAGCGGATCGACGAAAACGGGAACCCGATCGACGATTTTGGAAACAAGGCCGGCGACCCGACGATAAACCGGCTCACCTTCACGGCGGAAACGAACCGCACGATAAATCGGAAACAGCGCAGCATTTTGTTCGTCCGGTACCGGTTTGAGGACGTTCGGCTGTTCAATTTTGAGAGCCTTTTGGTCAAGGATCTTTTGCGGCCCGATGCCAAGATTAGAATATCGGGATTCGGAGCGACCTTCGTTCGCGATACGCGCGAAAACTGCTCGGTAAAATATTCGTTGCTTGAACTGATAGAGAAAGGCGAACCCGGCGATCGCTGCCGCTACAACGCCACCGATCCGACACGTGGAGATTACTTCACGGCTGAATACAACGTCTCACTGCCCGCTATCGGAGCCAACATCGGCTTTAACAAGTTCCAGGCGTCGTACAATCTTTATTACACCTTTCCGCAGCTTCATAACACAACGTTTGCGACGCGGGCGGTTCTTGGTGTTGCGAATGTTTTTTCAAAAGGAAACCGTTTTTCTTCGGCTCAGCTTCCCGGGCTGGACGGCCTTTTACCGATCAGCGAACGTTTCTTTGCAGGAGGCCCGTACACGCTTCGCGGTTTCGCTTTCGAGGAGGCCGGTCCGCGCGTCGTCGTCGTTCCGCAGGGAACATTCCGCAACAGCAAAGGCGAGACGGTAACGCTCGATCCGTTCACGGTTCCTTTTGGCGGAAACGCCCTCGCTGTTGTGAATCTTGAAGCACGTATTCCGCTCACAAAATCGCTTCGGGCTGTCCCGTTCTATGACGGAGGAAATGTGTTCAGACGCGTCGGCGATATTTTTAATCCGCCGGACGTTCCTGCGAACGACGTATTTCAGCAAAACCTGCGTGCGCTCTGGACGCATACGGTCGGGCTTGGATTCCGGCTCAAAACTCCGATCGGAGGGGAATTCGGCATCGACTACGGGTTCCTTCTAAACCCGCCCGAATTCCTGATACCCCAGGGCAATGGTCCGAACGCTATCTACCGCCTGCATCAAAACCAGATACACTTCCGGTTCTCACAGGCCTTCTAGTTGTCCTTGGATCCTAATTAACTGCGGTTGAAATAATGTGTGTTTCGTCGAGTTCGACGATGCAGCCTTCGGCCGGAATGATGTGCGACTCTATATCTTCCAGCGAAATAACTTCCATAGGGCCGGCCTCGACTGGGAAATGGCTGGCCTCGACAGGTTTTCGTAATTCTGCGGTCAGATTCGTACTCGATTCGTGAAGCCGCTTCCGGTTGGATTTGTCAGCATACATCGCTTTGTCCGCTGCGACTATCATTTCATCGAACGTGTCACCGACTTTTTGGTAACCGGACGCGCCAAGGCTTACGCCGACACGCGCGACGCCCTCGCCGGTCTGAAGAGCAAAACTGTTTACGGCCGATTCTATGCGTGCACACAGGTCGGTGACATCTTCGGGTTTGACGTTCGGTATGATCGCAACAAATTCGTCACCCGCATATCGTGCGAGAAAATCGTAATCGCGCAGCTGCAGCCGGATGATCCTGCCGATCTCCTTAAGCATACGGTCGCCGGTCTTGTGTCCGAACGTATCGTTAACCGCCTTAAACCCGTCCAGATCGAGCATAAGCAGCTGGAAACTGGTCCCGCCGCGCATCGCTCGCGCCGCTTCTTTCTCAAACTGGGCCTGCAAGCTTCGAGCATTCGGCAAGCCTGTCATCGGATCGGTCAGCGCGTAAGTCTCCGCTTCGAGATGCCGGAGCGATTTTGCGATCGCATCCGCCGCAATTCTGGAAATTGTTTCGAGCAACCGCAGATGTTCGTCGCCGTAGCCCGATGCCTCGCGTGAGTATAAGGAAACGGCACCGATCAATGTGTCATCGGCGTGCAACGGCAGCGAGACCATCGCGACGTAATCGTCAACAAGATCCTGTTGCGATACCGGAAAATCAGGCGCCGGATCGACGTTCTTGACGATCGTTCCTGTTTTTAGGGCTTCGCCGGTCGGCCCCTCGCCGACGCGGATATGACGTCCCTTGAAGGCGGGGCCGCCTTTTCCGTCGATATGTTCCGCGGCTGCGGTTTCCCTAGTTGAATCCAGCAAGTAAACGGTGCAGGTATCGAAGGGCACGAATTCCCCAATTTTTCTGGTAAACAACGCAAGTGTTTCGTGCAGGTTCACGGATGATCCAAATTCACGGGCCAGTTCGTATAGAGTAAATACTTCGCGGTTGGCTCGTTTGATCTGTTCGACATAACTTTGATCCGAAACGAAATTTGGTTCGTTTGAAACATCGAGAGCTCCCGGTGTGTCGAGGTTGTAGGAAAGCCCTTTTCTTTCTATCTGCGCCTCGAGGCTCTTTAGATTGTTCAGGAAAACATTGACGATCATCGGGTCAAATTGCGAACCAGCGCCGTTTAGCAGATAACTGCAAGCGTCATCGCGCGAGATAGCCGGCCGGTACGGCCGCGCTCCGCGCAACGTGTCGTACGCATCCGCGACACATAATATCCGGGCGGTAAGCGGTATGTTATGCCCCCGCAGTCCTTCGGGATATCCACCTCCGTCTCAGCATTCGTGGTGGTACTTGACCGTCGGAACTACAGGGTCCGGAAAGCCCACCTTTTCAAGTATTGAAGCTCCGACCGAAGCATGGATCTTGGTTTTCTCAAGCTCCGCACGCGTTAGCCGGCCGGGTTTGTTCAAAATATGGTCAGGCACGGCGAGCTTGCCTATATCGTGCAACAGGGCGCCGGTTCGCAGCGCATTTATTTCGCTTTCAGACAGATTAAGTAGTTCACCTATGCCGATGGCATAGATCTGCGTTCGTCTGACATGGCCGATGCCGACCTGATCACGAGCATCGATCGCGGTTGCGAGTGCCTCGACCGTAGCAAGGTGGATCCGGCTTGCCTCGCTTATCTGCCTGGTCTTTTGGGCAAGACGGCTTCTGTGTATCTTATAGGCCACATCGCCAATGATCGCCAGCGGCACAACAACGAGCCCGAATTCGATGCCGAACTGAACAAAAATGAAATAAAGGGCGATGGTGGCGAGCAAACTAACGGCTTCATCTACGGCGGGGAAAACGAACCTGTCGGCTACGAGTCGGCTTACCGGGGCATCATTCTTCGAACGGGAATAGATGTAATTCAAGAGCGAGCTAAGCAGAAAATGCACGAGGCCCGCAAGCATAACAGCGGCGACCACTCCTGCCGGAGTGCCCAGCGATCCGATCGCCAGCTTACCTGAAAGGGCCGAAGTATATCCGAGCGCTACGTAAAAGAAAAAGCCCGCAACACAGGTTGCGGTGATATCGGCAAATATGGGGAACGTCCTGTCGCAACCCACATTCCGGCATTTGAATGCCCGGGTCAGCGAAGCGCTTGCACCGAGCAGAATGCCGCCGCCCGTGCCGAGCCAGATAATCCCCCAGAACGCGAATATATTTTTTGTGGAAAGAATTAAGCGAGTGTTCGGGATGGCCGCGGTATACCTTGTCAGCAGCACCGAAACAAAGATCGAAATAACGAGTACTATAATGCCTGTAACCGAAAATGATATTAAAGAAAATCCGGCAAATGCGACGGACAAAACGGCCGCGCCGAGCATCACATACCAAATGATGCTGGTTTCGGTCTTGTTTGCATTGTCGGCGAGGTTTCTCATTGTTTTGGATGGACAAGAATAAGAGTGTGGGAGAATGTCCAAGTTATCAACTATCCATTGTTTCGACGCGTGCCGCCGTTTTTCAGCAGCGTCGCACCGTAAGGCTATACAAACGGCGTGCCAAAATCTATTATTAGAAAACAGCCGTTTTTTGCAGGAAAATAAGAGCCGTTTTATTGCTCTGTTTTTTGTGTCGGTCATTTTGCTTACAAAGGTTAATGCAGTCCGTTCAATTTGAACGATGGAAATGTTGGCCCTTAATTTGAGAACGCGATCGGGCGCAATTTTTGCGATTCTCTTCTTCGCGATCTTGCTGGTGGTGATACCTGCGTCGGCGCAGTCCGATGATGTGCTGCGCATCGACACCGATCTTGCAGCTTTTGAAATTACCGTTACCGACAAGGATGGAAACCCTGTCCGTAATCTCGACTCAAAAGATTTTCGGGTTATTGAGGACGGCATGCCGCGACAGATCGATTTTTTTCAACCTATAAAAAAAGAAGACCCAGCGCGACCGCTCTCGGTCGTTTTTGCATTGGACGTGTCGGGCAGCATGACGCCGCAGGAACTTGAGCGCCTTCGCTCGGCGATGGATACGTTTATTAAAAAACTGGCGGATTATAACTCGTACTTTGCGATAACCGCGTTTGGAATGGACGTGATGACGCTGCAAGGGTTTACCAATCGCCCCGATAAGCTTGAGCGGACATTTGCAAAACTGGAACGCGACGCGGACGGACTTTCGACGCACGCCTACGATGCGGTTGACGACGCGATCCGTATGCTCAGAAAAAAGTCACCGCCGACGCTTAAGGGCCGTTTGCCCAAACGGGCGGTTATCGTTGTAACTGACGGATTTCCGGTTGGTGATGTGGTTTCGCCAAAAACGGTTATCGAGCGAGCGAACGCGTTCGAGACGAGCATCTATTCGGTGATATTGCCGTCCTTTTCGCGGCTGCAAAAAAGCGACAAGCCGCTGCTTACCCCATTGGAAGCCAGCGGCCTGATCGAAAAAACAGGCGGAAAAAGCTTTTACGCGACGGCAAAGAATTTTGACGATCTATTTAAATCGCTCGCTGAGGAAATAACGTCTTCGTACGCCGTCGCGTTCTATCCGAGCGAAGAAAATCGTAATGACGGTAAATTCCATTCAGTAAAGATCGAAACATCCAAAGACTACGTGATACGCCAAAACCGCGCCGGTTACCAGATGAAGCGGTAATTTCATCAGAGAGAATAAATCCCGACTAATACCTGTCGTCCTCGTAATCGTACGATTCGAAATCTTCGTCCTCCGGCGTGTCGTCCGATTCGTGATCTTCGCGTACGTCGAGTTCTATCGGGTCGAGACCAACTACCACAAGGTGGGTGCCGCATTCGTCACAGGTTACAACATCGCCTTGCTCCGACTCGGCATCAACGTAAACTTCTTCATCGCATTCAGGGCAAATCGCTGTCGGCATTTTTTCTTTTCTCCAAAAATCTTATAAATTTAATTGCAAATCACTTACGAACCAGTGAAAAAATTTTATGCTAACCAATCTAACTTTTATCAAAACGGTTGGCAAGAATTGATCGTAGAAAAATTTTCGCAGAGTAAATTGTAGAATGCAATTCCCCTTTAAGGTGCACGCGGTACGCGAATTTGATGTTGTCGGTTTCGGCACAAATGCTGTCGATTTTCTAATACAGGTGCCGCATTACCCGGCGTTTAATTCGAAGGTCGAACTTACGGAGTACACCCAGGCTGCCGGCGGCGAGGTTGCAACAACGATGGCGGGACTACAACGGCTTGGAATTAGGGCGGCTTATATCGGCCGCTTTGGTATGGATGCGGCCGGCGATTTTGGAATGCAAACGCTCCGCGACGAGGGCGTCGATCTGACCTACGCGCAACAGATCGAAGGAGCCAAAACGCAGATCGCATTTATCGTCATCGATGAACGAAACGGCGAGCGGACGGTCATCTGGCAACGCGATAAAAAACTTGCGTTTACTGAGGCCGAGGCTCCGCTCGATGTCTTGTCACACGCAAAGGTCTTTCATTTTACTCCACATGATGTCCGCGCCTGCATCGCTATGGCAAAACGGGCGAAAGCCGAAGGCGTCGTCGTTTCGTCCGATATCGATAATGTTTTCGACGGAATCGAAAAGCTCCTGCCGCTTGCCGACATGCTGATAATGTCTTCCGAGTTTCCGGTAAAGCTGCTTGGCATTGTTGATAAACGAATGGCGTTGACCGAGATCCGATCGCGTTACGGATGCGGTATTGTCGGTGTGACGCTTGGCGAAGCCGGCTCGCTCTTGCTCTGCGGCGATAAGTTTATCGAAACGCCCGGCTATTCCGTTCCGGGTGGCTGCAAGGACACGACCGGAGCAGGCGATGCATTTCGCGTCGGTCTTATCTATGGTTTGCTAAATGGCGAATCGGTCGAAGACGCCGCCCGCTCGGCAAACGCCGTTGCCGCTCTAAAATGCCGCGCCGTCGGCGCCCGAACTGCCTTACCTAACCCTCATGAATTGGCAGCTTTGCTGTGATTCGCTATTGCCGAGAAATAAATCCATTTTCTTTCTAATATGCTGAGGCTTCTCCGGCCTTCACCGTACCTCAAAAAATCCCTTGACAAACGTTTATCCAACGATTATTCTGTTTTGGTGAGTGAAAACAGAATGATTGACGGTATTGACAGGCGAATTATACAGATTGTTCAGCAAGATGCTCGAATCTCAAACGCTGAAATTGCACGACAGGTAGGCCTTGCGCCATCGGCTGTCCTGGAACGCCTTCGAAAAATGGAGGAGCGTGGCGTTATACGCGGCTATCACGCGGATATTGATCCGAGTGCTTTGGATTTTGGCCTAACGGCATTTGTTGCGGTGAGAAGCAGCGAATGCGGCACGGCAGAAGAAGCGCTTTCCGAGATACCTGAGGTGCTTGAGTTCCACGACGTAGCGGGTGAGGACAGTTATTGGCTGAAGATCAGAACCAAGAACACAGAGGAACTCGGTCGGCTGCTTACCGAAAAGATCAAGCCGATACCGACCGTGCTCGGTACAAGAACGACCATTGTTCTTCAGACATTTAAGGAAACTACGGCGCTTCCGATACGTACCGGTCCAGATTCGAGCCAGGGAAGTAAAAAACGAGCCAAGGGCAGTAAATAAAAGGGGTTTTGACTTATGCAGGTTAACGCATTAGCTAATTCAAATCAGAGACGAAACGCCGTGATCATGATCGCGGCGTTCGCCGCTGTGTACATTATCTGGGGTTCGACATATCTCGCGATCAAGTACGCGATAGATACTATACCGCCGCTTCTTATGGCGGGTGTGCGATTTTTGTCCGCTGGTGTTGTGCTGATGATCTGGGCGCGGTTTACGGCGGATTATGAAAAGCCGAAGGCGGAGCATTGGCGGTCGGCACTGATCGTCGGAACGCTTTTGCTGCTTTTCGGCAACGGCGGAGTGGTCTTTGCGGAACGCTATATTTCGTCAAGCCTGGCGGCGCTGCTTGTCGCAATGGAACCATTTTGGGTCGTCATTCTTAGCTGGGTGTGGCTGCGTTCTTCGCGGCCGAACCTGAAGGTGGTTTTGGGTCTGCTGGCGGGGTTTTTGGGTGTGTGGCTTCTGATCAACGGTCACGGACCGTCGGGCGCGGGCGCCGGCTCGATGCAGCTGTGGGCGACACTGGCACTTGTCGGCGCGACGTTTTTCTGGGCGGCCGGTTCGATCTTCGGGCTTCGCGCGGCTGCTCCGAAATCAGCGATCCAAACGGCGGGTATGCAGATGCTGGCAGGCGGAGCCGTGCTGCTTGTCGTAAGCGCTTTGTTCGGCGAGTGGTCAGGGATTAGTCTTTCGCACATCTCGCGCGCGTCCCTCTACGGATTGGCTTATTTGGTATTGTTCGGGTCGATCATTGGGTTTACAGCATACAGCTGGCTGCTGAGAAATGCGCCGCCGCCAATTGTGGCAACCTATGCGTACGTAAACCCGATCGTCGCGGTGCTGCTCGGCTGGCTGATCGCGGGCGAAACATTTACCGGACAGATGCTCATCGGTGCGGGCGTAATAGTTGGCTCGGTCGTGCTGATAACATCACAGGAAAAAGACGAAGGTAATTCTTCGTCAGAATCAGATGAATTAATGACGACCGGCGGAGCGGCGGCCGGAAATCAGCGTGCCGCAAGCGCGTCTGCTTAAGGATATTGGTCGTAAAGCAAAGTCGCAAAGAGTAAGGAGGTCCAAATGATAGCAAGAATCTGGCACGGAACGACAAAAATAGAAATCGCTGACAAGTATCTGGATTTTCTAAACAGAACCGGAATACCGGACTACAAAAAAACGGTTGGTAACCTGGGAGCGTATGTGATGCGTCATATCGAAAACGGCAAAGCACATTTTTTCACGCTCTCGTTTTGGGATTCACTCGATTCGATAAAGCGATTTGCCGGAGATAACTATGAGAAGGCAAAGTATTATCCCGAGGATCCGGAATATCTTCTCGAGCTCGAGCCGAACGTCGAACATTACGAACTGTCGGAGCAGCCTGCGACGCCCGAGTATGTAAAACGGTACAAGCGGTCGCGGATGCTGCCGAGATGGTGGTAAAGGGTCAGTTAATTTTTCGCGTGTACATGAGGTAGGAGAAACAAGTCGAGTTTCAACTGCCTCTTTTCTTATCAGGGAGTTTTTCACACAACGATCGACGGTGGTTTTCGAGATATTCAGCGGTGATCTTGATCGGTTCGCCTTGAAGAACCCGGTAGCTACCACGCCCGGTTCTGATCTCATTGCCTTCACCCCAGCATGTTCTCGATTACCTTATAGCTCGCGTCGATCGCTTCGGAAAGCTTGTCGGGTTCGCTGCCGCCGCCTTCGGCCATGTCGGGTTTGCCGCCGCCGCGGCCGCCGACTATGGGAACGATCTCCTTGATCACGTTTCCCGCTTTGATCTTGTCTGTCAGGTCGTTCGAGACGCGGACGATGATGCTGACCTTGCCTTCGTCCTTGCGGCCGAGAACGACGACGCCGGATTTGAGCCGCGCCAGCAGCGTGTCGGAAAGCTGACGCGAGCCGTTGGCGTCGAGACCGTCCACTATCTTGCCCAAAACTTTCACGCCGGAGATGTCACGAGCCTCGTCGCCGTTTGAGGAGGCACCGCCGATGGCGCCGGTGGCAATTTTAAGTTTCAGGTCGTCGATCTCCTTGCGGGTGCGTTTAAGCTCGTCCTGCAGGCGTTCGATGGCGTTGGGAAGATTGTCACGTTGGGTTTTGAGCGCGCCCAGGCTGCGGTCGATCAATTTTTCGTCCTCGCGGAAACGTTCGAATGCATCGAAGCCCGTGATCGCGCGAATGCGGCGCACGCCGGAAGCGATGGCTTCGTCGGATGTGATCTTAAAGCTGCCTATATCGCCTGTCGCACGGACGTGCGTGCCGCCGCACAACTCCTTGGAAAACACACCGTCGCCAACGCTCAAAACACGAACGTCCGCACCATATTTTTCGCCAAACAGGGCCATTGCACCTTCGCGCATAGCTTCCTCGATGGCCATGACGTTCGTGTTTACCGGATGATTTTCGAGAATATAGCGATTAACGAGGTCCTCGATCTCGACGATCTCGGCATCGGTCAGCGGCTGGTAATGCGTGAAATCGAACCGCAAGTAATTTGGCGCAACGACAGAACCGGCCTGTTTTACATGCGTGCCCAAAACCTCGCGCAAAGCCGCGTGAACTAGGTGCGTTGCAGTGTGGTTGCGGCGAGTTGCGTCCCGTTTTTCGCGATCTACAATAGCGTCAACAGCATCAGCAACCCTGATAGAACCTTTATCAACCCTGACCTTGTGAATGATAAGGCCGGCGACGGGTGAATATGTGTCGGATACTGTAGCCTTAAAGTCAGTACCACCTGGTTGAAGTTGGGCCTCTGAGATGTTTCGCTCGTCACCAGCTTGCCTTAAGCCATCCGCTACCGCAGATGGTACTGACAGGACCTGACCTCTCCCGCTACCGACAAGAATACCGGTATCGCCAACCTGGCCGCCTGATTCGGCATAGAACGGCGTGTCAGCTAAAACAACGCCGCCCTGTTCGCCCTCTTTTAGTTCATCGATCTGTTTGTCGCCGTCAAGAATCGCAAGAACCTTTGTACCGTCAAACCGCGTTGCTTCATATCCGTGAAAACGGTTCGTTCCGACCTTCTCAAGCACCTCAGCGTAGATCGGGCTGATCTGTGATTTTCGCTCGGTCTG
>Ga0207674_10002209_pt1 | contig 24658 bp, 13 predicted proteins | sample KBSCornC72_FD_184303 | JGI IMG/M metagenome (GOLD analysis project Ga0207674, IMG submission 184303) | Corn rhizosphere microbial communities from Kellogg Biological Station, Michigan, USA - KBS Corn C7-2 (SPAdes) (version 2) | ecosystem: Host-associated > Plants > Roots > Rhizosphere > Soil ...
AGAGTGGCGGGCAGGCTCACGACCTCGAAGCTGTCTGTCCTACGGCTCCAATGGACGAGTTTCCCGCTGGCATCGCTGATAAACCAAAGGTCATTTTGTCCATCGCCGGATATGTGCGTGGGATAGCGCAATGGATAGGCGTGCGGATCGTTGCCGGGATAGTAGTGGAAACACCTCTGCCCGGGATCCCAGCGGCAAAGCCCATGCCCTTTGCCCAGCCCCATCCAGACAAAACCGTTGCCGTCACAAAACTGAGTAGTGATGGCTACAGAATCCAGCGCTCGTGGCTTGCCCGGGCACGCAGGCAGCCGGCCGCATCTTTGGGAGGCCAGACTGTACCAGAACAATCCTATCTGTGTTCCCACCCAGAGCGTGTCTTCATTGATCTGCCGGATATTCCAGACAAAATTAGCCCAGGTATCGTCTCCCGTATGTGTAAGAAAGTATTGGCGTATGCTGTCACGTCGAAGATCTTTTTCAAAAAAGCCGTTGCCATACGTGCCTATCCAGAGATGGCTGCCCGAATGGCTGATGGTAGTCGCCTCATAACGTGCCGGCTGACCCGATGTCCTGTCTATCAAAGTCTCCCCATGAAAGTGTTGACGAGAGGGAGATATTTTCTGCAACCCTTCCCCGGTGGTGGCCAGCCACCAGTTGCCTTGCACATCTCTCAGCGCCGTATTGTACTCGCTGGCAGGGAATGCCAGGGGTGTCATAAAATGGAAATGAGGTAAGCCCTTCCGCCAGTCGATATCGATAATGATCATTCCATAGTTGTGGAGGAGCAGCAGCATGCGGGATGAGTCCAACGCCGTCACTGTCTGTGACCAGGAGATATACGGGTATTTATTATAAGGGAAGGGCCAGCTGCTGAGACAATGTCCCCTTTCATCCAGGAGCTGCAGACTGTCGGTGTGGGGACAGATGTAGAACAGGTATTTTTCATACACGGAGAAAAGATGGGCCTCGGGGAAAAGGGCGTCGTCCTTTAAAAAGAAAGGCGTATCCGAGAGCGTATCCTTTTTATGATCATACAGACGCCAGCCGTCATACAGATGCAGCCATACATCGCCATTGGACATAGGAAGGATCCTATCGGCATAATGTATACGCTGCCGGCTGGCATCAGCTCCCGTATAGGGCGAGAAGAAAGCCTTCTTCAGCCGGTGATGCGGATCAAAAAGATATACACAGTTCTGCGAGGCCGCCCAGCAATTGCCAAACATATCTGTCTCCAGCCGGAGGATGATATTGTTGTATTCATCCATGGGGCTATTCAGCCGGAGATAGAATGATTGGAAGACGCCGGTATTGTCATCATAAAAGGCCAGGCCGGATGCGGTGCCGATGGCCAGGCTGCCTCCGGGCAGCTTTTTCAGACAGTAAATATAATTGTGCGGGATGGAGTTGGAGGACGGGTTATGAAAGTACTGAGTTACTTCCGTGCCGTCGTATCTGTTGAGCCCGTCGGGAGTGGCGATCCAAAGGAACCCGTTCTCATCCTGGGCCAGGTCGTTGATATTATTGCTGCTGAGCCCTTCAGCCATGGTCAGCTTTTCTATAAAATGAGGTATCTCCTGCGCATTGACGGGCGTGTGGATGGTTAGGGGAACCAAGCAACAAAGCAGTATTAAATACCTATCTACCATTGGCTTATATAAATAAACAGGTGGCTGAGGTAGAATAAAGGTCTGCTATTGCAAATTAGAAAATTGCTATAGATTTACAAAATGAAGCATATCTGTCTTGCCCTTGCCTGTCTGGCCCTCTTCACCCTGCTACAGGCCCAATCCTCCTTCTTCGACCGCGATTCGATCGTCCGCCTGGGCGATACGCCGCGGCTGATCTCCAGCCAGTTCAGCTTTACGGAAGGGGCTGCTGTTGATCGTAAGGGAAATATCTTTTTTACGGATCAGCCGAATAACAGGATATGGGAGTATGATCTCGATGGCCGTCTCTCGCTGTTCATGGACAGCGCCGGCAGGAGCAATGGTATGTATTTCGACAGAAAGGGCAACCTGGTGACCTGCGCCGACGAGCAGGATCAGCTATGGGCCATTACGCCCGATAAAAAGGTCACTGTCCTGATGAAAGACTTTGGGGGACTTCGGCTCAACGGTCCTAACGACCTTTGGATCGATGGCAGGGGAGGCATCTATTTTACAGACCCGTATTATCAACGTCCTTATTGGACCCGGACGAAGTCAGACCTGGACGGTATGAAGGTATATTACCTGCCAAAGGGAAAAGATCAGCCGGTGGTCGTAGCTGCCGATCTGGTCAGGCCGAATGGCATTGTTGGGACGCCTGACGGTAAATTCCTTTTTGTGGCCGATATACAGGGCAAAAAAACATACAAATACCGCATCAATAAAGATGGATCATTGACGGACAGGCAATTGTTCCTCGAGATGGGATCCGATGGCATTACCCTTGATCAGCGGGGTGATCTTTACCTGACGGGGGATGGCGTTACGGTATTCAATCCTGCCGGGGAGAAGATTGCTCATATCCCTGTGCCTGCGAAGTGGACGGCTAATTTGTGTTTTGGCGGGGCTGACAAAAAAGATCTTTTTATCACGGCTTCGGAATCCATTTTTATACTGCCGATGAGGGTGAAGGGGGTGGAATAGAAGATGCTTCGGCTGTGATGAACTTGCCGATCATATCCCTGTAGGACTGTATCGTATCCGGCTTGGACACTACATCCATTGCACCCAGCTCCCGGCAGGAGAGGAAGAAATCTTTCATCTGGTAGGTGGAATAAATGATCACCGATATGTCTTTATAGCGGGGATTCGCTTTTAGAAAGATCAGGCTTTCCTTACCCGTCATCTTGGGCATATTCTGGTCCAGGATAATAAGATCGGGCAGCTCATTATCTGCACAATGGTCCAGCCAGTCCATCATTTCAAGCCCATTCTCGACCCCTTGCATACCTATGCCAGGGCTCATCTCACCCAGCGTCTGTTCGAATAGCATTCTGTCATCGAGATCGTCGTCTACCAACAAAATTTTTTTGTATTTCATAAGTTCGGTGGTAATTAGAATTATAAATGGTACACGGGTATCAGCATGTCGAACCGCGTACCTTTTCCCTCTTTGCTTTGCACTTTTATGATGCCGTCGTGTCGCTCTATAACTTTCTTGGTAATGGCAAGCCCGATGCCCGTACCTTCAAACTTGTCTTTCGAGTGGAGTCGCTGGAATAGTTTGAAAATGGTGCCGGCAAATTGTTCCTCAAAGCCTATGCCATTGTCTTCGATGGACAGCATACAATAAGGACCGTCTGCCGCAGGGGGGCTGTCGAATGACCTTTCTGTAAGACGTGCTACGTAGAATTTTATCACGGGAGGCACTCCGGTACGGGTGAATTTCAGCGCATTGCTCAGCAGGTTGTGCAGCGCCTGGCGGAACTGACCCGGCATGATATCCAGCTCCGGGAGGTCGGGGACGATGACCTCCGCCTCTTTTTCCCGAATGGTGACCTCGAAATCTTCCAGTATCTCATTCATGAACTTATTCATATCCGTACGCCTGAAATAGAATTTTTCCGCGGACAGACGGGAGAAATTCAGAATGTCTATCACCAAAAAACGCATCCGTTCCGTAGACCGTACGATCTTATGGAAATAGCTCTTTACGTCGGGGTGCAGATCCGCTTCATGGCTGTCCAGGATCATTTTGGTGAACATGTGGATCTTGCGGAGAGGTTCCTGCAGGTCGTGCGAGGCAATGGAGGCAAATTGCTGAAGATCGTGGTTGCTGGTCTCCAGGGCTTCATTCAGCTGCTGGAGCTGAAGCGTACGTTCGGCCACTTTTACTTCCAGGAGCTGTTTGGCCCTGCCAATTTCCTGCTCCGCCAGCTTCCTTTCCGTGATATCCAGCATGGAACCCAGCATACGATAGGGAGTACCATATTCATTATGAAGGATATAGCCTCTGTCCAGCACATAGGCATAATCACCATTCTTTTTAAGGAACCTGTATTCCCTGCTCCATTGGGTATGGTGACCGTTGATGGCCGCATAAATACTGTCCTCTACCGCGGCCCTGTCCTCGGGATGGATTTTCTCCGCCCAGAAACCCCTATCCAGCAGGTGGTCCGATCTTAGATAGCCGAACTGTACATAGAAGGACTCTCCCCACCAGACGATGTTATTGACAAAATCCCAGTCCCAGAGCGCGTCATTGGTGGCGCGTGACACCAGGCGGAATCGTTCTTCGCTTTGTGAAAGAGCTCTTGTCCTTTCCAGCACCTTGCCTTCCAGCTCCGCGTTGAGCCGTTTGAGCGTTTCGCGGGTATTGATCAGCTCCATGTAGTTGTTGCGGAGCTTCTCTTCCGCCAGCTTGCGCTCGGAGACGTCTGTAAGAGTGGCTACAAGGCCTTCTTCCATTCGTACGATGGTGACCTCGTACCATTTTTTCCCTTCCTGTACGAATATCGTCTGGTGGCAGCTCTTTCCCCCCGCCATCACTTCCAGGTATTTTTCCGGCAGTCCATTCGAGATCAGGGGGGCGAGGCTCTGTAGAGAGACGCCTTTCAGGTCCTCACCCTGCCTGTTCACCAGCGCAGCAGCCGCATGATTGGCCGATATGACAGTGAAGCCGGTGATCCGCAGCTGTATATCCCTGTCGGCATGAAAGGCGAAGATGGCGCTGGGGCTGGAATTGTACACCGCCCGGATGATATTGTTGAGGTCTGTGATGGTGGTGATATCTACAAAGGAAATAATGGCCCCATCTTTCTTGCCTTCATGAGTAAGATAGGGCATGATGCGCATAAGGAGGTTCTTCCCGTTGTGGAGATGCACTTCCTTTTCCATGGGATGGCCGCGCTGAATGACCGTGGTGACATCGGCCAAAAGGGTTTCGGATCTTATATTGTTGGATATATGTGTCAGCGGCCGGCCGATGTCCGTCTCGATGAAATTGATCATCTTTACCGAGGCGGGGTTGAACTTGCGGATACGCAGCTCGCTATCTAAAAAAACCTGGGCGATATCGGTGCTGCGGAAATAGTTGTTCAGGTCGTCATTGAGCTCCAGCAGCTCTTTTATCTTGAGCTGGTGCTCCGTATTGAGGGTGATCAACTCCTCGTTGACGGATTGCAGCTCTTCATTGCTGCTCTGCAACTCCTCGTTGGCGGAGAGCAGCTCTTCATTGGTGGATTGCAGCTCTTCGTTGGTCGTCTCAAGGTCTTCCACAGCCAGCTGCAGGTGGTTCTTTGTCTCGGTGAGCTCGGCTTCCAGTGCATGTATGTATTCTTCGGAATATCCGTTGTGATCATGGAAGCCGTTATCGGCGGGTTCGGGCCGGCCGCTCTCCCGGAGAACGATCATGGTGTAAGGATCGCCGGGGTTATTGCCTCCCGGCCGGATAAATACTTCCAGGGTAATGATCTCCTTGCCCTTTTTATACCGGAGGCTGCGTAGATGACCTTTTAGCCCTGTCTTGCCCGCTTTGCGTATCTCCGCGCTCAGTACAACGGATACGTTGGAAGGGAGCATCTGCAGGAGATTGAGCCGGAGCTGTTTTCGGGGCAGGGTAAGGAATCGTATATAGTTGCCGACTGTTTCCCGTATCTCGAAATTCGCGTCGATGTAGAGGACCACATAATGCAGCTCTTCCGTGAGCACTTCTTTAAAGTCTTCCCAGAGAAGGCTCTGGGAGCGGGTATCCTTTGGCTTGCTCCTGGACTTGTCCGTTATGTGATCACTACCATTGCCCGATTGATAATAATAACCCAGCTTCGTATCGCCCGTCTTTTGATAGATCTTCCACCGCGCATTGATCTCCTTTACGTCTTTTTTCATGAGCGCAGAATTTTCGCTGGGCCCCAGGAAAAGGTATCCTTCCTTGCCTGCCGAGAACAGCAGAAGGGAGAAGATACGCTGCTGTAGCGCCGGGCTGATATAGATGAGCATATTACGGCAGCTGACCAGGTCGTTCTTGATAAAAGGCGGGTCTTTAATGATGTTGTGCCGGGCGAATACGATCTGTTTACGGATGCCGGGGAGGATCGTATAGCTTTTGGAGCGCGAGATAAAATATTTTTTAAGCAGCGGTTCGGCAATGTCCTTTTCGATGGACAGGGGATATTGCCCCGTGGAGGCAAACCGGACGGCCTCTTCATCGACATCCGTGGCAAAGATCTTTACTACCAGGTGTTTGGGATTGTCACCCAGCAGCTCATTGAGCAAAATGGCGATGCTATAGGCTTCTTCTCCCGTGCTGCAGGCCGTCACCCACACTTTGATGACCTCTTCGTCCTCCTTATTGTCGATGATGGATCTTAGAACCTTGTCACGGAGCACCATAAATGCTTCGGGATCCCGGAAGAACCGCGTCACGCCTATCAGGAAATCCTGGCCCAGCTTATGTGTCTCCTCCTTATTGTCTTTCAGATAGGCGACGTATTTATCCGGGGAGGCAAAATTGCCCTGCATCATCCGCCGGGTGATCCTTCGCAGAATAGTAGGGGTTTTATAATAATGGAACTCCATACCCGACTCCTGCCGGACCAGGTCAAATACGGCCTTGAGGAACTGGTCGTCCCTTTTGTCATCGTCATACAGGATGGCGGGTGGAGGAGATATATGGTTGAGTATCTCCTCACACATGGCGGAAGGGGGCAGGATGAAATCCGCATTGCCGGAGATGATGACGCTGTTGGGCATTCCATCGAACTTTGCCGTGGCGGGGTCCTGGACAATGACCATGCCTCCTTCTTTTTTGATAGCCTCTGCACCCCTGGTGCCGTCTGTACCCGTGCCGGACATAATGATGGCGATAGCTTTTTCTTTCTTCTCTTTTGCCAGCGAATATAGAAATACGTCTACCGCATTATTAGGAGATTTATTATTCTTTTTATCCGACAGCTTGAGCTGATTCTTTTGAATAGTGATCAGTTTGGCATTGGGGATGACATAGATACATTTCCGCTCGATGTTTTGGCTGTCCTCCGCCTCGTACACCTGCATATGCGTATGCCGGGACACCAGCTCCACCAGCAGGCTTTTATAGTCCGGAGAAAGATGCTGGATGAGGATGAAAGACAGGTTTGGCGTATCGGACATGGTGTCGAAGAATTCATGGATAGCTTCCAAACCTCCGGCCGAGGCCCCGATGGCCACGATATAATGATCATATTTACCTGTTCGTAAATTCATAGAGAAAACTTCTCAGTGTGGCGCCCGCCGTCAGCTCTTCTTCTTTCCAGGGCAGAGCGGCTCCATCGACTGTCTGACGCCACTGCTTAAAAGAGCGCCGCGGGTGATAATTCTTTTCATCTTTTTCATAGACGATCCTTCCACTGGGGTCGCCGCCCCAATCGATGACCCTTTTTACTTCAGCGCGGAATATGAGCACATACTCGTTCCTGGCCGGATGGATGGGAATGGCAAGCAGCCCGCTGACGAGGTCCTTATAATCGGAGGCCTTGTCGAAGTCGGCGGACAGCTGCCCGGTGTGCAGTATCCTGTCCTGCCGGCAGGTTTGCAGCCAGAAGACCAGCTCCCGGATGGTCTCATTATCCGGCGCCGTCCCCACTGTAAAGATCTTGTCGCCCCGTATCATGGCCGCCCCCTGTGCATCGAAAAGTTGGAGCAGGGACGTACCACCGTCCAGCAATCCCTTGCAGATATCGTTCTTGTCGTATACCTGTTCTACCAGCCGGGTGTATGTCTCCTGTACATGGCTGGCGAATTCATGCTTTTCCATGTTCTGAAGGGAATGGATACGGGCCGACACCACCTGTGACATGAGCTCGAAGATGGAGCAGAGCTCAAAAGGAAGCTGCCTGGCCGTGCGGTGGTGACAGGCGATGAGTCCCCAGAGCTTGTCATTATGCAATATGCGCGTGGACAGGGAGGCGACGACGCCCATATTGGCCAGGTATTCAAGATGGACGGCTGTTACGCCCCGTACATTACAGTCGGACAGGTCGATAAATCCCCGGGTAAGCGGATTCATCACCGGGTACAGCCGGACAGGCTGATAGTTCCTGTCGGGTATAAAGCGATATGGGTTTTTCAGATAGAGTTCCCTTGCCTGGCGCGGAATGTCCGAGGCGGGAAAGGTGAATCCCAGATAGGATTCCATCTCAACACCCCGCTGTACGGTTTCGGCTATCACCGTCCCGTTCCATTCTTCGTCAAACCGGTAGATCATCACCTTGTCGAACCCCGAGAGCCTTTGCAGCTCACGGGCAGCTATTTGACAGACCTCTACCATAGTGGCAGCTGACTGGATAAGGGCCATGGAATATTTTATCTCCTGGAAAATGCTGACAAAGCTCCGCTGCTGCTCCTCACTATGAACGGTCAATTCCACTTCCACCAGTACGTATTCGGCCTTGCAATGGACCAGGGAAAGGTATCGCTGACCCCCAATGATCCATATCTGAGGTACCCTATCCGTCGTTGTTATCCGTTGCAGGAAGGAAAAAGCCTTATCATCCAGGTAATCACCGACAGATGTATTGATCAGATCCGTTACGGGCTGATTAAAAAGCTGTTCTACATTTTCGCTGACCTGTACGATCTGCAGGCTCTCTCTTTCCAGTACAAGGAGGGCGCCATAAGATTGGACAGTGTTGATCAGGTGAATGGGTAGTTTGCCACAGAACTCAGAATCGTAATTCGGGTTGGAGCTCATGCTTTTCAATCCAGGTTTTAAAAGTTAAAAATGTCGAAACCGCTGAAGAGAGGATATCCTCTTTAAAGGCGAGCGTAGCAGGCCCGTCGAGCAGGTCTTTAAAGGACTGCCACATGCCGGCGGTCTCATTTCCGTAGGAACTGAAATAGGAAAGACATTTCGCTGAACCCAGCTGCCGGGCCAGGATCTCTGCGATGATACGGCCTCCCAGGGTGCTCCCTTCCATTACATAAAGGGCGCCCAGCGCCTTGCCATAGGTGTCGATAACGGGAAGGTCCCGGCAGATCTCGGGGGCCGGCAGGGGAATACCCGCCGCCTCCATATCCTGAAGAAGCGCATCGGCACGGCTTCTTCTTTTAATATCCGGGAAATTCTCAGCAGTGAGCTGTGTTCTTATCCTGTCTTCCAGGGGACCGTAATAAGCATACAGCCAGTTGAGGAAGTCTACATGATCTTCCAGCGACCGGATCCTTTTCAGCCAGCTGCCCATTACTTTCCCGGCCTGTCTGTGGATATCTTCCGTATGTTTCTTAAGCGCTGATGATAGCATTTGTCAAAATTTTACCCGCCCCAGCGCATGGATGGGGGGAAATATTTCCCCAAAAATGCGCCCGAAGAGATCATTTATTTTCTTTTTCTTAATACCTTAAGCGTCCGGATAAAGAGGAATCAAGGCTATTTTGCATAGATTTATCCCTTATTACCCATCATACAATCTCTACCAGACAATGGATAGTCGCAGAGAATTCATCAAAAAGGCGGCCATGATTGCCGGGGCCACCGGATTGGCAGGTGTCCTGCCCCCCAGCATACAAAAAGCGCTCGCCATCGATCCCCCTCTCGGCTCGACCTGGCTGGATGCGGAGCATGTGGTGATCCTCATGCAGGAGAACAGGAGTTTCGACCATTGTTATGGTATGTTAAAGGGAGTACGCGGCTATCGCGACCCCCGGGCCATCCAGCTGCCGGACGGGAACCCCGTATGGCTGCAGACCAATGCTGCCGGAGAGACATATACGCCTTTTCGGCTGGACATAAAGGATACCAAGGCTACCTGGATGGGCTCCCTGCCTCACTCATGGTCCAACCAGATAGATGCGCGCAACGATGGTAAACATGACAAATGGCTGGACGCCAAACCTTCCGGCAACGCAGAATACGCCCATATGCCATTGACCATGGGATATTACGATAGAAGGGATATTCCTTTCTATTATGCCCTGGCTGACGCTTTTACCGTATGTGATCAGAATTTTTGTTCCTCTCTCACGGGTACTACTCCTAACAGACTATATCTGTGGACAGGGACTATCCGGGATGAGCAGAATGCCCAGACGCGGGCCCGTGTCCGCAACGACGATATCGATTATGGAGTAGAGGCCTCCTGGACCACTTTCCCTGAGCGACTGGAAGATCATGGCATTGACTGGCGGGTGTATCAAAATGAGCTCAGCATACATCCCGAATTTAAAGGAGAGGAAGAGGACTGGCTATCGAACTTTACGGACAATCCTCTGGAATGGTTTACCCAATACAATGTCCGCTTCTCCCGCGCCTATATGCCCTTTATCCCTGTTTTAAGAAAGAAGGTGGCGGCAGAGATCGCGGAGCTCCAGCAGAAAGTGGATGCATCGCCTTCGGATGGTGATTTGAAGAAGAAATTAGAAGAAAAGAAGACCGCATTGAAGAAACTGGAAGAGGAATACAAGAACATCAGGCCCGATGTCTTCGAAAAGCTGACGCCCAAACAGCAGTCGCTGCACAACAGGGCGTTCACCCGTAACAGTGAGGACCCGTATTTCCATAACCTGACCACCTTGCATTATGATGACGGTGAGATGCAGGTGCCCAAAGGGGATGTATTGCATCAGTTCAGGCAGGATGTGCGGGATGGCAAACTCCCCGCGGTATCGTGGCTGGTGGCGCCCTCCAATTTCTCGGATCATCCCAGCAGCCCCTGGTATGGCGCCTGGTATGTCTCAGAAGTGCTGGATATCCTCACGCACAATCCTGATGTATGGAAGAAGACCATTTTTATACTTTGCTATGATGAGAATGACGGATACTTCGACCATGTGCCGCCCTTTACGGCGCCCGATCCCGCCCGTCCCGAGACAGGTCTGGTATCGAAGGACATCGATGCGGGGGTAGAGTGGGTGACGAAGGAGCAGGACCTCCAACGAACTTCCGAACATGAGGCCAGGAGCGGTCCCATCGGACTTGGTTATAGGGTCCCGCTGGTGATAGCCAGCCCCTGGAGCAGGGGAGGGTATGTCAATTCCCAGGTATGCGATCATACCTCTATCATACAGCTCATGGAAAGATTGCTCAGCCATCGGACGGGAAAGAAGATAGTGGAATCGAATATTTCCGCGTGGCGGAGGACTGTATGTGGCGATCTCAGCTCCGTCTTCCGTCCTTATAATGGAGAAAGGATACCTGCACCCAAGCCTGTGGTAAAAAACCAGCAATTGGAGACCATACACAGGGCAAGAAACAAGGATCTGCCTGGCGGATTTAAACAATTGACAAAAGAAGATATCGGGCTGGTGCGGCGTGACCCTGCCGCCTCCCATCTTCTGCCGGACCAGGAAAAAGGTACCCGTCCTTCCTGCGCGCTGCCGTATGAGCTATATGCCGAGCTGGATACCAACGAGCAGGGTAATGGGCTGGGGCTTAGTCTGCGGGTGGACCGGCTGGTGTTCGGGGATGCCTCTGCCGGCAGTCCCTTTCTCGTCTGTGTACATGGGAAAGAGTATAGCGTCCGTAACTATGCCGTTGCCGCCGGCGATCAGCTGAATGACCTTTTCCCGCAGACCCTCTTCGAGGACGGGAGATATGACATACGGGTGCATGGCCCAAATGGGTTCTACAGGAGCTTTGTCGCGGGTAAAGTCCCGCCCATTGTCTTTAATATGGATTATGAATTTGGTCCCGATGAGAAACCCACCGGACGGCTGCTCTTACGCGTGATAAACACGGACGGCGCCAGGGGGTATAAGATCCAGGTACGGGATAACACTTATGGAGCCAAAACATTGATGCGCGAGATGGGGGCCGGTGGCTCGGAAGACGGCAGCCCTTCCATTCTGCTGGGCACAAAGACCCAGTCCGGCTGGTACGACTATAGCATACTGATAGAGGGCGTGGATGGTTTTGAAAAGCGATATGCAGGCCGGGTGGAGACTGGCAAGGATTCTATCAGCGATCCGTCCATGGGTTAATATCCGGTGAGGCAGGGTTAATTATTGCATAATTCAGCGCTTGTTTTTGACTATACATTATATTCGCAGGAATCAAACAGTTATATGAGAAAACATTTTTCACTGCTTTTTTTGATCACCATCGTACTGGGTAACACCTACGGACAAAGGGGCAATCGCAATGCAACGCCTACGCCTCCCACTCCGCCGGTGGAGAAGCTGCCTGCCGGCAGCCGGACCCTGAACATAGACTCGGCCGTCACTACTCATTGGGAAGTTACCATCAAAGGGCAACGGATCCCTTATGACGCCACAGCCGGCGCTATGCCGGTATGGGATGAGGAAGGTAAACCCATCGCCGGCGTGTTTTATACGTATTATGAACGGACGGATATTAAAGACAAGGCCACCCGTCCTCTTGTGATCTCTTTCAACGGAGGTCCCGGCACTCCTTCCGTCTGGATGGAAATAGGCTACACTGGTCCGCGCCGGCTGAATATCGATGATGAAGGATTCCCTATCCAGCCCTATGGCGTAAAAGAGAATGATCACTCGATACTGGATGTGGCTGATATCGTTTACCTGGATCCGGTAAATACAGGATTTTCCAGGGCCGTGAGCAAGGATGTACCGACGTCCCGCTTCTTCGGCGTGAATGAGGATATCAAGTACCTGGCGCAATGGATCGCCACCTTCGTGTCCCGCAAGAACCGCTGGGCTTCGCCCAAGTTCCTCATCGGCGAGAGCTATGGCACTACCCGTGCTTCCGGCCTTGCCCTGGAGCTGCAGGAGGCGCAGTGGATGTACCTGAATGGGGTCATACTGGTGTCCCCCACCGAGCTGGGTATCGAGCGGAGTGAATATGTAAAGGCTTCTCTGCGGGTGCCTTACTATGCGGCCACTGCCTGGTATCATAAAGCGCTGCCGTCCGACCTGCAGCAGAAGGACCTTACGGACGTATTGCCCGAGGTAGAGAATTTTACCATCAACGAGCTGATACCTGCTCTTGCAAAGGGTGGTTTCCTGGATGAAGGCAAGAAGAAGGAACTGGCAACCAGGATGTCCCGCTATACAGGACTGTCCGATAAATTCATTTTGCAATGCAATCTGGTGATACCTTCCAGTTATTTCTGGAAGGAGCTGCTGCGGGACAAAGGTTTCACCGTGGGCAGGCTGGATTCCCGGTACCGTGGCATCGATGCGCAGGATGCCGGTGACGGCCCCGATTACAATGCCGAGTTGAATTCCTGGAACCACGCATTTATGCCGGCAATGAACGTGTATCTTCGTGAAGATCTCAAATATCAGACGGACCTGCAGTATTATCTCTTCGGTCCTGTCCATCCCTGGAACAGTCAGAATGATCATACAGGGGAGAATTTGCGTCAGGCCATAGCCGAGAATCCCTTTATGCATCTGCTGATCCAGTCGGGATATTACGATGGCGCCTGTGATTATTTCAATGCCAAGTATAGTCTGTGGCAGCTGGACCCCAGCGGCAAGCTGAAGGATCGCCTTCATTGGGAGGGCTATCGCAGCGGGCATATGATGTATCTGCGCAAGCCTGATCTGGCGGAGGCTACGGACAATCTAAGGAAGTTCATTCGTGAAGCGCTGCCCAAACCGGGGCAGTCAGCGAAATATTGATGGGCCTTCGGCCAACCGACCGTGGTCCGTTTTGATTAGTCATTGGTTACACTGCACATAAATGTTCAAACGAGGCGCCTTTCCAGGCGCCTCGTTATTTTACGGCGGCCGGCAGATTCAATAAATTGATGGCTTTTTGCTTGTATTGGGCCAGTTTCATGAGATACTCCTCTTTGTCGTCCGTCAGACAGAGATAATAATAGGCCCCATCCGCAATGATAAAAATAATATCCGCCGTTGCCGATGGATCTTCTACCTCCAATGCCCCATCCTCCACACAGCGAACGATCAGCTCTTCCAGCTGTCTCCGCAGCGTATCGAGCAGCAGCTTATATTTTTTCATGATCGTTTTGTTCCGGAAGGACAGCGCATAACAGCTGTAGGAAACGCCGTCGTCAAACAATGTATTCCACTTATGCGAAAATATATTGTCTATGGCGTTTAAAAGGTCATGCAACGAGTCCTTCTTCTCCGCTGCAGGCGGCACCTGGAAGATCAACAGGTATTTATCCAGTATGTACTCTACCAACGCATAGATCAGATGTTCCTTTGTTTCAAAATAATGTATGACCAGCCCCGGGGTAATGCCGATGAGCTCCGCCGTCTTTGCAAAAGTGGCATTTTCCAGCCCTTCCTTTTTGGCTAGTTTATAAAAGGCTTTGACAATTTCTTTCTGCCTTGGCTCTTTAAGGCTACTTCTACCCATTTTTCAAAAATAAACAAAAGTTATATATGTCGACCTGGTTTTCAGATCAAAAAAATAAATATATTTTGATTGACTAGTCATTCAATCTATTTAATAATTCCTTAATTTAGGTTCGCGAAGTTTGCCATATGCAGCTCCTACTTTTGCCTCCGGAAGTACTGTTGCCTTCGCGCTTTATTTATTCTTCAAACATCCATTATGAGACTAAAACTAGCCTTATGGGCATTGCTTTTCGCTGCCTGTCACTTTACCACTGCTTTTGGCCAGGGTCAGGCCCCGGCATCAACCGTTGCCGGCAGGATCATGGATTCATCCGGCGTCGCCTTACCCAATGTATCCATCCTGAACGTGCGGGCGGGCAAGACCACCCTATCCGACAGCGCCGGAAATTTCAGACTGCTGATGCACAAGGGAGACCCTGTCGAGATCAGCATGGTAGGATACCAGACTAAAAAGATCGCCGCCTTCACGGGCGGCAACATCTATCTCACATCCGTCAACGCCGAGCTCAGCGACGTCGTGGTGGTGGGATATGGAACAGCTCAAAAGAAGGACCTGACAGGAGCCGTCGACCAGATATCCGGTTCGCAGCTTGCCAGACGGCCCATAGCCAATGTATTCCAGGGATTGCAGGGCGCCAGTCCCGGATTGAACATCACCTATTACGGCGGACAGCCCGGCACCACCCCGACCCTCAACATTCGCGGCTTTGCCTCTATAAATGATAACAGCGGCTCCCCCCTAGTGGTCATCGACGGAATAGCATCCACTACCGACGATCTTTTAAGGATCAACCCCAGCGATATAGCGAACATTTCCATACTTCGGGACGCTTCTTCCGCAGCCATCTATGGCGCGCGGGCATCATTTGGAGTGATCCTCATTACCACCAAACAGGGATCTTCGGGCAGGCAGAACATAAGCTATAGCAATTATTTCGCCTCCTCCAAAAGAACCTTGCTTCCAGAGCCCGTTACCGACCCTTTCATTTATATGAAAGTACTGGAAACCTCTACCAACAATACTCCATGGGATTATGTAAACTATACCTCCTGGCAGTATGACTGGGCGAGACAGCGTTCCGACAATCCCGCCTCCGCCCCGGATACCAAATTGAACCCCGATGACCAGTCCCTGTGGGCTTATATGGGTAACAACAACTGGAACGATTATTTTTTCAATAAGTCCAGCATGTCCCAGTATCATACGATAAATTTCAGCGGGTCTGCGCAAACAGCCAATAAAAGGACCGTCGGCTATTTGCTCTCCGCGGATTACACCGACGAGAATGGACTGAATAAACTGGCCCGTGATGACTGGAAAAGATATGGAATGAGGGGTAAGATAAATTTTTCACCCCTTTCATGGCTGAAGGTGGACAACAACCTGAACGTATATCAGCTGGAGCGCAACCAGCCCACCTATAATATCACCGATGTCTATTATACCCAGCCCACCGATGTGGCCAAAAACCCCGATGGCACCTGGGCCAATTCCACTGCCGGCCGGCTGGCCGCACAGCTCGTCGATGGAGGCAGGAACGTTCAAACCCGCTTTGGCTTTCAAGATATCATAAGGGGCACCGCCAGCTTCCTCAACAACGATCTGCAGATCACCGGCGACGCCAGCTTTAAAAGGGAATTATGGAACTACAACATACAATATTTACCCTATAACATCGGGTACGGCCCCAGCGACATACGCACCGAAGGCACACCCAGCTCCGTGTCCGCGACCAACGGTACGCTCAAACAGTATGTGTACGACCTCTATGCCAATTATAACAAACGGCTGGGCCGACACGCTATCAAGGTCACCGCCGGTTATAACCAGGAAGAGTATGAATGGAACCCCGTTCAGGTCAGCAAAGCCAATCTCATCTCGTCTTCCGTTCCTTATATCGGTCTGGCCACCGGCACCACTACCGTAAACTCCACCGCCTATGGCGGCTATTATTCCTATGCCATCCAAAGCTTTTTTGGAAGGGTCAATTACACCTTTAATGACCGTTACATCATCGAAGGTAATGGCCGTGCAGACGGCTCTTCACGCTTCCCCGCCAACAATCGATGGGGATTCTTTCCCTCCATTTCCGGCGGCTGGATCGTAAGCAAGGAGTCGTTCTGGGACGGCCTTGCCAGCCAGCTGTCTACTTTTAAGTTACGCGCTTCCTATGGCTGGCTGGGCAATCAGTCGGTGGCCTATTATGGATATATCCCAAGTCTCAGCGTAAGACAGTCTTCGTATCTGATCAATGGAGGCCTGCCCACCGTATTGGGACAGGCGCCCGCCCTGTCCGTCGATCCTAATAACTATACCTGGGAGAAAGTCCGGACAAGCAATTTCGGTGCTGACCTGGGCATGCTGAAAGACAGGATCACAGCCGGCTTCGATTACTATGTAAGAGACACCAAGGGTATGCTGGCGCCAAGCCAGGAGCTGCCCGCGGCTCTGGGCACCACTGCCCCTTACCAAAATGCCGCGGATCTGTCTACCAGAGGCTGGGAAATGTCGCTGGCATACAGGGACAGAATAATGATCGCCTCCAAATCCCTCGACTTCACCGCAAAGGTCATCCTCTCGGACTCGAGAAGCCACATCACGAAATATAATAACGCATCCAAATCGTTCTCCGCCGCTTATTATCCCGGTCAAAACATTGGCGAGATCTGGGGATTGACCAATGATGGATTCTTCAAAAGCCAGGATGAGATCAATAAATTAGACGAGAGCTCCATCATCCCATGGGGGGCGCTCCAGATAGTAAACGGATGGCCGAAGTATAAAGACCTCGACAAGAATGGCGCCATAGAAGCAGGCACCTCCGCCCTCGATCCGAAGGACCTGCGTATCATCGGCAACCGCAGTCCAAGGTACCGGATAGGCTTTACGCTGAACATGGCATGGAATAACATCGACCTCTCCATGTTCCTGCAGGGCGTTTTAAAACAAGACTACTATCCACATCATTATCTGTTCTGGGGCCCTTATCAGCAGCCCTATGCGAACATTTATCCATGGAATCTTGATTTTTATCGTGGCGCCGATGAATCTGCCGCCGAACAAGCGGCCGATAGTAAATCTTATCTTGCCGCCGGACTTGCCAAAGCCAATCCGAATGCATCTTTCCCCGTGCTGCAGGCATGGCTGGCCGATAACAATTACGGTTCCGGTCTGGACATTCCCCAAACCAAATACATGTTGAACGCCGCGTATCTGAGGATAAAGAATCTGACGGTCGGCTATACCTTACCTGCCGGTGCTACCAAAAAGCTGAACATCGACAGGATAAGGATATATTTCAGCGGTGAGAACATCTTCGAATTCTCCGCAATAAAGAAGTATCTCGACCCTGAATCTGTATCGGACGGATATGGATGGGAATATCCTTACCAGCGAAAATATTCCCTTGGACTCAATCTTGACTTTTAACACCGGACTGTATCCATCACGACAAAAAAGAAATTATGAAGAATAATATTTTTATAGCGGCGACGATAGCGCTCATTTCACTGGCGTCATGCAAAAAAGGTTTCCTGGACAGATACCCCCAGACCACTATATCCCCGGCGCTCTTTTTTAAATCCGAAGACGACCTGGCAGAGTACGTCAACGGTCTGTTGAATCAGCCCGGATCAGGGCAGTACCTGGCCGATCAGAGCAGTGACAACCTGGCCACCACCGGCAATGTCGAAATAAAAAATATCATGACCGGCACTCCCACTTCCAAGACGATCACTTCCGGCTGGAGCTGGGCCAGGCTTAGAAATATCAACTTCTTCCTGGAGAACTATGACAAAGCAGCGATAAACCAGGATATAAAGGATCATTACGCCGGGCTTGCAAGATATTACAGAGCCGATTTCTATATGAGCATGGTAAAGAGATACTCCGATGTGCCCTGGTATTCCAAAACGATCAATCCCACTGACTCCGCCTTGTACATGGCCCGCACGCCAAGGGCGGAGGTCGTCGACAGCATCATGTCCGATATGTTGTTTGCGAGCACACATGTACGGGAAAATGTACCTGCCGGCACACCCGGAAAATGGGCTGTAATGGCCATGTATGCCCGTATGGCTTTATACGAAGGAGCCTACCGGAAATACCATCCCGAGCTGAGCCTTCAAAATTCTGCTACAGCGCTGCTCGATACTGCAAAAGCTGTTGCCGGCAGGGTCATCGTCTCGGGTAATTTCCATATCTATACGACAGGCCATCCCATATCCGACTATGCCGCCCTGTTCAACAGCGCCGATCTGTCTTCCAATCCCGAGGTCATTTTAAATACCCCCTTTGACCTCACCGTCAGCGGCGCCGGTAGTTCCAACATCAACAGCACGGTCTTTGGAGATTATGAACAATCTCCTTCCAGAGATCTCGTACAGACCTATTTAATGACAGATGGATCGAGACTGGCAGACCAGGCGGGCTACCAGCAATTTACTTTCCCGCAGGAGTTTGTCAATAGAGACCCCCGTATGATGCAAACAATCGCATATCCCGGATTTACCAGGTCGCAGGATGCATCCCCCTATATTCAGCGCCTCAACAAGAACTTCACCGGCTATCATCAGCTGAAGGGCTATATCAATTCCACCGACAATACCAAAATAGGCAGCACCGACTTCCCCGCCATTCGCTATGCCGAAGTATTGCTGACCTATGCCGAGGCTGCCGCTGAGCTGGGCGTGATCACGCAGACCGACCTCGATAATACGGTTAACCTGTTACGCGCCCGGGCAGGCATGCCCTCTTTATCCCTTGGTACGGCCAATGCCTCTCCCGATCCTAATCTGGCAGCAAAATATCCCGATGTCACGGGCGCCGACCAGGGGGTTCTTCTCGAGATCAGGAGGGAACGCAGAGTGGAATTGGCGCTGGAAGGATACAGGTACGACGACCTTATGCGCTGGCATGCAGGCAGCCTGCTCGCTGTTATTCCCGAAGGCATGTATTTCCCCGGCCTGGGACAATACGATATGACAGGCGATGGCGTCGCCGATATTATATTGGTGGATGCAAATACCACTATTCCCGATGATGCGAATAAAATAAAGAATTCATTGGGGAAGCCCCTCGTATACTATAAGGCCGGAAGCTTTGGAGATGACGTTACCGTATACCTGAAGAATGGCGCACAGGGCGGCGGCACGCTGGTCACCGAGATCACCCCCCGTCAGTTCGTTGACCCGAAATACTATTATCGCCCTGTACCCTATCTGCAGACGCAGTTAAATTCAAAGCTGAACCAGATATTCGGCTGGTAACGGCCTGTCCCTGCTGGATATCCCGGGCCTCAATTCTGCCGCCGCAGAATTAGCCAGACAGCCCACGCTGCGATAGCTGCCCAGGCAATGTTTACCACGACATTGGGGAAATCTTTGAGCGCGATGGCATTATAGGTCAATCCAATGGCGCCCAGGATATTCAGCAGGTGATATAGCTTTCTATCCGCCCGGAGCCTGCCCATGCTTAACAGCAGGTAGGCCACCAGATAGGATGCCGTTCCGAGCCAGCCAAGGAGGTGGGGGAATGAGATGTTCATCCTGTAAAGTAGGGAAATTGCGTCAAACCTTGGCCAGCTTTGGCCGGCCAGGCCGGTCAGCCTTTTTTCGTCAGCCGGATAACGACCAGCTTCGACACGGGCGTATTGCTTTTGGCCGCCGTGTTTTCGATAGGGACCAGCACATTCGTCTCGGGGTAATAGGTCGCTGCGCAGCCTTTGGGAATGGAATAAGGCACGACCACAAACGTATGGGCCGCCCTTTCTATGCCATTATAATGACTCGACAGGTCCACCACATCCCCTTTTTGCAATCCCTGGGTGCGCATGTCCTCTTCGTTGAGGAAGATTACTCTTCGCTCGTCGTAGATGCCTCTGTATCTGTCGTTCATCCCATAGATCGTCGTGTTGAACTGATCATGGCTTCTGATCGTCATCATCATCAGCTCGCCGGGGGCCAGCGTGATCTTCCCGGGATATACCACGCTGAACTGCGCCTTTTGAGTGGAGGTGGTGAAGTTCCCTTCGCGCGGGGCATTGGGAAGATAGAATCCGCCCGGCTGACGCACACGTTTATTATAGTCTTCAAAACCGGGTATCGTCCTTTCGATGTCATCCCGGATAGCATCATAGCTTTTCAGGTATTTATCCCAGTCGACCGTGGAGCGCTGCCCCAATGTGGCTTTTGCGAGCCGGCAGACGATGACAGGCTCGCTCAGCAGGTGAGTGGATATGGGTTTGAGCACGCCTTTGGAAGACTGTACAACACCCATGGAATTCTCGCAGGAGACGAATTGGTCTTCGCCATTTATGGTGTCCTTATCGCTGCGGGCCAGGCAGGGAAGGATGATGGCTTCTTCTCCATGTACCAGGTGACTGCGATTGAGCTTGGTGCTCACATGGACTGTGAGGCGGCAACGGCGCAGGGCTTCCGCCGTATAGAGCGTGTCGGGCGTGGCCGAGAGGAAATTACCTCCCATGGCGAAGAATAATTTCGCCTGCCCCTCATACATGGCTTTGATGGCATTCACCACGTCATATCCATGTTGCCTCGGCGGATCAAAGCCAAAATTCTTTTGAAGGGAATCCAGGAGTTTTTTCGTGGGGCGTTCCCAGATGCCTACGGTACGATCGCCCTGCACATTGCTGTGCCCCCGCACGGGACAGGTACCCGCGCCGGGCTTGCCGATGCTGCCTTTCAACAGCAGGAGATTGACGATCTCTTTTATCGAGTCCACCGCATTCCGGTGCTGCGTAAGCCCCATGGCCCAGCATATAATGATCTTCTTTTTGTCCTTTAACAGGGAGGCTGCCTGTCCTATCTGCGGGATGGGAATGCCGCAGGCTTCCGAGAGCTCGGATAGAGATTGCTGTTGGATATGCTCCGCGAAAACCTCATAGCCCTCTGTATGTTCTTTTATGAATTTATGGTCGAATACTGTACCCGGTTCGCGTTCCTCCTCCAGCCACAATAGGAGCTCGATGGCCTGTAGCAGGGCCATATCCCCATTGAGCTTCACCTGCAGGAAGAGATCGGTCAGCTGTGTAGCGCTGCCTAAAATTCCCTTTACTTCCTGTGGATTACGGAAGGCCATCAGCCCCGTCTCCGGCAGAGGGTTGATAGAGATGATCTGCGCGCCGTTCTTTTTTGCCTTTTCCAGGGCCGTCAGCATGCGGGGAGCGTTGGTGCCCGGATTTTGCCCCATAATGACGATGACCTCCGCATGATGAAGGTCGTCCAGTGTCACCGACCCTTTGCCAAGACCCAGTGTTTCCGTGAGGGCGACGCCGCTGGATTCATGACACATATTGGAACAGTCGGGGAGATTATTGGTCCCGTATGCCCGGACAAAGAGCTGGTAGAGGAAGGCGGCTTCGTTGCTCGTGCGGCCGGAAGTATAAAAGATCGCCTGGTCAGGCGAGGCGAGGGCGTTTAAGGTGGCGGCGATCTTGTCAAATGCCTCATCCCATTCGATGGGCTGATAATGGGTGGCGCCCTTGGGGAGGTACATGGGCTGAGCTATACGCCCCTTTTTACCCAGCTCGTAGTCCGGCAGGGCGGACAGGCCGGCCACGGAATTTTTTGCGAAGAAGTCCGGGGTGAGCTTTTTAGTGGTGATCTCTTCGGCTATCGCCTTGGCTCCATTCTCACAGTACTCGGCTATGCCCGAGCGTTCATCATCGGGATCGGGCCAGGCGCAGCTGGGGCAGTCGAAGCCATCTTTTTGATTCATTTTGCCCAGCGCCTTTAGGCCCCTGGCCAGCCCCCCCTCGCCAAGCGCGTAGCGGAAACTGGATAGGATGGCGGGGAGACCTACCGCCCTGGTCTTGACCTGACCCGTATGCAGGTGGGAAAGCTGTTCGGGGTTCTCTGACGAGATCGGCCCACCGTTCAGGTGATCCTGTTGTTGATCTGACATGGCTATATTTTTATCCGGGACGCACCCGCGTATATGTTAAAACGTTGGTCCCTCAGAAAGCCGATAAGGGTAATATCATATTCCTTAGCCAGCTCCACTGCCAGACTGGAAGGAGCGCCTACGGCCGCCACTACCTTTATACCCGACATGGCTGCCTTTTGGATCAGCTCGAAGCAGGCACGGCCGCTGAGCAGTAATATATGATCCGTCAGGGGTAGCTGCCCTTCCTGCAGGGCCCATCCGATGAGCTTGTCCAACGCATTGTGTCTTCCTATATCTTCTTGTAATGCCAGCAGCTGACCTTGTTTATGAAAGAGAGCGCAAGCATGAAGACCGCCTGTGGAGCCAAATATATCCTGCTGCTGACGCAGCATATCCGGCATAGGATGCAACAGCTCGGGAGTCAGACGCCACCGGGTTGCGGGCGCCGGCGAGGGGCAGACCGTCCGCAGGGAATCCAGGGAAGATTTACCACAGACACCACAGCTGGATGTCGTGTAGAAATGACGTTGCAGGCGACCGAGGTCCAGCCCCACATCTTCACGGAGACTGATAAGAATGGAATTGGGAATAGCCGTATAAGTGCCTTTGACCGCACTGGCATCGGGCAGAATACCTTCCGTATACAGGAAACCCGTCGCCAGCCCGATGTCATTGCCCGGCGTGCGCATGGTGATGGAAATGCTCTGCTCCTGCCTCTCGCCGGCAGGTCCGTATTGCAGGCGTATCTCCAATGGCTCCTCTACCGCCAGCTCGTCACTGGCCTCCAGGACGTCGGTGTCTTGTATTTTTTGTATGGGCATACGTGCGATGCCGGGGGATTGAATCATGGATTAAAGTTAAGCAAAAAGCCTGCCTCCTGTATCGTAATCGGACAGTGGGTGTATCGAAAATGAACTTGTCTTTTTGGGTTATAATTTTTAAATATCTGAGTGTCAATTGTATTGTTTTGGGAAGGATGTTTGATGTTAAATTTAATTCATCAATTCCTCGTCATGCTAAAGAACTACTGGAAGATTGCTATTCGTAATATCATGCGAAGCAAAGGATTCTCCTTTTTGAATATCACCGGTCTGACGCTTGGGATGGCCAGCGCCACCCTGATCCTTTTATGGATACAGCATGAAGTCAGCTTTGACCGCTGGCATGCAAAGGATGCCCGCCTGTATGAGCTGATGACCAATCATTTTGCGGATGGGAAATTAGGCACCGGCAACAACACTCCCGAGATCATGCCGCCTGCCATCAAGAGGGACTGTCCCGAGGTGGAGGATGTGATACGTGTGTCATGGAATTCCTATTTGCTTTTCAATTACAAGGAGAAGGCGGTCAAAATGGACGGAGCCGCGGTAGACACCGGTTTCCTCACGGCGTTCAGCTTCCCGTTGCTGAAAGGCGATGCGCCGTCTGCATTGCGGGACCCTTATTCCATCGTTGTTACGGAGACGGGGGCGAGGAAGCTGTTTGGCGATGAAGACCCGATGGGTAAAGTGGTGAAAATGGACAATCAGGAAAATTATAAGGTGACGGGTGTGCTGAAAGATATGCCGGACAATACGCAGTTCAGGTTCGAGTGGTTGATGTCCTATAATTATTTGACGATGAAGGGCTATGTAGACAGCGACTGGACGGATGTCAACAACAGGGCCTTTGTGCTGCTGAAACCCAATACCACCGAGGCGTCCGTCAATGCGCGGCTAAAGGGAATGATCAACCGCTACTCCGGGGGAAGGACCACGACGGATGCATTTATCTATCCCCTGAACCAGGTGCATTTGTATTCGGAATTCGAGAATGGCCGGCCGGTAGGCGGACGTATCGCCACCGTACGCATATTTGGGCTGGTGGCCGTCTTGATCCTCCTGATAGCCTGTATCAATTTTATGAATCTGTCCACCGCCAGGAGCGCCCGAAGAGGCAAGGAAGTGGGTATCCGGAAAGTAGTGGGGGCCCGCAAGCATTCGCTGATCCTGCAATTCCTCTGTGAGTCCCTGCTTATTGCCGCCATTGCAGGTGTATTGGCTGTTTTTATCGTGCAATGGAGTCTGCCCGCCTTTGGCAGTTTGACGGGTAAGCATCTCGTATTGGGATATGCCAACCCCTATTTCTGGGGGGCGGCGCTCATCTTTATCGTTATTACGGGAATGCTGGCAGGAAGCTATCCCGCATTCTTCCTTTCGTCCTTCCGGCCCGCCATTGTGCTGAAAGGCAGCTTTGCCAGGATCCATGCCCTGCTGACGCCGAGGAAGGTGCTGGTCATAGTGCAATTTACCATTGCCGTCGTACTGATCGTCTCGTCGCTGATCATTGCCCGGCAGGTGCAGTATGCGGAGAACCGTAAGAAAGGATATGATCAGAACAATCTGATTTATGTGTATATGGAGGGAGATATCAAGCCGCATTATTCCTCTATAGAGGCCGATCTGCTTGCTTCCGGCGCGGTGACGGCCGTGTCCAGGACCCAGGCGCCGCTGACACAAACCTATAGCTGGGGCTCGGGACTTAACTGGGAGGGCAA
>Ga0207674_10002210_pt1 | contig 24650 bp, 20 predicted proteins | sample KBSCornC72_FD_184303 | JGI IMG/M metagenome (GOLD analysis project Ga0207674, IMG submission 184303) | Corn rhizosphere microbial communities from Kellogg Biological Station, Michigan, USA - KBS Corn C7-2 (SPAdes) (version 2) | ecosystem: Host-associated > Plants > Roots > Rhizosphere > Soil ...
CAAGGCTGACCACTGAACGAACATGCTTAACATTTTGGTAACCGCGCTCAGCCATTTTCCCCCCGAGATGGAGAAATGGGGCTCGCGTAATGGATAGCTATCGGGAGCATTCGAACGATTTCGAGGCGCCGGTGGACGATGTCGCGGCGGCGATCGGAACGGACGAGCGGCGAATGCACGTCCGCGCCTACAATTATTGGGTGTCGCTGCTCGACGGCCGCGACTTTCCATCGATCGAGGATCTCGAGCCCGAGAATGTTCAGGATTTCGCCGCCAACAGCGTGCTTCTGGACTTCACCTGTGGCCGCGAAAATCCGGCCGTTCCCTATGTCGGAGGCGCGATCCGCGACGAATGCGACCTCGACGACAATATGCGCACCATCTCCCAGGTGCCGAGCCGGTCGCTCCTGTCGCGCCTGACCGACCATTATCTGCAGATCATCGCCAACCGCGCGCCGATCGGGTTCGAGGCGGAGTACGTCAATCAACGCAGTGAGAATATCTGCTACCGCGGCATCCTCATGCCCTTTTCCTCCGACGGCGATGCGATCGACTTCATCTATGGCGTGATCAACTGGAAGACCGTCGGCGGTTCGAGCGCGACGGACTCGCCGGGCGATCTGCTTCCGGTTGTCGAGCAGGTGGTCGATGAGCCCGAGGAGGCGGAAGAGATCCTCGGGATCGAGGCCGAGCCGCTCGAACTAACGCACGAAGACCATCTGGTCTGGGAAGACGGACCATCGGCCGAGGCCGGGATCGAAGCTCCCGACCTGGTTGAGACAGCCGCGCATCCGTCCTGGGATGACGGGTCAGATTCTGATGAGATCGCCCCGGAAATTGACGAAGATGCCGGCCTGGCCGATCGACTGTGGGCCGCCCGCGAAACCGCCGAAGCGGTCAAGTCCGCCGACGGACGTACCCGCGTTGCTCTCTATCGCGCCCTGTCGCTGGCTTATGATTTCGCCATCGCTTCGCAGCAGAATCCCGAGGAATATGCCGAGCTGCTGGAAGAATCAGGAGTGAAGGCACAGGCGCGCGCGCCCATGACTCCGATCGTGAAGCTCGTCTTTGGAATCGACTATGACAAAGCGCGGCTGACCGAGTTCGCTGCGGCCCTGTCTTATGCGCAGCGCCAACAGATTGTCCTCGGGGGGTTCAAGGATTTCATCGAGAATCAGTTTGGCGGGCTGAAGGCGCTCGTTGCCGCGGAACGGGAGGCGCGCAGGCCGGAGCCCAAGGCGGACACCAGGGGCGAAGCCGCTCGAGCGAAACTGCGGCAGGCTCCGGCCATGTCCCTCGCCGACATGGCCGTCGACGAGGAGTTTGCGGTGGTGGTCGCTCGCCGCACGAACGATGGAAGTTTCGAACCCGTCGCGGTCGTGGACGACCCGGCTTTGGTCGAAAAAGCGATCCGCAAAGCCGCCTGACTTCAAGACACCGGGGTTGTGGCGTCAGTTACGGCGGGTCTATAGGCCGCTCGCGTCGCCTTACTCGCGGAGCACAATCACTTCATGACTGCCCATACGCGCCTGCCCCAGCCGCTGGTTGAATCCATTCGCAAGGCGCTGACGCAGAATGCGCTTCCCGGTGAAACCCACGGACTTTCGCGCGAATCCGAGCGCGAAGCCGCGGAATTCCTCGCGAGAGTCGCTGCTCGGCGGAAGCAAGGCGAGCTCGCGCTCGAGATTGAATCGACGGGGGGCGAAGCCGGCCGGCGGCGCATGCGCATCGGCATCGTCAACGACGACATGCCCTTCCTGGTCGATTCGGTCGCCAATGCGATCGCCTCGAAACAGGTCACGATTCACCGACTTCTCCATCCGGTGGTTTGCGTGAACCGGGACGACAATGGAGTCCTGGACGAGGTCGAACCGATCTGTTCCGACAAGCATCGCCGCGAATCGATGATGTACCTGGAGCTTGAACGGACCGACGCTCGCGGCCGCCAGGAGCTCGCCGCCGACCTGAGGCGGGTGCTCAGCGATGTTCGGCTTGCGGTGCGCGACTGGCATGCGCTCCAGGACAAGATGCGCGAAGACGCCAAGGCGATCGAGGATCCCGAGGGGCGTGCGCTTCTCGATTGGTTCGCCGAAGGCGGACTGACGCTTCTCGGTTATCATGTCGAGCGGCCCTACGAAGCGCCTTCGCAAGCGCTCGGCATCTTCAGCATTCCCGGCGCTCCGACGGATGAAGGCGGCTGCCTCGGCGCCATGCATTATCTGGAGAGCGGCGGCGAAATTCCCTTGATGGCGAAGGCGGAGCGCAAATCGACGGTCCATCGGCGAGTCCCGCTCGATCTCGTCGTGGTTCCGATACGGGAGAACGGGAAAGTCACGGGCATCGGGGTCCACGCCGGCTTGTGGACCAGCGAGGCATTGCGCCTTCCGCCAGAGAACGTGCCTGTCCTGAGGCGCCGGCTGTTGCAGCTCGACCAGGATTTCGGTTTCGATCCCAAAGGCCATTCGGGCAAGGCGCTCAGGCATGCCGTCGCTTCCCTGCCCCGCGATCTCTTGATCACGATCGACTATGAATCGGTGCGATCGCTGGTGATGATGGCGATGTCGCTGGCCGACCGTCCGCGCCCGGCCCTCCTCCAGGTTCGGAGCATCTTGAAGGGGCAGCTGTTCACCTTCGTCTGGCTGCCGCGCGAGGAGCTGACCACGACCCGCCGGACCGCGATCGCGATGCTTCTCGAAAGCGAAGTCGGCCGCAAGGTCACCAGCTGGTCCGTCGAGCTGGGCGACGGCGATCTCGCCCTTATCCGCTACACCCAATATATCGACGAGAAGGCGCCGCTGCCGGATGGCCAGGCCCTCGACTCCGCCGTCGTCGAAATGGTCAAAGGCTGGGCTCCAGCGGTCGAGGCCGAGCTCAACCGGGCTGCCGGATCGCCGCGGGCCACTCGCCTCGCCTTCACCTACCTGCCCGCTTTTTCCGAATCCTATCGCTCGCGCACGAGTCCCGAGGACGCCGCCTCCGATATCGTCCGCCTCAACGATCTGCGCGACGACGCCGACCGCGGCGTGCGCCTGTGGCATTCGGCCGCGGACGCGCCGGGCCTCCTGCGCCTGAAGACCTATCGGCGCGGCGGGTTGATTCCGCTGTCGGAAGTCGTGCCGGTCCTTGAAAATTTCGGCTTCCGAGTGCTCGAGGAAATCCCGACCGCGCTCGCGGGAGGTACGCTCGGCTACATTCACGATTTCCGGCTGGAAGTTGCAAACGAGGCCGACCTCAAGGGCATCCTCGCCCGCGCCGCGGACATCGAACATACGATCGCCAGCGTCCTTTGCGGAAGCGCCGAGGACGATGAGTTCAATCAGCTCGTGCTCTATGCCGGCCTCGACATGAAGCCGGTCGTCTGGCTGCGCTCCTGGTTCCGCTACCTGCGCCAGACCGGAGTCGCCTACGGCCTGGTCACGATCGTCGACGCGCTTCGCCGCGCCCCCGACGCGACCCGCGCCCTCGTCGACCTTTTCGCGGTCACGCATGATTCCAGGGTTTCCAATCGGGAAGCCGGAATGGAGCGGCTGCGCAAGGATTTCGACCACGCTTTGTCGAAGGTGCGTTCGATCGACGACGACCGGATCTTCCGCCGCCTGCGTTCGCTGGTGGAGGCGATCCTCCGCACCAATGCCTTCGCTCCCGCGGCCGCGGAGGCGCTCGCGTACAAAATCAATTCCTCGCTCGTTCCAGGTCTTCCTGCGCCCGTCCCGTGGCGCGAGATCTGGGTCTATTCCCCCCGCGTCGAAGGCATTCACCTTCGCGGCGGGCCGGTCGCTCGCGGCGGCCTGCGCTGGTCGGACCGGCGCGACGATTTCCGGACTGAGATCCTCGGCCTGATGAAGGCGCAGCTGGTCAAGAATGCCGTCATTGTTCCGACAGGCGCCAAGGGCGGCTTCTATCCCAAGCAACTCCCGCCGGCGTCGAACCGCGATGCCTGGCTCGCCGAAGGTACTGAAAGCTACCGGATTTTCATTCGGTCGTTGCTCTCGATCACAGACAACCTCGTCAACGACAAGGTGGTGCACCCGGAAAAGGTCGTCATCCACGATGGCGAAGACCCTTATTTCGTCGTCGCCGCGGACAAGGGCACGGCGACTTTCTCGGACGTCGCCAATGCGATCGCACTCGAGCGCAATTTCTGGCTTGGAGACGCCTTCGCCAGCGGCGGCTCGCACGGTTACGACCACAAGGCGATGGGGATCACCGCAAAGGGCGCATGGATTTCCGTCCAACGGCACTTCCTGGAGCTTGGGGTCGACGTCCAGTCCGACCAGGTCACTGTCGCGGGCTGCGGCGACATGTCCGGCGACGTTTTTGGCAACGGCATGCTTCTGTCGAAGAGCATCCAGCTGATCGCGGCGTTCGACCACCGTCACATCTTCATCGATCCCAATCCCGACCCGCAGAAGAGCTGGGCGGAGCGCAAGCGGATGTTCGAACTGCCCCGCTCAAGCTGGGACGACTACGACCGCAGCCTGATGTCGAAAGGCGGCGGGATCTTCCCGCGAACACAAAAGTCGATCGAGCTCAGCCCGGAAGCGCGCAAGGCACTCGGCATCGATGCCAAGGTCGTTGATCCGGTGACGTTGATCAACGCCATCCTCAAAAGCCCGGTCGACCTTCTCTGGTTTGGAGGCATCGGGACCTACATCAAGTCGTCGACCCAGACCCAGGCCGATGTCGGAGATCCATCCAACGACGCATTGCGTGCGGACGCGAAGGAGCTTCGTGCCCGGGTCATCGGCGAGGGCGCCAACCTTGCCATTACTCAGGCGGGGCGGATCGAGTTCGCCGAGCATGGCGGGCGGATCAATACCGACTTCATCGACAATAGCGCCGGCGTCGACTGCTCGGACAATGAGGTGAACATCAAGATCCCGCTCAACCGCGAGATGCGCGAGGGGCGGTTGGCTTTCGACAAGCGCAACTCATTACTCGCGAAGATGACGGATGAGGTTTCCGAGATCGTCCTCGAAGACAATCGGCTTCAGTCGCTCGCTTTATCGATCGCCGAGAGCGGCGGGTCGCGCGCGCTTCCGGGACACGTCCGCACAATCGAGATTCTCGAAGCGTCCGGCCGTCTCGATCGCAAGGTCGAAGGTCTCGCCGGAAGCGACGTTTTGATCCGCCGCGCACAGGAAAACCGCGGGCTCACCCGACCCGAGCTCGCCGTTGTGCTCTCCATGTCCAAGATCGCGCTCCAGGAAGCGGCGGAGAAGCTCGACCTCGCCGACGACAAATTGATGGAGCCGCAGCTTTTCGCGGCCTTTCCGAAGCCGATGCGCAAGGCGCACGCCGACGCGATCCGGGCCCATCGCCTGCGCGACGAAATCCTCGCGACGAAGGTCGCAAACCGGCTGGTCAATCGCCTCGGTCCGGGAGTCGCTTTCGACCTCACCGAGGAAGAAGGCGCCTCGCTGCAGCAGGTCATCACGGCATTCCTCGTTGCCGAGCGCCTGCTCGATCTCGACAAGCTCTGGGAAGAGATCGAAACGGACACTCTCCCGGAATCGGTGCGCATCGAGCTCTTCTCGATTGCCGCCCAGAGCGTCCGTTCGCATCTCTCCGACATTCTTCGCTCCTCGGGCGGCGAAACGCGCGTCGGCGCTCTCTGCAAGCTGCTCGAACCGGGCGTACGCAAGATCGCTGCAGCAGCGACGCGTCTCATTCGTTCGGAGGTCCGTAACGAGGCTGTCGCCCGCCGCGACCGGCTGATCGCGCTGGGCGCCAGCGAGGACATCGTCCGCGGCCTCGTTAGGCTTTACGAACTCGACGGCGTCTTCGGCATCGCGGCCCTGGCTTCCCGCCGGAAAGTCGACGAGCTGGCACTGACCCGGGCATACACCCGCCTCGGCGAGGCCATCGGACTCGATTGGGCTCAGCAACAGGTCGCCCGCTTCGTTCCGGCCGACCAGTGGGAACGTCTCCTGACCGCAGGGCTAGCTCGCGACTTCGAGCAGCTCCGCATCGAGTTTCTGTCCCGCAACAAGGCCGGCGATCCTGATGCAACCGTGGATGGGTGGATCGAGGAACAAAAGCCGCGGATCGCGCAATTCCGGGAGCTGATCGGACGCGCCCGCACCGAGGGCCACGTCAGCGCGTCGATGCTCGCCCAAATTGCCGGCCAGGCCCGAATCCTGCTGGCGCGCTAGCTCCCGCGTTCCAGCCGAGCGTAGAGCCACTGCCGAATGGCGGACGTAAGGTTGGGTGTGGGCCGGGCCTCCAGCCGCGACGCATCGATCTCTGCAACCAGCGCATTCACGGGGCAGCCGCGTTCGCGGGCCGCCGCTTCAAGAGCGCGCCAGAACATGGGTTCGAGGCTGATCGAGGTCGCGTGGCCCGCGATCAACACCGATCGCTTGGTCGGAGGAGCATAGTCCTCCGCCATCAGTACATGTGCTGGCCGCCGTTGATCGACAGGGTCGAGCCGGTGACGAAGCCCGCGTTCTCATCCACCAGGAACGAAACACCGCGAGCGATCTCGCTGGCCTGCCCGAGCCGACCAACCGGGATGCGCGCGACGATCTTGCCGAGCACTTCTTCGGGCACCGCGGCGACCATGTCCGTGTCGATGTAGCCTGGAGCGATCGCGTTCACGGTGACGCCGTTGCGCGCGCCTTCCTGCGCAAGAGCCTTCGTGAAGCCGTGAATGCCCGACTTTGCCGCCGCATAATTGACCTGGCCGTACTGCCCTGCCTGCCCGTTGATCGAGCCGATGTTGACGATCCGGCCGTAGCCCCGCCCGGTCATGCCCTCGAACACGGCCTTCGCCATGTTGAAGCAACCGCCGAGGTTCGTATCCATCACTTCCTGCCACTTCTGGTGGTCCATCCGCTTCATCGTCGAATCGCGGGTGATGCCGGCATTGTTGACGAGCACGTCGACCGGGCCGAGGTCGGCTTCGACTTTCTGTACGCCCTGCTGGCAGGCCTCGAAATCGGCCACGTCCCATTTGTAAGCCGGAATTCCGGTGCGTTCGCTGAATTCGCGCGCGCGCTCGTCATTGCCGGCATAATTGGCCGCGACTTTCATCCCCATGTCCTTCAGCGCGACGCTGATCGCCTCGCCGATACCGCGTGTTCCGCCGGTGACGATCGCCACTCGAGCCATGTTGACCTCCTGATTTCGTCGCTGCGCGGCGCTTAGGTCGCGGGCAGCCACCCTGCAAGCTCACGGCGGATCAGCTCCTCCAGCATGTTCATGCCTTCGGGCGAATCGTTGAGGCACTCCAGCGCCGCGAAACGCTCACCCCCTGCCTTCAGAAAGGTCTCGCGTCCACGGATCCCCAGCTCCTCGAGCGTCTCGAGGCAATCGGCCGAGAAACCCGGCGCGGCAATGGCAACGCGCCTGACGCCCTTGCCGGGATAGCCGGCCAGAGTCGCGTCAGTCGCCGGTTCCAGCCATTTGGCTCGTCCGAATCGCGATTGGAAGGCGACATCCACCTCTCGCCCAAGCGCGTCGGACAACAATCGCGCAGTCGCCTGACAATGATCATGATAGGGGTCGCCAAGCTGCCGCGTTCTTTCCGGCATTCCGTGGAAACTCAGCAGCAATCGATCAGGCCGGAAGTCCAATGCCTTCAATTGGCGTTCAAGATTCTCCTTGAGCGCCCCAATGTAGAGCGGGTCGTCATAATAAGGCGGAAGCGTGCGCAGCGCGGGCTGACTTCGCATCGCGGCGAGCGCGGCGAAGACCGCGTCGTTCGCCGTGGCTGTCGTTGCCGCGCAATATTGCGGATACAGCGGCGCTGCGAGGATGCGGTTGCAGCCGGCGTGGATCAGTCGCTCCAACGATTCACCGATCCCCGGATTGCCATAGCGCATCGCGCATTCGATCATCGCGGATTCGCCGAAACGCTTGCGCAGGGCCTCACACTGGCGCCGCGCAATCACGGCCAGCGGAGAGCCTTCATTCGTCCATATCTGACGATAAGCCTCGGCGCTTCGGCGCGGGCGGGAAGGCAGGATCAGGCCGTAAAGGATCGGCTTCCACGCAAGCTTGGGGATTTCGATGACCCGAGGGTCGCTGAGGAACTCGGCGAGATACTTCCTGACCGCACGGGCGTCGGGGGCGTCCGGCGTTCCAAGGTTGATGAGAAGGACGCCGATCACGACAGCTCAAACGGAAGCGTCCGTAGCCGCCTCCCCGTTCCTGCGTAGATCGCATTGGCGACAGCTGGAGCCAGGACCGCCGGCCCGAGTCCGCTGATCCCGCCGGGCGCCGAATCGTTCGGCAAGAGCTGAACGGCAATTTCCGGAACATCTCCAACCCGGGTCAGTGGGATGTTTCCGAGCGGGCGAGCGCGGGGCATTCCGGAGACCCACTCCGGTGACGCGAGGTTCGCCTGCGTCAGCGCCCAGACCAGGCCGGCTTCGATCTGCTGCGTGGCCAGTCCAACATTCACGACACGGCCGCAGTCCGCAGCGGCGACCAGTTTGTGAGCTTTCACGCGTTGGTCTTCCCCGATGGTCGCGACAGCAACGAGGCCGATGTGCGAACCGAAGGCCGAGCAACCGGCGATCCCCATCGTGCTCCCGCGCCCGCCGCCATCCCATTGGGCAAGCTGGGCCGCGAACTGCAGGCATCGCGCAAGACGAGGGTTTCCTCCCAGCATCGACATGCGAAAAGCAAGCGGCTCCATGCCGGCAGCATGCGCGAGTTCGTCGACAAAGCTCTCGGTGAAGAAGCAAAATTCGCGGTCCGGCGATCCCCGCATATACCCCGCTTTGAAGGGGATCGCGACGCGCACGGCATCGATCGCGACATCGGGAATCGAATAAGGGAGGACCGACCCGTCAAGCGCGGTTCGTCCAAGGCTTTCGACCGGTTCCTCACCCGCGAGCGCGGCCAGCGTGCTGCCCAGTCCATCGGCCGTTGCAACACGCATCTTCCACGCGGCGGTGATCCCGCCCTCGCCGGGCAGGGCCATCAGCTTGGCCATGGCGCCCGCCGACGGACGGTCGTGATTCTGGCTCGCCGATTGAGAGAGCGAAAGCTGTACCGGGCGACCACTGTCCCGAGCCAGCGCAATGACGATCGGAATCACGTCGGCATCGAGCGCGCGTCCCGCAGGCGCGCCGACGGGCATCGGATAGAGCGTGACGTCCGCGCCCGCTGCGGCTCGCTCGGCGATCTGGCGCGCGAATTCCGGAGCCTGGGTCGGCGCCCAGACCTCGAGCCGATTTCCGGTGAACTGAGCGGTTGCAGTCAGCGGCTCAAGCCCCAGGTGCTGCGATGGTGCAGCCCAATAAGTCGCGGCGAGCGGGTGCGATCCCCGCACAGCCGAATCATAGTCGCCCCGTGCGAACCACTGGTGCGCGTTGCCGTTCGCGAGTGCGTCTTCGAACAGCGGTCGAACGTCGGGACCCGTGCGAGGGCCGGTGAATTCGGGACCCGCGGCTTTCAACGCACGTTCCGCCGTCCACCAGCTGTCCGCGGCAACGGCGATCCATTGGTCCTTTGCAGCTAGATGACGAACTCCCGCGACCCGCCGGACCGCATCTGTCGAATGGCTGACGAGCCGACCGCCCGGCGGCGCCAGGCGCGCCGAGGCGAAGAGCATTCCGGGAAGGCGAACGTCACCGCCGAACCGCATTTTGCCGTTGACCTTCGCCGGCGCATCGAGGCGCTGCAGCGGCTGGCCGACGAGGCGGCCCTTCGAGGTCTGCTTCAACCTTGGCGTCCGTGGCGGCGTTCGGCTCGCCGATTCTTCGGCAAGCTCTCCAAAGCTGAAGGTGCGCACACCGTTGATGACATAGCCGTCGGCGGTTTCGCATTCCGCCTCGGTGATGTTCCACCGGTCGGCGGCCGCGCCGACCAGCATCGCGCGAGCGATCGCCGCCGAATGTCGCAATGCCTGCTCGAATGCGCGAATCGAGGTCGAGCCGGCGGTAATTCGCATCGCTCCGCTGCTTTCGATGCGCCAGGTACGGAAACGGCCGAAATGTTCCAGCCAGCCCTCCTCCCTGGCCATCGCATTGGCATAGTCGCCGGTGAGCGGCGCGGGCTCGACCGCGACTGTCTCCCATGCGGCGCCGAGCTCGTCGGCGACGATTTGCGGAAGCGCGGTCCATACGCCCTGTCCGGTTTCCGCTTGGGGCACCGCGATCGTTACCCGGCCATCGCGCGCGATTTTGATGAAATTGCCGAAGGTCTGTTCGGCGGTGCGCGGGCTAAGATCGCTTCCGAGCTGCCTGGGCCACAGAGCATAGCCGACCACCAGCCCGACGCCCGCGCCGCCTCCGATCAGCAACGTGCGGCGATCGAACTTCAACGGGCGTACTGAGCCTTCAGGGCCCGCCTGTCGAACTTGCCGGTGCCGAGACGCGGAAGCGGCTCGCTTGAGAAGATCATCCGCTCCGGCACCTTGAACCGCGCGAGCCGTTCTTCGAGGAAACTGCGGAGGTCTGCTTCGCCGAGCGGCTCTCCGTCTTTCAGGCGGATGACCGCGACTGGCACTTCGCCGAGCCGTTCATCGGGTGCTCCAAATACCGATACTTCCGCGATCGCCTGACAGGCGTAGCACGCCGCCTCGACCTCCGCAGCCGAGATATTCTCGCCGCCGCGAATGATGATCTCTTTCTTGCGATCAACGATGAAGAGATAGCCGTCCTCATCGAGATAACCGATGTCGCCGGTGCGGAAATATCCGTCGCTTGTGAACGCAGCTTCGGTCGCCGCCGGATTGCGCCAATAGCATTTGATGTTGGCCGCGCTCCGGATCGCAATCTCGCCGACCTCGCCCTGGGGAAGATGCCGATCGTCCGCCCCGAGGATCGCAGCCTCGATAAAGGGCACCTGGGGTCGGCCCGTCGATGCGGGCTTGGCAGCATAATTGCTCCAGAAATTTGCGAACCCTGCGGCGTTGGTTTCCGTGAGGCCATAGCCAAGCGCCGGCTTGGCCCAGGGAAATTCATGGCGAAGGCGTTCGACATGGGTGACCGGGCGAGGAGCCCCGCCCGCGGTGATGTCGCTCAATGACGAGAGGTCGTATTTCGCACGGTCGGGATGGTTCATGAGCTCGAGGCTCATCGTCGGCACGCCAACGAAATAGGTGATCTTCTCTTTTTCGATCAGGCGCAGCGCCTCGTTCACATCCCATTTGGGCATGACCACCATGCAGCGGCCGATGACGAAGCTGTTGATCATCACCGGTATTTCGCCGGTGACATGGAATAATGGCACGCTCAGCAACGTGCGCGGGGTCGGCGGCGGGTTGCCGTCCTGCTCGAGGATGCCGCGAAGAACGATCAGCCCCGTCGCATAGGCATAAGCCGCGGTCGTCACTGCCCGATGCGTCGACAGCGCGCCCTTGGCTTCACCGGTTGAGCCCGACGTGAAGAGGATCGTCGCATCGTCGTCGGGAGCCACGTCGTCGAGGACGGTATTCTCGTCGACATCATGAAGCAGCTCGCTCATCGCGATCTCGACGGGCTCTTCGATGGGGATCGTCAGGATGGCGCGATTGGGACAGCGCGCGGAAATGCGCTTTGCGCGCGGACCATCGGCGATGATCAGCTCGGGATCGGAGAGCTCCAGGGCATGCTCCATCTCGTGCGCTTCCCACCAGCCGTTGAGCAGGGTCGCGACGGCTCCGGCTTTGACGATCCCCATGTAGCTCACGATCCACGACGGGCAGTTGCGCATCGCGATCCCGACGCGGTCGCCGCGATTGATCCCTCGCGCGACCAGCCCGTGCGCGACGCATTCCGAAATACGGTCGAGCTCGGCGTAGGTCAGTCGCTCCGCGCCGCAGACGACCGCCTCCGAGTCCGCGTTCAAGGAACAGAAGGTGCGGAACAATGACGGAATGGTCGCGGGAAAATTCTCGACGATGGCGCGGCCCTGATCGTCGTGCCCGATGACGAGGCGGCCGCCGGGGGCGATCACCTCGGCGAGCTTCTCGTCAAAACGGCGGTCGAGTTCGCTTCTCACCCCGGCTCCTTTGCCTTTGCGGCAAGCCGCCTTATGAGGCGCAGACCTGTCAGGGGGAAGTCCTTGCAAGCGACCGACGTTTCACGTTTCACGTCTTTTCCGGATCTCGGCCTGTCGCCCGTCGCGCTGCACATCTGGCGCTTCGATCTCCGCTGGTACAGCCTTGCGTACCTCGCCGGGATTTTCATCGGCTATTGGTACTTGCTCCGACTGATCAAGAAGCCGGGATCGCCGATGGGCCGGCAGCATGCCGACGATCTCGTCTTCTACGCCGCACTCGGGATCATTCTTGGCGGTCGTATCGGCTACGTGCTCTTCTACAATCTCGGCCAGTATCTGAGCCATCCGATCGAAATCCTGAAGCTGTGGGATGGCGGAATGTCCTTCCACGGCGGCGTCGTCGGAACCTCGCTGGGCATCTTCTATCTGGCCCGCAAAGAGAAATTGTCGTGGCTCAGGCTGCACGATTACGTCGCTTGCTGCGTGCCATTTGGGCTGTTCTTCGGGCGGCTCGCCAATTTCATCAATCAGGAGCTGTGGGGTGCGCCGACGACCGTGCCCTGGGCGATCCGCTTCCAGGAGATTACTCCCTTCGGCTTGATGCTCGGACCACCGCGCCATCCGAGCCAGCTTTATGAGGCATTCCTCGAAGGGATTGTCCTGTTCTGCATCCTGGCGTGGATGTTCTGGCGGACGCACGCAAGGTACGAACCCGGCAAGCTCGTCGGCGCCTTCCTGTTCTTCTACGGCATTTTCCGTTTCGGCGTGGAGTTCATCCGCGAGCCGGACAGCCAGCTCGCCGCATTCGCACAGGCGACGCATCTGCACATGGGGCAGTGGCTCTCGGTCCCGATGATTCTCGGTGGTCTCTATTTCATGCTGACCGCGAAGAAGCGGCGCGTCCGCGTCGATCCAACGCTCGGCTCCGCATCGGTCGCGTGACGCCGCTCGAACGGGCGCTTCGCGAACGCATACAGGCGGAGGGGCCGATGACCGTCGAGGCCTATATGGAGGCCTGCAACTCCTATTATTACGCGACCCGTGACCCCTTGGGGGCGCGCGGCGATTTCGTGACGGCGCCCGAAATCAGCCAGATGTTCGGCGAAATGATCGGAGCGGCACTTGCCGACAGCTGGATGCGCGCGGGCTCTCCGGCTGACGCGATCTATGCCGAGCTGGGGCCGGGCCGCGGTACGCTGGCGAGCGATGCCCTGAGGGTGTTGCGCGGCGCCTGGTTCAGCGGCGCAGTGCATCTCGTCGAAACCAGTCCCGTATTGCGCGAAGCGCAGGAAGAAGCGCTTCCCGGCGCTCACTGGCACGAGTCCATTGAGGACTTGCCGGCGAAGCCGCTTTTGCTCGTCGCGAACGAATTCCTCGACGCCCTTCCGGTCCGCCAGTTTGTCGACTCGGTCGAGCGGCGCGTGCTGTTCGCCGCGGGCGGTCTCGCCTTCGATCGCGACGGCGAAATCGTCGAGACATCGCCGGTTCGCGATGAAGCCGTGTCCACAATCGCAACCTGCCTGACCGCAATGGGCGGGGTCGCGTTTTTCATCGACTATGGCCACGAGCGCAGCCATCCTGGCGACACGCTGCAAGCGGTTCGCGGCCATCGCTTCGCACCGGTGCTGACCAGCCCGGGCGAGCAGGACCTCACCTGCCATGTCGACTTCGAGGCTCTTGGCCGCGCAGCCCAAGATGCGGGCGCGACAGTGACTCGGCTTGTGAGCCAAGGCGAATGGCTGAAGCGCCTCGGCATCGAGACTCGAGCGCGCTCGCTCGAACAGTCCAATCCCGACAAGGCCGACAGCGTGCACGTTGCGCTCAATCGGCTTATTGGAACTGAAGAAATGGGGAAGCTCTTCAAGGTGATCGCTATCCACTCGCCGGCCTGGCCTGTGCCGTTGGGCTTCCAATGACCGCCACCTATCGCAACGCAACGCCGGCCGACGCAGCCGCGCTCGACCGGATATTCGATACGACATTCGTCGAGACGTTCGGTCATCTGTATCAGCCGGCGGATCTCGAAGCCTTTCTTTCGGGCTACGGAATCAGCGATTGGGAAGCGCACCTCGGCGATCCGGCTTATGCCTTCTGCGTCGCGGAAGTCGGCAGCGAGTGCGTGGGATATGTGAAACTGGGCCCGCTGAAATTTCCCGCCGAGCCGGGCGGTCCCGCGTTGCTCGTCGATCAATTATATGTCCGGCCGGAATATCACGGAGCGGGAATTGCGCAGGCGCTGATGGACTGGGCAATGGATGAAGCCCGCAACCGCGGAGCCCAGGCCCTTTACCTCACCGTCTTCATCGAAAACGATCGGGCGCGGCGATTCTATGATCGCTATGGCTTCGAGGCCGTCGGACGCTACGATTTCATGGTCGGAAACCAGGCCGACGAGGACGTCATCATGCGGAAGGAATTGTGAGCGTCGAGGTCATTCGCGCCAGCTGCCTCGCGCCGCTTCCACACGGTTTCCTGGGGCGTCGCGGCGGAGTTTCGAGAGGCGAGACCGCCGGCCTCAACGTCGGCTTTGGCAGCAACGACGATCGTGAGGCGATCGCCGAAAACCGTCGGCGGGTGATCGACGCGGTGCTTCCTGGCGCAGAGCTGGTGACCGTCCACCAGATTCATTCCGGAGAAGCGGTTTATGCCACCGAAGCCTGGCCGCAGGACGCTCGCCCGAATGCCGACGCGATGGTCACCGACCGGCCGGGGTTGCTGCTCGGAATCCTCACTGCCGACTGCGCACCCGTGCTCTTCGCCGACGCCGATGCAGGCGTGATCGGCGCCGCCCACGCGGGCTGGCGGGGCGCGCTCGCGGGAGTTACCGATTCGACGATCGCAGCGATGGAGAAGCTCGGTGCTCGACGCGAAAACATTTCCGCGGCGGTCGGACCGTGCATCGCGCAGCTTTCGTACGAAGTGGATGAGGATTTCCGGCAGCGCTTCCTCGATGACGACCCCGGAACCGAGCGCTTCTTCTTCGAGAGCGCGACCGGCAAGCCCCATTTCGGCCTGCAGTCGTACGTCATGCATCGCCTGCTCGCCGCCGGGGTCACCCAGGTGGAGACGATCCAGCTCGATACTTATTCCGAGCCGGACCGCTTTTACAGCTATCGCCGCGCGACCCATCGCGACGAGGCCGATTACGGACGGCAAGTCAGCCTTATCGGCATTGCCGGCTGATTGATTGGCTTGGCTGCCGCCTTGGGGCTAAGGGGCGCCCAACCAGGAGAAGCCCTTTGTCCGACGAATTTGATCCGATGCCGTCCAGCCGGCGTCCTCCGAAGCAAACGCCGAAGACGATCGGCAACCACAAGCTGAAACCCTCGACCCTGATGATGGGCTACGGCTTCGATCCGGCTCTTTCGGAGGGCTCGCTCAAGGCGCCGATCTTCCTCACCTCCACGTTCGTTTTCGAAAAGGCCGAGGACGGAAAGAAGTTCTTCGAGGAAATCACCGGGAAACGCCCCGGCAGCGGACCGGCGGAGGGCCTCGTTTATTCGCGCTTCAACGGACCCAATCAGGAAATCCTCGAAGATCGCCTGACGCTCTGGGAGGAGGCCGAGTCCGCCCTGACCTTTTCCAGCGGAATGACGGCGATCGCGATCCTTCTTCTGACATTCGCCCGGCCCGGCGACGTCGTTGTCCACTCGGGCCCGCTCTACGCCGCCTCCGAGACGATCATGGACAAGATCTTCCCGCAATTCGGCATCCATTATGTCGATTTCCCGGCGGGAGCGTCGCGAGAGGAGATCGACGAGGTCCTGGCGCGCGCCAAGGCCATGGGCCGGGTGGCGATGATCTATCTCGAGAGTCCCGGCAATCCGACCAATGCCCTGGTCGACGTCGAAGCAGTCGTCGCGGCCCGAGCGGCGGCGTTCGACGGAGAGCTTCCGCCGATCGCCATCGACAACACCTTCCTCGGGCCGCTGTGGGCGCAGCCGCTGCGTCAGGGCGCCGACATCAGCGTCTATAGCCTCACGAAATATGCCGGCGGGCACAGCGACCTCGTCGCCGGAGCGCTCGTCGGCAACGGGGCTCTCCTCAATCGCGTCCGAATGATGCGTAATGTCATGGGCGGAATCTGCGACCCGAACACCGCCTGGATGCTGTTGCGCAGCCTCGAGACGCTCGAAATCCGGATGGAGAAAGCCGGCGACAATGCGCAAAAGGTTTGCGAATTCCTCCGCGATCATCCGAAGGTCGAGCGCGTGGGTTATCTCGGTTTTCTCGAACCGGGATCGAGCCAGGCCGACATCTATCGCCGCCATTGCACCGGCGCGGGATCGACCTTCTCGCTGTACCTCAAAGGCGGGGAGAAGGAGGCGTTCGCCTTTCTCGATGCGTTGCAAATCGCCCACCTGGCGGTCAGCCTGGGAGGGACCGAAACGCTCGCCAGCGCCCCCGCGGCGATGACGCATTTGTCGGTGCCGGAAGAACGCAAGCTGGCTCTCGGGATCACCGATAATCTGGTGCGCGTCTCGATCGGAGTTGAAGACCCCGACGACCTCATCGCCGACTTCGCGAACGCCCTGAACGCAGTCTGATCGCTCGGCCCTTCGAACGCAGTTCGCACGGAGAAACGCCTAGCCCCAGTCCTCGATCTGCCAGCCGCGCTGCTCGGCGAGGCGGCGCAGCTTGCCGTGAGGATTTACGGCGACAGGTTGGTCGGACCATTCGAACGCGGGCTGGTCGGACACGTGATCGGAATAAAAGCGAACGTCGCCGTGCGCACCCCTGAGGCCCGATTTCTCCACCCAATCGGCGATCATCCGAAGCTTCGCCGGGCCATAGCAATTCTCGCCCAGAATCTTCGCGTGCACGCGTTCGTCGAGGCCAATGACCGAGCCGGTGCCGATCACGTCGTCAAAGCCGAGGCGATCGGCGATTGCGTCCGCATAGAGGCGGTAAGATGCGGTCGCGAGGACGAGGTGCCGTCCCTCCGCTTTGTCGCGCGCGATCGCCTTGCGCGCGCCGGGCCGGATGTTCGTCGCCAGCTGCTTTTCGGCGAAGCTTTCGACCAGAGGCTTGAGATCGCGCGGGTGGATCTTCGAGCCGAGCAGGAGGGCGTGGTTGATCTCCTTCAGTCGCGCGCGGTCGATCAGCCGCGCAACATAAGCGAGCATCGACAGCAGGACCAACGGCAGGAACAGCAGGCGCCACGGCGCGCGGCGCAGCGCGCAATGCAGGAGGAACGGAGTGTAGGTGGCCCGGCGCGTCACCGTCCGGTCCATGTCGTAAACCGCAAGATCGCTCATTTGCGGCCCGCGAGAATGTCTTCGGCCAGGGCGTGGTCCTCGGGCTTGTCGACATCGATGCCCGCAACGGCGTTGCTGAGCACTACGGCCGTCACGTCGAGGCCCAGCTTGCCGCCCACACGGGACAGGACGTTTTTAATGCTCAGCAAGCGCAGCGCGGTTCCGATCAACACCATCGGCCCAAGCAGCGAAATCAGACGCCAGCCTTTCTTGCGGTCCTGTTCGACCGACCGCCACAGCTCGATCGCCGCCGCAGCCTTTGGGGAATTCAGCGCGAAAAGATTGGCGCCAGTGTACGCGCCGCCCCGGAATTTCAGCCAGGTCCTGTTCGCTCCTGGAAAACGCTTCAGCAGAGTCTCGCGCTCGACCACTCCAACGGAAAGATCGCCCTCGGCGTAAGCGCAAAACTCGTCGATCGTATCGACATCCAGCAAGGCGTGATCGGCGGTGGTGACAAGCAATGGCCATTGGGTTTGCTTGTCGAAGCAGATTTCCAACATCGTCGTTGCAATCGTCTCGCCCGATTTCCGCGTGCGAACGCGAGGGTCTTTTGGGAGAATTTCCGCAATCCGCTCCGGCGCCTGGGTCAGCACGATCACGTCGCCAATATCTTCAGCGGCAAGCAGCGCCTGTACGGGCCTCCGCACCATCGGTTCGCCCGCGACCGGTATCAGTGCCTTAAGATCGGTCCTGAAACCTTCTGCAAATGCATCGCGGCCGGGCCGCGATCCCGCAAGGACGAGGGCCGTATATTTCACTCGGCCAGCCAGGACGTGATCGGCTGTCCGCGTCCCGCCTGCTCACTCGCCTGCGCATAACGGACGGCATGGAACATCAGGCTGATGATCGTCCACCAGGCGACCAGGACCAGGCCGGAATCGGGCCTTCCGAAGAGCAATGCCGCGACGAGGATCACCATGTTCGGATTGCGGCGCGCGGTGATCAGCCGGAATTTGCTGTCGATCGGCCGCCAGACGTGAATGTGCATCCCGCCGAAGCGGCGCATGAACAGGCCTTCGATGACGCGCTGCGCGACATAGCCGCCGACGATCGCCCAGATAACGATCGTCGCGTAGACGGGCTCGAACGGCCGTCCGTAAGCCGCGAGCCCGTGTTCCCACGCCCACCACCAAAAAGGCGGATGCACGAGGTCGATGCCATGGTCGAGGATATTGCCCCATTTGGATGACGCGCCGGTGCAGCGCGCAAGCTTCCCGTCGACCGTGTCGAGCACCATGAAGATGAAGCCGGACAGGACGCCCCACCAATATTGTCCCTGCCAGAAGAACAGGAAGGCGAGGAGGCAAAGCGCGGCGCCGACTGAGGTTATGGTGTTGGGGCTAAGTCCGGCTTCTGCCGCCCAGCGGGTCAGATAGAATGCCGGCTTGCGCCACAGGTAGAGCGTCAGGATGTCCGTGACGCCCTTGTAAGACGCATCATAGGCCGCGCGCTCGACGCGGCCGGGATCCTCGGGATCGAGCGGCAACACGAACGGGCGGTCACGCTTGCGCAGCTCGGCGTAACTCAGCTCGGTGGTTTCTGCCGGAAGCGCCTCATAGCCTTCGATCATGCGCCCGGCCTCGACGGCCTCAATGACCGCCGACGCATCGCCACCGGCCGGAACATTGGCGAGGACCGGCTTGCCGCCGAGTGTCAGAATCGTCTTCGGCCGCGCGCCCATGGCCCTGAGCCAGGCAGGGTCCCATCCATAGTCGAGGCTGGAGATCAGCGCCGGCCGATCCCGGTCCGGGGCATCACCGCATTCGAACCCGGCATTCGTCGCCAGCCGGCAGGCGCGGGCCTTCGCGCCCATTCCAAAGAGCCGCGCCGGATTGGATCCGACCGGCACGAACAAGGGGCGAAGCTCATCAGCCATAGTGAGCGGCGCATAAAGGCGCGAAACCGGGCAGGAAAGTGGCCGAACGGGCTTTGACTTGCCCGCAAGGGGCAATTCGCGCACTAATCCGCCGCGAATGACCGATCACGAGCGATCGCAGGGACACCCTCACGGCGCGACTTATCGCGTCGCCGGATCGCTGACGATCACCCGCGCGGCGACGACCCAGCGGGAAATCGACGCACTTCCCGACCCGCTGACGATCGACCTTTCCGAAATCGAACGGATGGACACGGTCGGCGCATGGATCGTCTATCGTACCGTGCGCGATCGCCATGCGCAGGTGATCGGGGCCAGCCGCGATGAAGTCAGCCTGCTCAAGCAGGTCGGTGAGTTCGACAAGCCGGTCCAAGTTCGCCCTGAGGAAAGACCGAGCTTTTTCAGGGTACTGACCGAGATCGGCGAATATATCAGCGAAGCCGGGACGACGCTCCTCGGCCTGCTCGGATTTCTCGGCGCGACGCTGATCGGCTTCGCCAACATCATCAAGCGGCCCCGCCGATTTCGCGTGACTGCGGTCGTGCAGCGCTTCGACGTCGTCGGCGTTCGTGCGCTCGGCATTATCGGCCTGATGAGCTTCCTCATCGGAATCGTGATCGCGCAGCAGGGCGCTGTGCAGCTCGAGCAGTTCGGCGCCGAGGTCTATACGATCAATCTTATCGGACGAATCACGATCCGCGAACTCGGTACGCTCATGACTGCGATCATGGTGGCGGGCCGCTCCGGTTCGGCATTTGCCGCCCAGCTCGGGACGATGAAGATCACCGAGGAGATCGATGCGATGCGCACTATCGGCGTGTCGCCGGTCGAAGCGTTGGTCATTCCGCGCATGATCGCCGCCGTCATAATGATGCCGCTGCTGGCCTTCTGGGCAATGCTCCTGGCGTTGATCGGCGGGGGAATATTCGTCTGGCTGGACCTCCAGATTCCACCGCTCACCTACATCCAGCGGTTGCAGGAGGTGATTCCGATTACCGACCTGTGGATCGGCCTCATCAAGGCGCCGGTCTTCGGCTTCATCATCGCTCTGGCGGGCTGTTTCCAGGGCATGCTCGTCGAGGGCAACAGCGAGGAGGTCGGCCAGCGCACGACCACCGCCGTCGTTCAGTCGATCTTCCTCGTGATCGTCCTCGATGCCGTCTTCGCCGTCTTCTTCAGCTCGATCGGATGGAAATGACGACGCCGAAGGATTGCAAGCCGGTCATTACCGTCCGGGGCCTGAGCAATAGCTTCGGCGAGCAAATCATCCACGACGATCTCGATCTTACCGTGTGCCGTGGTGAGATCCTGGGCGTCGTTGGAGGCTCGGGCACCGGAAAGTCGGTGCTGCTCCGCTCGATTATCGGACTCCAGACGCCCGACGCGGGTGAAATCGAGGTCCTCGGCGAAAATATGGTCGGCCGCACGGAGGACGAGGCGAAGAACATCCGCCGTCGCTGGGGTATCCTCTTCCAGAACGGGGCTTTGTTCTCGACGCTCACCGTGGCCGAGAATGTCGAAGTGCCCATCCGCGAATATTTTCCCTACATCCAGCCGCCCCTGCTCGACGAGATCGCGTCCTACAAGATTTCCATGGGCGGGCTCCCGCCCGATGCCGGTCCCAAATATCCATCGGAACTGTCCGGAGGCATGGTCAAGCGCGCCGGTCTCGCTCGCGCGCTTGCGTTGGACCCGGAGCTTTTATTCCTCGACGAGCCGACGGCCGGACTCGATCCGATCGCTGCGGCGGCGTTCGACCAGCTGATCCTGTCGCTTCAGCACCGGCTCGACCTCACCGTCTTCCTGATCACTCACGACCTCGACACGCTGCATTCGATCTGCGACCGCATCGCGGTTCTCGCGGACCACAAGGTGCTAGGAGTCGGAACGATCCCCGAACTATTGGCTTTGGACCATCCTTGGATACAAGAGTATTTCAACGGGCCGCGGGGCAGGGCGGCCGCTGCGAGCTATGAACACGAGGTCACGGCCTGATGGAGACCCGGTCGAACTATGTAATGGTCGGCACCGTGACGGTGGCGCTGCTTGTCGGCGTGCTCTTGTTCATCGTTTGGCTTGCCGGCCTCTCGAACAAGGCGACGAAGTGCTACGATATTTACTTCGCCCAGGGCGTCGGCGGCCTCAACAAGGGTTCGAACGTCTCCTTCTCGGGCGTTCCCGTCGGCCAGATCACCAAGATTTCTCTGCTTCCCAACCGGCCCGAGTTCGTCTGGGTCAGGGTCGAAGTCGATGAACAGACGCCGGTCCTTCAGGGCACGACCGCACAAATCAAGGGCGTCGGCTTCACCGGAGTCAGCGAAATCCAGCTGGACGGGGCTGTCAGGGGAAGCCCGCCGATCAGCCAGCCAGGTCCGCAGGGTTGCCCGGTCGTTCCATCCAGCACCAGCGGCCTCGGCGCGTTGCTCAATAGCGCGCCCGAGCTGGTGGAGCGGCTGCAGCGGCTGACCGAGCGCCTCACCGAATTGCTTGGCGACAAGAACCAGAACGCGATTTCGGACATCCTCGAGAATATCGACGTCACGACCGCGGAGCTGAGAAAGCGGTCACCGGAACTCGGCGATACCATCGCGGAGATCAAGATCGCGTCGCATAATGCCGGACTTGCCGCGCAAAACATTGCGGCACTTGGCGACAATACGAACAAGCTCGTAACCGAGCAGGGACGTCCAGCGATTGAGAATCTCAACAAGGCGATCGTTTCTGCGAGACAGGCCGCGGACAATTTGAACGACATGATCACCGACGCCCGTCCGGGCGTGCAGAATTTCAGCAAATCAACGCTGCCCGAAGCGAGCAAGCTCGTGCACGATCTGCGCAGCCTGTCGGAGTCGCTGCAGCAGGTTTCGGACCGCGTGAACCAGCAAGGGATTGGCGGCACGCTGGGGCCGGAGAAGCTGCCGGACTACAAGCCAGGGAAACGCAAATGAGGCCATTGCTTAGGACATGTGCGATCGCCCTGGCTTGGAGCCTTGGCGGTTGTTCGCTTGGCGGACTGTTGGGAGGCGCGAAGCCGCCGACGACGCTCGTGACCCTTACTCCCCAAGCTGCGGAGCCCGAGCAGATCGCCCGCACGGCGGCCGCCGGACAATCGGTCACCATCGCCACTCCGACGGTCGCGCGGGAACTCAGCACCGTGCGCGTGCCCGTCCAGGTCTCACCGACCGACGTCCAATATGTCGCGAACCTGCAGCTGGCCGACACCCCTGCGCGGCTGTTCGCCAATCTCGTCGGCGAGACGGTTCGGCGCACCACCAATCGCGTCGTACTCGACTTTGGACAGACGACGCTCGATCCCGGCCTTCAGGTGACCGGCGCGCTGCAGAAGTTCGGCTACGACGCGGCGAGCGGCCAGGTGATCGTGCAATATGACGGCGCGCTTTCGACGGCCGGCGGAAGCCGCGTCGAGACTCGTCGTTTCACGGCTGCCGTCCCCTCAGACGGGACTGCGGGCAGCGTCGGACCCGCGCTCAACCGCGCTGCCAACCAGGTGGCCGGCGAAGTCGCGCAGTGGATCGGCGGTTCGTCGATCTAAGTCGCTGGACTGGGCATCGGCATGAAGTGAACGCCATGCCGTTCGCCGATCTCGGGGATTTTCGGGCCGTCTTCCGGCAGGTTCCGAATCTCGTCTTTTAGCTCGTGGAAGAATTCAGACCCGTGCGCGGGCGCCGCGAAGATCAGGACTCGAGCAGGCGAGTCCGAAGCGCCCTTGAAGCCATGAACGGTATTGCGCGGCAGGTAGTTGAAATCGCCTCTGGCCGATCTGACCGGCTTTCCGTCCACCTCGAAATCGACTTCACCATCGAGAATATAATAAGCTTCATCCCAATCGTGCCGGTGGGGCGGCGGGCCCATTCCAAAAGGGACCTCTTCCTCAAACAGTGACCATGAGCCGCCGGTTTCGCTAGCCTCGCAGAGCATTGTTAGCGGCATTCCGAGAACATTCAGCGGCGCCCGTCCCCCAGCTTTGACGATAGTCGCAGGCATATCGCGGCCTCCTCATACCGATCATCAATATACCCGATCGCGCAATGGGTTGCACGGTCAGGCCAGCGATTTGCTCGCTTGCTCGAAAACATCCTTCGACAGTCCGGGAGTGGCGACAATCCGCTCCAGCTGCTCGCGCATCATCGCGGAGCGCTTGGGCTCGAACCTCTTCCACCGTCCGAATGGCGGGACCAGCCGTGCCGCGACCTGCGGATTCAGCTTGTCGGCCGCGATGATCATGTCGGCAAGAAAGGCGTAGCCGCGCCCGTCCGCCGAATGGAATGCCCAGTGGTTGGCGCCGAAAGTCCCCGCCAGCGCGCGGAGGCGGTTGGGATTGCTCATCGTGAAATCCGGATGGTGCGCGAGGTGGTGCACTTCCTCGACCGTGTCGAAGCGTTGGGCCGCGGCCTGGAGGGCGAACCACTTGTCCAGAACGAGCGGATCGTCGCGGAAGCGCCGATAAAATGCGGCGAGCGCCGCATCTCGTTCCGGCGCTTCCAGTGAGATCAACGCGCCCAGCGCACCCTGCCGATCCGTCATATTGTCCGCGCGATCGAACTGCGCTTTGGCGAGGGATGCGCCCTGCCGTTCGTCACCGGCGGACAGCATCGACAATGCCACATTCCGCAGCCGGCGAATGCCTTTCGCTCGCGGAGACAAATCGTCGCCGGAAACTCCATCCGAGCGATGAGCAGCGACCAGGGCATCGAAGAGCGTCGAGCCGATCGCCTTGCGCAAATTCTCGCGGGAGGCGTGAATCGCATCCGGATCGACAACCTCCATCCGCTCCGCGATCAAACTTTCCGACGGGATCACGATTGCATCGCCCTTGAACGCCGGATCCAGGGAATTGGACTGGAGCGTTGCAGCAACGGCGTTGACGACCGGCTCCGGATCGACTTCTTCGCCGCGCGCGCCGGCGAGCAACGCACGCATCATCAGATCCTGCATCGCCTCGTAACGGGCAAACGGGTCGGTATCCGATTGTGCGAGCCGCTCGAGCTCGCCCGGCCGGCGATCCGCCTTCATGATGATCGGCGCGGAAAAGTCGCGGTTGATCGAAAGCAGCGGCGGTTCGATCACATTGTCGAACGTGAAGCTCTGCCGCGTCTCGTCGAGCAGGATCAGTCGCTCCGGGCAGATTTCATGGCCGCTCGCTTCGCCGATCAGCGCCGTCCTCAGCGGGATCGGCATCGCCTGCTTGACCGGCTGTCCCGGCGTTGGGTCCACATGCTGTTCGAGGTGCAGTGTCGCGACCCTCGAGTCCGAATCATAATCGAGCCGGGCCTTGACCTTCGGTGTGCCTGCCTGGCTGTACCAAATCCTGAAAGCCGAAAGGTCGACCCCGCTGGCATCCTCGAGCGACTTCACGAAATCGTCGCAAGTCGCCGCTTCGCCGTCATGCCGCTCGAAATAGAGGTCGGTGCCCGCGCGGAATTTCACCGGTCCCAGCATGGTGTGGAACATCCGAATGAGCTCGGCGCCCTTGTTGTAGACAGTTGCCGTATAGAAGTTCGAAATCTCGATATAACTGTCGGGCCGAACGGGATGTGCGAGGGGGCCCGCATCCTCGG
>Ga0207674_10002211_pt1 | contig 24643 bp, 20 predicted proteins | sample KBSCornC72_FD_184303 | JGI IMG/M metagenome (GOLD analysis project Ga0207674, IMG submission 184303) | Corn rhizosphere microbial communities from Kellogg Biological Station, Michigan, USA - KBS Corn C7-2 (SPAdes) (version 2) | ecosystem: Host-associated > Plants > Roots > Rhizosphere > Soil ...
GTGGCGGAGAGGCAGGGATTCGAACCCTGGGAGGCCGTGAAGCCTCAACGGTTTTCGAGACCGCCGCATTCGACCACTCTGCCACCTCTCCGGTGAACACCAGTTTATCATCGCCGACTGTACTACCCCGTGGCCTGACGGTATTAATCCAATGCACCGATAGAGTAGGGCTACTCCCGCCGTTATTTCCCCATACAAAGCCGCACTAATCCGATATGTGGTCTCGTGCGCATCACTATCGGGATCCTATCCCTGGCCTTGTCGCTGACGTTTGCCGGTCGCGCTCAAAATGCCCCGCCCGTGGATCTGACCCAGATGAACCTGGAAGATCTCATGGCCATCACGGTCACCTCCGTATCCAAGAAGGAGCAAACGCTTTCGCTGACCGCGGCGGCGGTAATCGTGATCAATCAGGAAGACATTCGCAGAAGCGGCGCCACCAGCATTCCCGATCTGCTACGCATGGCGCCGGGCGTGGATGTCCAACAGATTGACGCCAGCGCATGGGCCATCAGCATTCGGGGATTTAATTCGCGGTATTCCAATAAAGTTCTGGTGCTGATCGACGGCCGCGCCGTCTACACGCCTTCTTTCTCGGGCGTGCTCTGGGATCACCTGAATATGCCTCTCGAAGACATTGAGCGTATCGAGGTCATTCGGGGTCCCGGAGCCACGGTATGGGGCGCAAATGCCGTCAATGGAGTGATCAGCATCATTACGAAATCATCCAAGGAGACAAAAGGCGGGCTGGTGACGGCCGCGGGTGGGTCGCAGCTGCACGCGCTGGGTGAATTGCAATATGGCGGGGGCGCCGGTAAAAACGGGAGTTATCGCGTATTTGCCAAGTACTTCGACGTTGGCAACTCAGCGGGAACGAGCGCTCCCGCCAATGATCACTGGCGCAGAATTCATACAGGATTTCGATCCGATTGGGACGTCACGAATCGCGACTCGATTATGGTGCAAGGCAGTCTATTCTCGAACCGGGAAAACGAAACGGTCCGGCCCGGTTTCACCTCGACGCCATTTGACACCCTAACCAACGAGAATCTGGACGCGGCCGGCGGCGATATCTTGGCGCGCTGGAATCATACGCTCCTGGGCGGATCGCAAACCTCAATCCAAGCCTATTACGATACCTACCGGCGGACCGAGTATGGAGTTCCAGAATCGCTGCGGACCTTCGATTTGGACTTCCAGCATCATCTGGCCGCCGGAAATCGCAGTGATCTTGTGTGGGGGCTCGGTTATCGCTTAAACACCTCCAGCTTGTCCCCGGGATATCCCATCTCATTCACACCGCCGTCACGAACAGACAACCTCTTCAGTGCATTTTTGCAAGACGAAATCAGGCTGTCCGATGCGTTCTCTTTGACCGTAGGCTGGAAACTGGAGCACAACGCTTATACGGGCGTCGAGAATGAACCCAGTGCGCGCATCGCGTGGAATTCCCCGGGAAGCCCGCGAACGGTGTGGGGGGCAGTATCGAAGGCGATCCGCCAGCCTTCCCGAGGCGATGCTGACATCCAAACGCCCCTGGCAACGATTCCTCTCGATCCCAACACGATCCAGGTGCTGCGTTTGTTCGGCAATCCGAACATCGAGGCCGAAAAGGTTCGAGACTACGAGCTGGGGTATCGATCCGAGCTGACAAAGAGGCTTTCTCTGGATGTGGCCACATTCTTGAGTTTCTACAGCAATCTGAAAACCAGCGAACCACTGCCCATGGCGATCATTCCAGGTTCTCCCGTGCAAATCTTTCTGCCGAGAACGTTCGGAAACAACGGACGCGCTACGAACTATGGCGGAGAAGTTTCTTTGAGCTGGAATGCGAATGCGCGCTGGCGAATCAGCCCAAGCTATTCTTATCTGCACGCCAATTTGCATCTGGACGATCCGTCGGGTCAGGGTGCGCAGACAACGCAAATCGCCAGGGACTTTCCGCAGAACACGTTCCAACTCCGCTCGCTTCTGAATCTATCGCGGACCATCGAATTTGATCAGTCCCTGTATTACACGGCACGATTGCCCGGAGGAATGATTCCCGGACACGCTCGCTTGGATTTGCGGTTATCGAAACGCTTTGGTGAATTCACCGAAATCAGCGTCGTCGGCCAAAACCTGCTGCGTCCGCGGACGATCGAGTATGGCGATTCGAATGCCTTAGTCGGTACTCAGGCCGTCCGCAGTGTTTACGGAAAGATCACGTGGCGATTCTGAGCAGCCTCCGGCAAGAATCGATGAATCGACTGAGCCTGATTGCCATCCTGTGCGTGACCGTCGCCGGCGCCGCGATTGGACAAATCGACGAGTACCAGGTGAAAGCGGCGTTTATCTTCAACTTCGCGAAATTCGTGGAGTGGCCGGCCAAGTCGTTCCCCAAGCCCAGCGATCCGATTGTGATCTGTATCCTGGGCCAGAATCCTTTTGACAGTCACCTGAGTGAAGCGATCCAGGGAAAGGTTTCGGCAGGCAGAGGCTTCGCTGTATTGCAGATCGCCGAGCTTCCGCCGAAATCGCGATGCCAGATTCTTTTCGTGACCTCAGCGGAGCGGCAGCATTTTCGCTCATCGGCTGCGAGCCTCAAGAGCAGCGGTATTCTGACGGTCGGCGAGACGCCCGGATTTATCGACGACGGCGGAATTATCAACTTAAAGCTGGAGGGCGGCAAAATCCGTTTCGAGATCAATGTGGATGCCGCCGAACAGGCCCAGTTGACCGTCAGCTCGAAGCTCCTGAGTCTGGCTCAGATCGTTAAGAAATAGCTACAACAAGAAATAGCTACGTCAAAAAATAACTACCGCGGGCGGCGGCCGGTGAAGGCGTCTTCCAGCAGACTTCGGATTGCCTTGCGGGTGACGGGACGCGGATTATCGTACGCGTTCTGAACCGCCAGATCCGCAGCTCGATCCAGTTGATCCCGCGTCATGCCAAGCGCCTGGAGCGATACCGGCGCGCCCAACGATGCTGCCAGGTCATACAGCCCGTCCGCGGCAGACCCAGCGCCCAGCGCCCGAGCGATGCGTTCCATGGCCTCCGGAGCGGCCGAAGCGTTGTACGCTACCGCGTGCGGCAGAACCACGGTATGGGTTTCGGCATGCGGCAAATTGAACGTTCCGCCTAGGGTATGGCACATTTTATGATGCAGCGCCATGCCAACCGCGCCCAGTGACACGCCTCCCAGCCACGCTCCGTACAACGCGTTTGAGCGGGCCTCCAGATGATCTGGCTGCTTGACGATTTCCGGAAGGCTCCCGGCAAGCGCGCGAATGCCCTCTTCGGCGATCAGCGAAATGATCGGATTGGCGTCGCGGGCATACAACGCTTCCACACAGTGCGCGATAGCATTTATGCCGCTGGTGATCGACATCGCCACGGGCAACGCTAGCGTCAGCGTAGGATCGTAGATCACGGTCTTGGGCAACACGCGCAGATCGCGGCCGGTCTTCTTCACGCCCTTTCCGGTGAACCCCCAGATCGGCGTCATTTCCGATCCCGCGTATGTTGTAGGAATCGCCAGAATGGGCAATTCCGAAGTGAGCGCGATGGCCTTGGCGAGGCCAGTGGTCGATCCGCCGCCGATCGCCACGCAACAATCCGCACCTAGCCTCTGCGCCTTATCGCGGGCGGCTGCCGCGACCTCGGCCGGCACATGCATCACCGCGCCATCGAACACGCCGGCAGAGTGCGCACCAAGCCGCACTACGATATCGGCTCCCAAGGCTCGTTGTTCGGGATTGCACAACACTAGCACGCGATGCGCGCCCAGCTTACGGATCTCATCGAGAAGAGTATCGAGCGACCCCACGCCGAACACCACCCGAGATGGGAGAGCGTCATAGACGAAGCTTTGCAACATTGGTTTTTGCAACGATGTAAGCGTCCACCTGGGTTTCGAGAATCTGCAGCGGAACGCTGCCGGCGCGCAGAACCACGTTGTGAAATTCGCGCAGTGCGAATCGATTGCCCAAAGCTTTTTGAGCCTTCTCGCGCAGGTCGATTATTTTCAGCTCGCCGATCATGTACGAGCATGCTTGACCGGGATACACAGTGTAGCGTTCTACTTCGCTCGCCTCGATGCCGTAATCGATGGCCTGCTGCCGGGTCCATCGCTTGGCATGCAGGCCGGTATCCACCACCAGACGGCGCGCGCGGAACAGCTCTGCATCCAGTTGGCCGAGCTGGCCTTCGATGTCGTCGCCATACCAGCCGGATTCGGCCGCCAGCCGCTCGGCGTAAAGCCCCCAGCCTTCGGTAATGGCCGAGATGCCGCCCAGCGCACGCACCTGCATAAAGCGCGGCAGGTCTTTGTTCTCGACTTGCAGCGCGATATGAAAATGATGCCCGGGCACCGCTTCGTGATACAGCAGCGAGCGCAAGCCGAACGTCGTCATGCGTTCGATGCGCCGGGGGATCTGGACAATGCCGGGACGGGAGCCGTCGGGCGCCGGAGCGTTGTAATTGGCGGCGGCATTGGCCTCGCGGAAACGTGGGAACGGCTGCACCGTGACAGGCGCCTTCGGGCGAACGTCGAATAACAATGCAGCGCGCCTTTCCGCATCGCGCACGATGGCGTCTGCGTCGCGCATGATCTGCGCGCGACTCTCCTCGGATGTGGGGTTGGGGTATTGCAGATCGAGTCTGAGTTTCTCGATCCGGTCCTTGACGGATCCCGCGGTACGGCCCAGCTTCTGCAAGAGGGCGTCCATCTGCGTCTCAAGGCGCGACACCTGCTGCAATCCGATTTCGTGAATCTGGTCCGCCGTGAGGTTTGTTGTCGTGTATCGCCGGAGGAAGTATGCGTACGCCTGCGCGCCGCCCTGGAGCCGCCACAGTCCTGCATCGTCGGTCGAGCGCGGCAGTTGCGATTGCAGAGTCTTGATGGCGTTCTTCCATTCCGGATAAATCCGCTCGGCCACGAGCTTTTCGGCCAGAGCACGGAGCTTTTCCCGCTGATCGGCGGGAATCGCCTGCACTGCGGCCATCTTCTCCGCGAATGCCGTGACGAATGGATTCTGCCCCGGTGACGGATCCACGAAGCTCTGCATCTGCTTGATGGTGGCTTCCAGAATGAAGCGCGGAGGAATGACGCTCTTCGCCGCAAGCCGGCGCGATTCGGCGACCGCCTCTCCCATCCGCGTGCTCACCTGCCCCAACGCGGCAACGTAGTTTTCAGCGTCTCTCGGTTTGGAAAGCGGACGCGAGACCGTGAGCCCTTCGACGGCTGAAACGTTCCAGCCGTTCATCTGCTGTAGCGGAAAGCTGTAATCGAGATACGGCTCCTCGGATGCTACGATTTCCAGCTGCCAGGCCATCACCTGGCCCGCTATGCGCTGCGTTTCCGTGACGCGGGCAGGATCGAACTGGCGAAGGTCGGCCAGGCCTCTGCGAGCCAGCAATATGCGCGCATTCATCCACGCCGGGCTGAGCGAAGTAAGCTGCCGCTCCAGGCGATCTTGCTCGTCGCCGCTGAAATAACGCAGGGTGGTCGCCAGGTTCGGGTTGAGGCGGACCCATTCGTCCGTAAACTCGCGGAAGAAATCATCGATCGTGCGGGGCCTCAGCGAACGCCCATTCTGCGCGAGTGCGGCCTTCGATGCAGCTCCGGCTCCGGCCATCGCAAGACAAGCGGTTCGACGGGTGACCATACTTTCCCCCTGTTTTCGAGTTTAAGCTTGGCCGGCGTGGGCCCGCGCAGTACGTTCGTTCAGATCTCTTAGGATGCGTAGCTCGTTGGCCGTAGGCTCAGCCGTGGCGTCAAGCTTTGGCGCGACTTTTAACGGCCAGCCGGTGGCGGCAATCACTTGTTCTACCGTGATCCCTGGATGCAGGCTGGTCAACGTCAGTTCCTTGGTCACCGGATCGGGCGTCAAAATACCCAAGTCGGTAATCACGTTGGTCGGACCCTTGCCCGGCAGGCCCAGTTTCTGCCTACTGTCACCGCCTTCAAAATATCCGCCGGAGGTCAGAAAATCGAGCTTCTTCACGAAGGCGCGATTATTTTGGCGTAGCGTGATCATCACCTCGCCGCAAAATCCCGCGATCTCCTGCGCCCCGCCCGATCCAGGCAGGCGTACCTTGGGCTTGTTGTAATCGCCGATGACGGTGCTATTGATGTTGGCGAATTTGTCAATCTGTGCGGCGCCCAAGAATCCCAGACCGATCCGTCCGCCTTGCAGCCAGTAAGAAAAGATCTCCGGGATCGACACGACCGCGTCCGCGGTTTCCGACAGTTCCCCGTCGCCGATCGAAAGCGGGAGCACGTTCGGCTTTGCTCCGATGGTCCCCGATTCGTAGATCAGCACGGTGTCGGGAGCATGCGTCAGACGCGCCAAGTTCGCTGCCGCGCTGGGCAATCCGATACCGACAAACAGCGTCACGCCGTTGCGAATCATCCGGGCGGCCTGGATGGTCATCATCTCATCGGCTGTGTACGTAAGCTCAGACATTGGCGGGCGCTCCCTCTTTGCTCGCGCTATCCAGACTGCGCTTGAACTCGCCGAAATCCTTGGTCCCGAGCACGTGCCGGTCGATCCAGGCTTGAAACGTGGCCCGATCTCGGGCGACAACGTCCCAGGCCTTGTAGAATGCGTTGTTGCGCTGGTAATAGCCTTGCGCGTAGGAAGGGAACGCGCCGCCCTTCACTTCGCACACCGCGCTCAAAACCCACGACGGCAGCACCACCGAATTCGGCGGAGCCTGAAGGTCATCCACGATCTCCTCCACGGTGACAATAGCGCGTTTCGCGGCCAGTACCGCTTCCTTCTGCACGCCGACCACGCCCCACATCAGGACATTGCCTCGGCGATCGGCTTTCTGCGCGTGGATCACGGTCACGTCCGGCCGATGCGCCGGAATCGCAGCCAGCTTCATTCCGGTAAACGGGCAGTCAATAAACTTGATGCGCTGGTTGTACTTCACCAAATCGGTTCCGATGTAGCCGCGCAGCATCCCGAACGGAAGTCCCGACGCTCCGGCGCTGTAGGCTGCCGCCATGCCCGCGTGTGCGTGTTCTTCGATCTCGATAGGCTGGGGCCAGTTGTTCTCAACCGCATCGCGCAGCCGGTGCAGGGATCCCACACCTGGATTTCCTCCCCAGGAAAAGACAATCTTCTTGACGCAGCCTGCCCCGATGAGCTGATCGTAAATCAAATCGGGCGTCATGCGGATCACCGTCAGATCGCGCTTCGCCTGCCGGATAATCTCGTGCCCGGCGGCGAACGGGATCAGGTGCGTGAAGCCTTCAAGGGCGATGGTGTCGCCGTCGCGAACCGTTTCGCGGATCGCTTCTGAAAGTGAAAGTATGGAAGCCAAGAGTTTCTATTTTGCCATGGTTGGAAGCCTGTCAAACTTAAAGAGGCTTGGCGAAACTAAAAAGATGCCTGGGATTATCCACCAGGATGCGCTTTAGAAAATCGCTATTTTTACCAGCGACCTCCCAGATCCAGCGATTCAGCAATGCACCGTCGTTGGGCATCTGCCCCTCTTGCATGTTGGGATGAGGCCAATCCGTTCCGGTGATCACGTGGTCGGGGAATTCTTCCGCCAGCGCGCGCGCAAACGGGAGAACCTTCATCCAATCCTCTGGCTTGCTGCTCCCGGTAAGACGTTCAGGACACGTCAACTTTGCGTAGCAACTTCTCTTGTCGCGAAAGAGCTGCAGAAACCGCTGAAACTCGGGATCGCTCACACCGTTGGTCACGTTCGGAACAGCCATGTGATCGAAAACAACCGCAATCGGAATGCCCTTGATGTGCGATTCCAGGTCTTTGAGATCCGCCGCTTCGCAATACAGATCGATATGCCAGTCGTTCTTGAATGTTCCGGACTCCGTCAGCCGTTTCAGTCTCTTCGCCATCGCGACCATTTCCTCCGGCGGAGGAGGGTTCGTCAAGCGCTTCACGTAGCTGTAACGGACGCCGCGCACGCCGGCCGCGTCCAACGCCGCGAGCTCTTCGTCCGAGATATTCTTATCCACGAAAGCCACGCCCAAGGCTCTGCCATTGGCTCTCTTCAACGCATTGAGCATGTAACTGTTGTCGGTACCGTGGCACGTCGCCGCGACAATAACCTCGCGCGAAAAACCTAGAAACGTATCCAGTTCTTCCAGTTTTTTCCAGGGCGCAAATGCCGGATCGTATTTGCGATCGTCCGACCACGGAAACGGGGTCATCCCGTTGCTGTTCACGTGGCAATGGGTATTGATGGCTCCCGGTGGCAATTCGAATGCGGGCTTGTCTGGATTCGAATTGGGCTCAATGTTCTTAGGACGTGCCGCGACCTGTTTCCGAGGCTTGTCGTTATAGTGATGCCGGTTCACCTCGCGCGTCTCGGAAACCATGGTGTAGTCTCGGCCCTCTTCCATCCGGTATTTGCCGGAGAGATGGTTAACGATGACGTCCTCCAAATCCAGTCCGAGATCTTTGCGAAGCCTGTCGCCAAGTGGACCCTTGCGGTCCGGCTTGTCGCCCAAAGCGAAGTTAACCGAGACTCGTTTGCTGGGACCTTCTTCATCCCCCACAATGCAGAACGCCCAAGGTGCAAGCGTCGTGGCTACGCGATTTCGCAGGACGGTATTCTTGGGCTCCTCAGTGACCGGGTCCAGCGACTTGTGATCCTTGAGCACAGAGTGCAGTTTTCTGAGAAGTTCTCCATCGTTCTCAAGAAAAAGACTCTCCAGCTCCTTCGAACATTTAACCTCAAGATTTGGCATGTTTTATTCCATTCTAGTGAAGACTGTTCGAGGCCGCACCGTCGGAAACGGTCCGAAAAACATCTGCTATAATCGCGCCGGAGGGACGAGCATGTCCTTAGTTCGAGGAATCCATCACATCACTGTTTGCGCCGGCGGCGCCCAGGAAGACATCGATTTTATGACGCAGGTCTGCGGACAGCGTCTGATCAAGCAGACTGTCCTTTTCGACGGTCGGTTCGCCCACTATCACCTCTACTATGCAAACGCGGACTGCGAACCTGGGTCGGTGTACACCACCTTTCCGTTCAACCGCGTGAAGGGCCGTCCTGGCTCGGGACAGATCCAATCCACGGCCTATACCGTGCCCAAGGGATCCATCAAATTCTGGGAAGAACACGTGAAGCGCCACAAGGTGGCCAATGAAGGCGTGAAGGAACGCTTCGGTACGAAGTATCTGCGCTTCAATCATCCCTCCGGATTGCAGATTGAAGTGATCGAAGACGATTCCGACAAGCGCCGCGGCTGGACCACCGATCAGGTCAGTGGCGATGTCGCCATGAAGGGCTTCCACGGACCGATGCTGTCAGTGCGAGAAATCGGCGAGACCGAGCGCTTCTTCGTCGACGCGTTGGGATTCAAGAAGACCGGTACCGAAGGCAACCATCATCGCTACGAAGTCTCCGGCGGCGGCCCTGCCCGGACCGTTACGTTGATCCACGAACCGGATCGTCCGTCGGGAAGCTGGGTCTTCGGCGCCGGTACAGCCCACCACGTCGCCATGGATCTGGAAAGCGACGAGAAGCTGGCCGAACAGAAAGGCATCTACGAGGAACTCGGCTACACCGATTGCTCGGAGATAAAGGATCGCAACTACTTCCACTCGATTTATTGCCGCTGCCCTGGCGGCATTCTGGTCGAATGTGCCGCGACTGCTCAGGGCGCTTTTGCCCGCGACGAGGATCCGTCGGAGCTGGGTACGCACATGCTGCTGCCGCCCTGGTTCGAGGAAAAGCGCGCCGAAATCATGGCGATGCTCGATCCGATTGTTGTTCCCGAGGGCAACATCCCGAAGGATGCCAAGAAAGTCGCTGCAGCTACTTTGCCCGACACGCCGCCTTCGGCCGCCGGAACCGATGCCGCAGGCGTCTCCCGCCGCAAGGCCGAATTCGTCGGCGGCGACAAGTCCAAGCAGTAAGGACAGTGCCCATCAATACCCCAGTGGTCCGCCCTGCGCGAGGCGGGCCAGCCGCGGGGACGTGCCGAGCGCGCCGGGATTCTGCTTCACGGCCGCTCGCGCACCAAACAGGAAATGCTGGACCTGGCCACCGGTCTGGACCTAGGTGGAACCCGCTGGATCGCCCCCTACGCGGATAGCGGCGTGTGGTATCCGGGACGATTCATGGAGCCGCTCGAATCCAATGAGCCGTTCCTGACCCGGTCCGTGGAACGATGCCATCGCCTGGTGGTCGATGCCAGCGAGGAGGGCCGCCTGGCGCCCTCGCAGATCTTCGTCGTTGGATTCTCCCAAGGCGCGTGCATCGCCATCGAATATGCGCTACGCCATCCAGGCTGCTGCGGAGCCATCGTCGTTTTCAGCGGCTGCCTCCTGGGACCGTCCGGTACAGACTGGCGCCCGGCCGGAGGCGGCACGCTAAAGGCCTTGCGAGTCTTCATCACCGGCAGCGATATGGACGAGTGGATTCCCGAGGAGCGCTCGCGTGAAGCCGCCAGCGTGTTAGCGGATCTTGGCGCCGACGTGGAATTGCGGATTTATCCTTCACGCCCGCATATCGTCAGTAGTTTGGAACTGGCGGAAGCGCGGACGTTTCTGGAATCGCCAACTTACTGATAGTTAGCGCCGAGCGGCAGCGCTGCGATGATATCCGGACCGTAATGTGTCCCGCCGATGTAGGGCGAGACCATGGCGTAGGGGAAATTCGTCACCTTCACCGTAAGACGATAGTCGTCGGTGTTGGCTCCCGCGGTGGTCACCACGACCATGGCTGACGTCAAACCGAAAGAGCCTGAACCGCTGCCGGTCGTTTGACCATACAGCACCATGTTCTGCACCCCGGCGGTATCGATAGGGCTGGTGGTGACGCCGAAGCGCACCGCACTCCGCGCCCGCTCGGTAAGCATCTGATGGATGAACAGGAACTGTCCGAAGTCCAGTGCGCCTATCAACAGGCAAATCAGCACCAGAAAAATCAGGCTCATTTCAACGAACACGCTCCCGCGCTGGCGGATGCGGGACGCAGAGCGTATGGCATCGCAAGAATTATGGCGGCGCATAAACCCCCAAGAATGGATACGTAGCGACCGGCTTGTTCAGCGTGAACGTCTTGAACAGCGCATTGAGCTGGTAGCCGGAAAGGCTCACCTGCATCCCCGAGGGGACAGTGTTGGTGAAAATCGGCGTGAGAACCACATTCGACGCCGACAAACCAGGCGCCACAGCTTTAGTTCCGGCGGTCGGCTGTCCGTAGACCACCATATTTTTTACTGCCATCGAAAAGGCGGACGATGGAGTGATGGTACTCGAATCATACGTCCGGTAGGCCGCGTATCTGGCGCCGTTGTCCACGGCCGCGATCAAGTTGTTGTAGATGAAAAAGGCGTATCCGAACTGAAAGATCCCCGTGAAGATGGCGACGATCATCCCTGAGCCGATGGCGAATTCGACCATCGCATTGCCGCGCTGGCCGCGCCGCGTCTTTAACTGAAGAGCGCTTCTCATTTCACTAATCTCACGTGAGCCAGGCCTTTTCCAGGCGAGGCAGCCGCTCCAGTACTGTTGGATCCTTCCACTCCAGGACCCACGTAGATAGCACACCACGCGCTATTTCCGGAGTGGCCATAACTTCCGTCCGGCAGCAGCAGAAACATTCCATAGCCCAAGGCGATGCCGGTGTTGTAGTCAGTGATGGGCATGTTGACCAGCCGGCGTCCTGTACGGGTGGTGTCGGCCATATAGGCAGTCCATGGCATGGTGTCCACATCCTGCCCGGCACGCTCATTCACGTAATCCGCTTCGGTCGTTTTGGCTCCGCCAGTTAGGTCGATGGACTGCCCTATTGTGACGGTGGCTCCGCTCTGGTAATCATCCACGATGCGGCGGCGAATGGTGGATGCGCTATTGTCTCCCCAGTACCCGCGATCTGAGGAGTCTTTGTCATGGATGTCCTGGTCGCCGGCGCAAACGGGCTTTCCGGTGCTGGCGGGATACCGGATGGTGTATTGTTGCCCCGCCGTCATACCGCACGTCGGATTGGCTTGGCTGGCGCAGGCAAACGCCTGGGGCGTAAACGGAAAGCCCCCTGCGTATAGTGTCGTGTCGGGTATTTGCCCCGCTACCGAGCTGGCATTGATCGGAGTACTGGTAATCGGAACGACAATCCCAATGAAATAGACTGGAACCGTCAACGCTGCCGTCACTTTCACGTAGATGTAGCCGGTCGCATTCGCCGGCACGCTTGTTGCCACGATCCAAGGACCGTTTGTCGCATCATTGGCGAAGGTCGTGGTGTAGCTTGCGAAGCTCTGCGTACCCATATTCCATCTGTTGACGCTCGCGGTTACTGCGTCTGTCGCTGCGGCGGCGCCGGCCTGGGTACCGTCGAGTTTCAGGGCAGCCGCCAAGGCCCCCGCATCGGTAAAGACTTGCGCCTCATGCTTGATGACGAACATGCGTCCCACATCCACAGCTATGCCCAAGAGCGCGATGAGTACGATGCTCATCATCGCGGTGAGGACGAGAACCACTCCTCGTTGTCCTTTGCGCCGCCGATTGGTTGGGGTAGTCATCTGGGAGTTCCAGCTTGCGGTAGATCGGAGCAGCTTACAAGGACTCTAGTACCTGAATCGCGTGTCCGATTTGACCTTACGAAGAGAGACCCGCCGTACTATCCGGCCCATAAGCTTAAGGGGGGAACTAAGGCTCCAGTACTCTGCTTCACTCGTCTGTTCAGAGGTTTAGGACGCCAGCTTGCCCCCTGCTAAAGACCCGACTCTCATCTGCCGATTACTTTACCTACAGCCGGCGAGTGGCGTACGATAGTAAATTCCGCAATGAGTCCCGAAAGCATTCTTTCTTTGTGTGCGCTGGTCCCCATTATTTATGCGGGGCTGTATACCCTTACCGATCCGTCCAGGTCCATCCGTGTGGTGAATAAGGTTCTTGCCGACTCCCACCGTCTGGAAGCCAGCACGCTGTTTGGTGATCTGTTCGCAGAGCCTAAGCCCATTGTTGACACGCGAACCAGCCGGCATCTGTTGCGCCTAGCTGGTCTGCTGATTATGGCGCTGGCGCTATTCCGCCTACGCTCGCTCTAACAGCATCGCCATACCCTGGCCGACGCCCACGCACATGGCGGCGATAGCTCGCTGTGCGCCCGTTCGCTTCAAATGCATCGACGCGGTAAGCACCAGACGCGCACCACTCATGCCAAGCGGATGCCCCAAGGCGATCGCGCCGCCGTTGGGATTTACCTTCTCGCTATCGTCGGCCAAACCGAAAGCACGTGTGCAAGCCAATGCCTGCGCCGCGAAGGCTTCGTTCAGCTCCAGAAAGTCGATATCGTCGATCTTGAGCTTCGCATGAGCCAGCAACTTGTGGACCGCTGGAATGGGTCCGATGCCCATGTAGTTGGGATCCACGCCCGCTGCCGCTGAGCCTACGACTCGCGCGATCGGCGTCAGGCCAAACTTCGCGGCGGCTTCTTCTGAGGCCACAAACAAGGCGACAGCGCCATCGTTGATTCCCGAAGCGTTACCCGCGGTCACCGTACCGCCTTTTCGGAAGGGAGCCGGCAGCTTGGCCAATCCTTCCAGCGTCGTATCCGCGCGGGGATGCTCGTCTTCGGCGACTTCGGTCACTGCTCCCTTTTTCCCCGGAATACAAACCGGTTCGATCTCTTCGGCGAACACCCCCGCAGCTTTGGCCTTCGCGGCTTTCTGCTGCGATGCCAGTGCGAAGCGATCCTGCGACGCACGATCGACGTTATATTTCTCCGCCACGTTTTCCGCGGTCTCGGCCATCGAAATGGCGCCATACTTCTGCTCCATCAGCGGATTGACGAAGCGCCAGCCCAGCGTGGTGTCGAAGACCTGCGGGTCGCGTTGAAAAGCCGCGGACGGTTTGGGCATGACCCACGGCGACCTGCTCATGCTTTCCACTCCGCCCGCGATGGCCAGCGACATTTCGCCCGTTCCGATGCCGCGCGCAGCTACCGCCACAGCTTCCATTCCGGATGCGCACAAGCGGTTCACGGTCACGCCCGGCACGCTCATCGGAAGATTCGCCAACAGCAGCGCCATGCGGGCCACGTTGCGATTATCCTCGCCGGCCTGGGTCACGCATCCGAAGTAGACCTCGTCGATCGACTCCCAGTTGGCGTTCGGAAAGCGGCGCTTCAAGGTCGCCAGCGGATGTGCCGCCAAGTCGTCGGCGCGGACCCCTGAGAGCGCTCCCCCAAATCGTCCGATGGGTGTACGGACACCTTGGCAAATGTATGCAGTCGGCATATATCTTTATGATCGCAAGCGCGTCAATGGTCCTGATCGGTAAGCGCGTCGGGCGGCGAGACGGCTTTTCGTGAAACCGAATATACTTCGGTGAACTCCGCGCCGAAAAGGAAGATCTGCGCGGAGTAGTACACCCACAGCAGAAATAGGACGACGGAGCCGGCGGCGCCAAAGGTCGAACCCGTAGTTGTGTGGGCCAGGTACAGTCCGATGAGCAGCTTTCCGATCGAAAACAGCAGCGCGGTGACGGCGGCTCCGGTCCAAACGTCCTGCCAGGCTACCCACGTGTCCGGCAGAATGCGGTAGAGCATGGCGAACAGCACGGTGACTAAAACCATGGACACAGCAAAATTCGCGGCTTGTAACAGGAATTCGGTGGCAGGAAGTTCCTGGGGTACAAATTTGACAGCGGCCGAGATGACTGCGTCGATCAGCAGGGAGATCACCAACAGGATTCCCGCCGCCATCACGGCCACAAACGAGACCAGGCGCTTGAAGAAGAACTGCCGGACATAGCCGCGCCCGTGCGGCGGGACTTCCCACACCAGGTTCAACGCATCCTGCAGAGCCCCAAATGCGACGGTAGCTCCAAAAAAGAGAGAGACCACTCCGGCGATGGTTGCGAAGGAACTGCTGCTACCGCTATCCACCATTCCGCTAACAACACGGGCGGCACCCGGAGTCAACGCCCGCGTGGCCCATTCGATCACATCGCCGCGAGCTTGGCGGCGGCCTACGAAGACCCCGATGGCCTCCACAACGAATGACAGCACGGGAGCCAATGAAAGAAGCGCATAGAAAGCCAGCGCGCCCGAGAGCATGGCGGTGTTGTGCTTCTGGCACCTTTCGAAGGTCTGGTAGAACAGCGAGGCGGTGGTGCGGATTCTTCGCGTCACTTCACGACCATCATGGCCGAATTCGGGCGGGGCATGCCTCGCCATTACATTTTCAAACGGTCTTAGGCGAACCCGAACAGCCGCGCGGCGTTCTCCTTCAGGATCAGCGGACGCACCTCGTCTTTGATGTTGATTGCGGCGAAATCCGTCAGCCAACGGTCCGGGGTGATCAGCGGATAATCTGAGCCGAACAGCATTTTCTTCTTGAGAAGTGTATTGGCGTATTGAATCAGTACCGGCGAGAAATATTTCGGCGACCAGCCCGAAAGATCTATGTACACCTGCGGCTTGTGCAGACACACCGAGATTGCCTCATCCTGCCAGGGGAACGAGGGGTGGGCCAGGATGATCGGCATATCCGGAAAATCCACTGCCACATCGTCCATATCCATGGGATTGCCGTATTTCAGTCGAACGCCGCCGCCGCCCGGCATGCCGGTGCCGATCCCGCTATGTCCGGTGTGAAAGATGACTGGCAGCTTGGCCTCGGCCACCACTTCGTAAAACGGATAGGCGGTTTTGTCATTGGCATGGAACTCTTGAAGCGGCGGATGCAGCTTGAACCCACGGATCCCACCCGCCTTGATGAGCCGCCGCGCTTCGTCCACGGCATCTTTGCCACGCATCGGATTCACGCTGGCGAAGGCGATCATGAAATCGCTATTCTCTGCAGCGAACGCGGCCACGTCTTCATTCGGCACAGGCGGACGTCCGGTAATCTTCTCGTCCACCGAAAACACTACGCATCCGATGTTGCGGGAGCGGTAATATTCGGCCAGATCCTTGCGCGTGTAGGAAGCCCCGCTGTTGCCGAAGTATTTACGCGCAGCTTCGTCGGCGGCATTGCCGGTAGGTTCGGATTCGACATGCACATGCGTATCGATAGCGACCAGATTTTGAATATTCACCTAAACACCTTTCTGAATAGAAATTACACGTGCGGAAGGACGCGGCGAGTACAGATCAACAACCAGGGCGGCCCGATTCTTCAGCACCGCGCCTTGATTGAGAGAGCCCTTGTCGGTTACCTCGTGCGCATCGATGGAAGGCGGCTCCGGCATTAGAATCGCGCGGGCGATGCGCTGGGAGCTGCCGGTCGCCTCTGCCGCGAGCTCATTCAACAAACTCTGGAACTTCGAGCGCACAGCCGTATTCGCGATCGTGTCGGCTGGCGAGGCGGTTGGCGGCAGCTCCGCCAATTCTCGACATGCATCCATCGCTGGAAATACCAGCACCGTGACGAAATCGCGATCGTGCCCCGCGATCACCGCATCGTGAGCGTACGGCGCGCATCGGCTGAGAAACTTTCCACGCAGCGGACCGGCGCTGACGAATGTTCCCGTGGATAGCTTGAAATCTTCGACGATTCGTCCGTCAAAGATGAAGCCCCGCGAAACGTCTGCGGGATCGACGAAGCGCAGCGCGTCGCCGATGCGATAGAAGCCTTCGTCGTCGAACGCGAGTCGCGTGAGATCCGGCTGCCGCCAATAACCCGGCGTCACGCTTGGACCGCGCAAGCGGGCTTCCAGCTTGTCTCCCATGGGAACCAGCTTCAGCTCCACGCCGGATGCGGGCAGGCCGACGTCGCCTGCGCGCCGGAGATCCTTACCTGGAAACAAAGCCGCAGGACCGGTTTCCGTCGATCCCAATCCCGTGAACATCATGATGCGCTCACCGCAGGTTTCGACAGCCAGTTGGTCCAGCTCATCCCACACCGGCTGCAGCAGGCCTGCGCCTGCATAGTAGAACATTTTCACGCGGCTGAAGAAACGCTCGCGGAAATCGCGGCGGTCGCGAAGAAACGGAATCAGCGACTCGAAGCCCTTTGGCACGTTCAGATAGACATTCGGCTGGACGTCGTATAGATTGCGCACCGAGGCCGCCATGCCTGCTGGCGTCGGCCGACCCTCGTCGATATAGAACGATCCGCCGTTGTACAAAACGAAGCCAACGTCGTGATTCCCGCCGAAGGTGTGGTTCCAGGGGAGCCAGTCGCAGATCACGGGCGGTTCGTCATCCACCCATCGAAGAATGCTGCGGACGATTTCCTGATTGCTGGTGAGCATCCTCTGCGTGTTTTCGACACCTTTGGGAGTGCCGGTGGAACCGGAAGTGAACAGGATCTTCGCAACGGTGTCTGGAGTGACCAGATCGTGCGCGCGGTCTACTTCTGCAGTCGCTGCGGTATCCGCGAGGGTCGAGTACGCCGTAACGAGTTCTGCGTCATGCGGCATTACCGCGTCGAGTGCCTTCTGAAAAGGGGCGACGCCGTTGACGAATACCAGTCCGGGCGTCAGCAGGTCGAATATGTGCCGCAGCTTGCCGAAATCGCTCGAAACCAGCGAGTAGGCGGTCGAGATGGGCGCGTATGGAATGCCAGTGTAATACGCCGCGAAGCCCAAGACCGCGTGTTCCAGATCGTTTCCCGACAGAATCGCAATGGGACGCTCCGAGGACAGATTGCGGTTTAACAGCGCCTGTGCGACGTTGCGAGCCGCCGCGCGGAATTGCGCGTAGGTCAGCGTGCGCCATTCGCCGGAGGCGTTTCTTTGCCCCATGAAAACGCGATCTGGAGCCTTCTGCGCCCAGTAGTCGAGCTTCTCGGTGAGCTTGGCCGGATAACTTCCCAGCGGGTGGACCGGAGTGACATAAATCGCGCCATCCGCCCCTTGCGTCATGGTGACATCGCGCGGGCCAAAGCGAACGTCGCGCAATGGTACGGTCGTCGTCATTCCTTGGCTCGGTCCCATTCTGCGAATGTGCTCCCTTCCTGGGCGAGCCGCTGGAGCAGGGGTGCGGGCTCCCACACATCGCCGAATTGCTGGTGGAACTCGCGTACGCGATCGTAAACTTTCTTCAAGCCCACCGTATCGGCGTACCACATGGGCCCGCCGCGATAGCTGGGGAATCCGTAACCGGTGCAGTAGATCACATCGATATCGGCAGCACGCTGCGCATGTCCCTCTTCAAGGATGCGAGCGGCTTCGTTAATCATCACGAAAATCGAGCGTTCAATTATTTCTTCGCTGGTGACCATGCGGCGAGGGATCCCCGCTTCGGTCGCGGTCTTCTCGATCAACGCGTGGACTTCAGGATCGGCAATGGGGGCGCGCGTTTCATCGTAACGATACCAACCTTTTCCGGTCTTCTGGCCCAGGCGGCCCATTTTGAAGAGCTTATCCAGCACCAGCGGGACACGCTCGCCGGGTTTTCGCAGATGCGCATACTCCTGCTTCACGCGATACGCCAGATCGATCCCGCCCATGTCATCGACCGCGAAGATTCCCATCGCCATGCCGAAATCCGTCAGCGCGCGATCTACTTGTTGAGGCGTCGCGCCCTCTTCAGCCAGCAACTGTGCTTCGCGCATGTAGGGAAGCATCATGCGATTGCCGACGAAGCCTCGGCAATTTCCCACCACTACCCCGACCTTGCCCAGCTTCTTGGCGATCGACAGCGACGTAGCCACCACTTCGTTACCGGCGAGCTTTCCGCGTACGATCTCCACCAGGCGCATCACGTGTGCAGGACTGAAGAAGTGCAAGCCGATCACCATCTTGGGACGCGAAGTTGCGGCCGCAATTTCATCGACATCGAGCGTTGACGTGTTCGACGCCAGAACGCAATCCGGTTTGGCAATTTTGTCCAGCTCAGCGAAGATCTGCTTCTTGAGCGGCATGCTTTCGAATACGGCCTCGATGATGAGGTCGGCGTCGTTGAAGCCGTCATAGGTGAGCTGCGGCTGGATTAGCGCCATTCGTTGATCCATCACCGCCTGTGGAAAGCGGCCTTTCTTAACAGAACTCTCGTAGTTCTTGCGGATCGTAGCCATGCCGCGATCGAGCGCAGCCTGCTCGGTTTCCTTGAGCCGCACGGAGATTCCCGCGTTGGCGCAGGCCATCGCGATCCCGCCGCCCATCGTGCCCGCGCCGATAATTCCAACTTTGGCAACCGGATATACCGTAGTGTCCTTGGGAATTCCCGGCACGCGAGCGACGGCGCGTTCGGCGAAGAAGATGTGGATCATCGCCTTGGCCTGATCGCTGGCGAGTACCTTGCGGACGATTTCCCGCTCTTTCTTGCAGCCTTCATCGAACGGAAGCGTGGTGGCGGCTTCCAGTGCTTCGAGCGCAAATATCGGAGCGGTCTGGTTACGCCGGATCTTGCCGGCCTGGGCGCGGCCAGCGGCAAAGATAGGCGCATTCTCGGCCGCCGATCCCAACTTCTCATTTCTCTCGCGTGTTTTGCGAACCGGCTCGCCTGCCACATTGCGCGCGAAGCTGATCGCACCCGCTAGCAATTCACCTTCGATTACCTGATCGATCAAACCCATTCGCAATGCTTCGGGAGCCCTGACCGGCTTGCCGGTCACGCACATTTCGACCGCTGCGGCCACACCCACCAGTCGAGGCAATCGCTGCGTGCCTTCGGCGCCCGGAATGATACCGAGATTCACCTCCGGCGCGCCCAGCGAAGCATCCGGGACAGCCACGCGGTAGTGCCCGGCCATGGCGATCTCCAACCCGCCGCCTAAGGCGATTCCGTGGATGGCCATGATCACCGGCTTGCTGCAATCCTCGATCCGGGTAAGCAGCGGATGCAAGTTCGGACCGCCTGAAGCTGGATTACGCGCGGCTTCCTCAAGTTCCTTGATATCGGCCCCCGCGATGAAGGTCCGCCCTCCGCCGACTACGACGATGGCGCGCACGGATGGATCGCGCTCGGCAGTATCCAGAGCGACCAGAATGCCTTCGGGCACACCGGGGCTGAGGGCATTTACGGGAAGATTGTCGATGGTAATGATGGCCACGCCATCGCGCGACGAGAGACTTACAGGCTGAGTCATTAGAAATCTGTTACGCTTTCATACGGCGCGGAGGCAACCGCAATTTCTGATGATACCCCGCACGGCTAGCGAACGGCCCGTAAGCCCGCAGATGGAAGACACACCCAAGCTGGGTTATGCCTGGTGGGTGGTCATTGCGCTCACCTCGGTCTACACGCTCTCTTTTGTAGACAGAACCATCCTGGGCCTTCTGGTTCCATCCATCAAGCGCGATTTAGGCGTGAGCGATACCCAGATTGGCCTGCTGCAAGGCTTGGCGTTCTCCCTGTTCTATACGCTGATGGGTTTGCCAATTGGACGCCTCGCCGATCGCTGGAACCGACGGAACCTGATCGTCGCAGGGATCCTGGTGTGGAGCTTTTTCACCACCATCAGCAGCGTGGCGAAGAGTTTCGTAACGCTGTTTCTGACGCGGATCGGAGTCGGCGTGGGCGAAGCCAGCTTATCGCCCGCCGGCTATTCGATGTTGTCTGACTATTTTCCGAAGCAGAAGCTAGGCGCCGCGATCAGCGTGTTTTACATGGGCGTCTTCATTGGATCGAGTCTGGCGATGTTGGTAGGCGGGGCGACCGTGGATATGCTGGCTCGCACGCCGTTTGTCACCGTGCCCGTGCTCGGCACGATGGCGTCCTGGCGGCTGACGTTCGTCATCGTCGGCCTTCCCGGAGTCTTGTTCGCACTGCTGGCGTGGACTATCCGCGAGCCGGTCCGCAGGAACCTTCTGGCGTCTGCCGACGGACGCCCCACGCAGCTCAGTTTCAGCGAAACGGTCGCTCAAGTGCGTTTGCGCTGGCAATCCGTGGCGGGCATCTCGCTCGGGATGGTGTGCCAGGGAATGATTACCTACGGGCTGCTGGCCTGGATTCCAACATTCTTCCAGCGAGTACACCAGTGGACTCCCGGCCAATCCGGCCGCGCTCTAGCCGCGATTCTGCTCACGTTCGGCTGCCTGGGAATGTACCTGGGCGGACGTCTTAGCGATTACTGGCAAAAGCGCGGCATCCCTGAAGGACCGTTGAAGGTCGCCGTCATCAGCGCCGTCGGCACTTTGCTGCTGATGCCGATCTCTCTGCTGCTTCCCAGGCCCGAATGGACGTTGGCATTGCTTGCGCCGGCGTTGTGCTTCGACGCGCTGGCGATGGGGACCTCGGCGGCCGCACTCCAGCACATTTTTCCCAACCAGGTTCGCGGGCAGGTCTCGGCGCTGTATCTCTTCCTGTTGAATTTAGGTGGAGGAAGCCTGGGTCCGTTGCTGCCTGGCCTGCTTAACGATCGTTGGTTCCACGACCCCAACAAGGTGGGATATTCCCTCGCGATCACGATCACAATAGGAGCCGTCGGGATGCTGATCGCGATCCGATCGACGTACGGGTCGTATCGAAGGCACTACGACGCGATGAAGTCGGCCTAAAGTCAGGATCGGGCATGCCCGACCCCTACACCGCGCGCTACCATGTTGGTAATTCGAATGGTGGGATGGACCAAATGGACGAGTCTGCTTTGCCTCACCGCGGCTGCCGTGGCGCAGGAAGCACCGGTTCTTCGCGTCAACACCCGGCTGGTCGAAGTCGATGTGGTGGTCCACAGCAAGGATTCGGCTGTCGAGGACCTGAAGCAGGATGATTTCACCATTCTCGATAACGGTAAGCCTCAAAAGATTGCCTCTTTCAACGTCGTTTCTTCGAAAGCAACCGCTGGGAAATCGATTCCGCTCCCACCAGGCGCCGTATCGAACCGGATAACTATGTCCGGCCAGGAGCCTGCGGGTACCACCATCGTCCTATATGACACGCTGAATACCGCCACGGAAGACCAGGCCTGGGCTCGCCAGGAAATGCTTCGCTACCTGGAGACGCTGGAACGGGGCGATCACTTCGCGCTTTATTCTCTGGGGAAGGTGCTGGAAGTGATTCAGGATTTCACGGATGACCCGCAGGTAATTATGCGGGCCGCGCGCCGATCCCGGCCTGAATCCTCAGCCGACCGAACGGCGGACGACCTCACGGCGGATCTGCTCGCATCCGCGCCGGACTTGGGTGACGACATCGCGAATGGCATGCAGCACAACGCCATCATGCTCATGCAGGACAACGCGCAGTCGAACCGGGCGGAAATCACTGGGAAAGCGATGGAACTCATCGCCAAACATCTTCAGGGGCTGCCAGGCCGGAAGAAACTGATTTGGATTTCGTCGAGCTTCGCGGCGCAGACTACGGACGTTCGTTCCCATAACGGCCGTGACACGATCGAGCACAAGGAATTCAGCCGGGAAATCAGTAAGGCCGTGCACGCACTGAACGATGCGAATGTAGCCGTCTATCCCATTGATCCCAAGCCCATCGACGCGGTGGCATTCCTGAGACCCGGCATCGACGCGATGAACTTGTTCGCAGGCGGGACAGGCGGGCGAGCATTTTATGTGATCAGCGACGTCGCGAAGGCCATCAAGACTGCAGTGGAAGATACCGAAATCACCTACGCGCTGGGCTTTTATCCGGGCGATATCAAGCTCGATGGCAGCTATCATTCGTTGTCCGTGAAGGTCGCCCGCAAAGGTGTGGATCTTCGCGCGCGCAAGGGTTATTTCGCGACCGATCAAAAGCAGCCCACCGAGAAACAGACCATTGAATCGCTGCGTGACATTTTCGCGACGCCTCTGGAGGCTACCGGGATCGGAATGGTCGCGCGCCTAGATCCGCATCCACGCCAAGCCGGGGTTCAGACCTTGACCCTGACGTTCAATCTCCAGGAATTACATCTGGAGAAAGAAAAGAACAACTGGGTAGGGCTGATCCACCTGGCGACGTACTTTCCATCCGCCGCGAAGCCCAACGGTTCCGAGGAATCCATCAAGCTCACGCTGACCGAACAGCGCTTGAAAGAATCGCTGGCTAATGGCTACACCATGCAGCGGTTGGTGATCGTGGGGAATCGGAAGGGCGACCTGCGCCTGGCGGTTCAAGATCGAGTCACCGGCGCGGCAGGTTCGGTGAAACTGGCATTGGCTGTGCCAACCAATCCCACAAACGGACACTAGCCGGAGTTTATTAGAGGCCTCCGGAACTTTTCATCTCCGTATCCGTCTGTCTATCGACGCCTACCGGAGGATAGCCTTGATCACACTGTGGCAAGACGTGCTGTACGGTTTTCGGACGCTGCGGAAGAAGCCCGCTTTCACCATCGTCGCGGCCTTGTCACTGGCGTTGGGGATTGGCGCCAACGCGACCATTTTCAGCATCCTGAACGCTACCCTGCTGAGCAGCCTGAACTATCCGGAGGCGGAGCGCCTGGTGGTCTTGTGGTCGGCTCCGCTGAACCGCCCGGGAATTCGCAACGGAGTGACGGCGGGGAACTATCTGGCTTGGAAAGAACGCAGCCAGTCTTTTCAATCGGTGGGCGGGATGTTCGAATTCCCCAGCAACCTGGGGGCGGAACAGGACGGATCGCCCGCCGAGCGCCTGGATGGTGAGCGCTTCACGGCCTCCATGTTCGAAGTTCTGGGCGTGAAGCCGCGGTTGGGGCGAGTTTTCACGCAAGAGGAAGATCAAGACGGAGACCCCGCGCACGTGGTGGTGCTGAGTTATCCGTTCTGGCAACGGCGTTTTGCAGGCGATCCCAACATTCTCAGCCGGAAGATCCTGCTGGACAATGTGGAAACTACCATCATCGGCGTGATGCCGGAACACTTCGATTACGCCAACACTACCACCGATTTCTGGGCGCCAGCGAAATTCTCACCGCAGCAATTGAGCAGTTCCGCGTCTTTCCTGTTGGTGGCGGGGCGACTGAAATCAGGAGTCTCCATGCAGCAGGCGCAAGCTGAGATGGACTCGGTGGCAAAAGGGCTGGTCACCGTATTTGCCTATAACAAGGACAACGGGATTCGCCTGGAATCCATGCAAGGCGCGTTTTATCAGGGACTCAAGGAACCGTTGACAGTCCTGGAGGGCGCCGTGGCATTCGTCTTGTTGATTGCCTGCGCCAACGTCGCAGGATTGCTGCTGGCACGGGCGGCTTCGCGGCGTACGGAAATGGCCGTACGGTCTTCGCTGGGAGCGGGCCGCGGCAGGATTATCCGCCAGCTCCTGACCGAAAGCGTGATACTGGCGATCTTCGGCGGCCTACTGGGCACAGTATTCGCATGGGGCGGCTTGAAGATGATCATCGCGAGTCTGCCGGCCGGATCCCTACCGGATGAAGTGTTCGTAAGCGGTCGCGTTCTGGCGTTCACGGCCCTGATCTCGATCGGGACCGGTCTACTCTTTGGATTGGTCCCAGCACTGCAAACTTCCAAAATCGATCTCTCGGCCGCGCTGAAAGAAGCCACACGCGGAGGCTCGGAGGGTTTGGCCAAGCAGCGGCTGCGCGGCGCACTGGTAACCGCGCAAATCGGACTGGCACTGGTGCTGTTGATCGGCGCAGGTTTGATGATGAAGAGTTTCCTGCGCATCCAGAACAACGATCTGGGCGGCGATCCCAAGAATCTGCTGACGTTCGAGTTTCGCTTTCCACAAAGCCAACTGATGAAACCCGTCGGCCAGCAATATCGGGGCGTAGGTCTATGGGACATTAGTCCAAACGTCGCGTTGACGTATGACCGGCTGTTCGAGCGCGTAAAAGGCTTGCCGGGAGTAATTTCCGCAGCCGGTGCGAGTCGTCCGCCATTCGCCGGCGCCATGGGGA
>Ga0207674_10002212_pt1 | contig 24641 bp, 51 predicted proteins | sample KBSCornC72_FD_184303 | JGI IMG/M metagenome (GOLD analysis project Ga0207674, IMG submission 184303) | Corn rhizosphere microbial communities from Kellogg Biological Station, Michigan, USA - KBS Corn C7-2 (SPAdes) (version 2) | ecosystem: Host-associated > Plants > Roots > Rhizosphere > Soil ...
CCGCTTCTGGGTCATTTGTTCTAAAGAGGAGGTGGCCGGCGTATGGTTCTCTTAGGTGGTTCTCTATATGGTTCAATTTCCTTTATATAAATGGTTCGTTCGCAAAACGACAGGCCGCTAACCCAGGCTAGATGCGGCGCGAAGGGGTCTAAAAATGCGTATAGCAGCGGCACTCCAGTGCCGTAGGGGCAGCGGCACTCCAGTGCCGTACCTAGCGGCACTCCAGTGCCGTACCTAGCGGCACTGGAGTGCCGCTGCCCAAATACAAAAAAGAGACCCGCCAGGGCTGATCCTGGCGGGTGTGCGAGCTACTTCACTCATTCATCTGACAACTCATGATCTGGCGATGATGGATGCGATGGAGGGTCAAGCCGCCGCATCCTAGAGAAGTTTTCCAGCTCCACTTTTTTCACATACGTGGGCCGGTCGGCGAACTCTGGATGGTATCCAGGCAGCCGCCCTCTCTTGATCCATTCCCTGATCGTGTTGGGCGAAACGCCTATGAGTTTTGCTGCCTCCTCAACGTTCAAATACGTGTCGTTGCCCTCGTTCACGGTCGGCCTACCTCTCCGATGCTCCTCCAAAACTGCCCCTCCTAATCTGCGTTTCGCCGTGTTATGGCGATTTTCGCTTTGCTATGCTATAATTGACTGTACCCGGTAGTAATCCGGTTGTCAAATACGCCATTAGGCGCGCACGGAGGGGCTACGATGTTATTTACTTCACAATCAGACGGAAACGCAAGGGGGGCAGCCACACCCGGCACACGCGCGCATCTGGACGCCGCGCGAATGCGTATGACGCGCGCCGGGTGGGCGCTCTATGACGCCAACCGGCGGAAGGGCTACTACCCGGCGCCAGAACTCGCCGAGCATGGCGCCGCCTATGACGCCTGGCGCGCCGCGCACACGGCATGGCAAGACGCAGGGAGGCCAGAATGACCCTTTACCCTCTCGCCTGGATCGCGTTTGCGTTCCTGTGTGCTTTCCTTGCGTTCCGCGCGATGCGCGGTAAATGGGACTTGTTGGCTAGTCACGCGCGCGACCTCACGCGCCACGCGCTCGCGCTCCTCCTGATGACCGGCACACTTGCAGGTACACTTTACACATTCTCTAACGGACGACTGACGCTCGATGGCTGGCTGGAGCGCATTTTGAGTGTGGGAGGGATCGCCGCCGCGCTGGAGTTGGGCGCGATCTTCTGCGGCTCCTACGTGTCACAGTTGGACGCGCGCATCCAGACGGCGCGCCGCCGCGAGGTCGCTACGCAACTCCGCGCCTATCGCAAAATCGTGTTGTACTGGTTCGCCGGCGTGGTCGGGATCAGCGTCCTTGCCAATCTGATTTTCCGCATTCAGCAGCTCGGCAACTTCCCGATTGCGCTGTTTGTCTCGCTCGCGCCGGCGATCCTGATTGTACTGTTCACTATCGTGCTGCGCCGCCTGCCGGTGGACTACCAGGAGAAGCGCCGGAGCGCCGTCGGGCGTACGCTGTTTCATCTGGTGGAGGAGTCCGAGCGCACACTGTCGCAGGCGTTGCGCATGACCGCGCGCGGCCACACGCTGAACGAGGCGCAGACGCAGGGGCTACAACTCGCCAGCGCGATTATCCGCATGGGGGCGCAGGCCGACGAACAGCACATGCTGGACCATGCGATGATCGCCATTGGCGGCGCGCAGGCTGGCGCAGTGGTTGAGGGTGACGTATACTGGACTTCTGGAGACATTCGCAGCCGCTATGGCGTCTCATCGCGTACGGCTCAGGTGTGGATGCAGAGCTGCCCTGGTCGCCGCAAGCGTGAACGCGGCAACCAATGGGAAGTGCCAGCGTCCGTCATCAGAAGCTCGTATGGCGCGCCGCCAGCCCAACTGCCTGATCCGATGCGTGCGCAGACACGCGCAGGCGAAACGCACGCAAGCGCAGACGATGCGCAACTGAGCGCAAGCGAACCGCAGCCAACCGCAGCGAATGTGACTGCCTCCAGCTTCGTAGCGTTGTAGTCCAATAGAACTTGCTACACAAAAGCAAACCGGCACGCCCCTATTAGTTGTGGGAGAAGCGCGCCGGCCAGCGTAGCGTCAGGCGATCTATTGGAGTTGGTGGCGCTCCTCTCTTGGCGTGCTGCCCAGGCGGTTTCGGGCCGTCTAGGAGGCGAAGGTGTCTCACGCAATTGTAACACATCTGCGGCCCCGCAAGCGCAAGGCGCGGGTGCTCGCGCTCATTGAGCGCGACACTCACATCGTTAGAACGCGCCTCTATGTCCGAATGGCACTCCGGCATTATTTCAATCGCCAGCGCCAGCAGCGTGCGGAAACGCTGGCCAGGCTCGCGCGCCTCTGCCTCCTCATTGACCAGGAGATGAACACGGAGGCCCATTATGCCTAGCGAATATCTTGACCTCGGCGTGCCAATGGCTATCGCCCTCACCATGGTGAAGCTACGCGAGCGAGATTTTACCCAGCGCGAAATCGCCGACATCATCGGCGTCAGTCTGAGCGCAGTACAGCGCGCCCTCTCGCGCCTGGAGAACCACCAGATTGTACGCCGCACGCCACGGACCTCTATTCCCCTCAAGCACTCTCATGGCCGCGCGATGTTTGTCTATCGCTGGAGCGGCGGCCCCATGATCGGCGGCCAGCCATGAGTCTCAACATCATCCGTGAGGCGTGGCAACTCTCGCGCGCCGACGGCTCCGCGCTCCTCCTCCTCCTGGCCATCGCTGATAATGCCAACGATGAAACGCGCGAGGCGTGGCCCAGCATCCCCTATCTGGCCGACAAATGCCGCTGCTCCGAGCGCTGGGTGCGCTATCTCATCACACAGCTAGAAGAATTGGGCGAGGTCGAAGTATCCAAGCGCCCTACCGGTGGCAACCTCTACAGGGTCACAGACTATAACGGCCTCAACTGGCGCGAGCAGAAATATCCGGCGCTCGGCGGCGACATCAAAGACCCTGAGCGTCAGCGCGCTATCACAGCCAATCGTCCACGCCGCCGCCGCCGGCCCTCGCCGAAACGGAGGCTCGCATGAGACGCTTCCTGCGCCGCCTGCGCATCTGGCTCATGCCCCCCTCGCATGATCCGGCCCCCTATATCGCGTTGACAGTCGCGCTCATGCTCACCCGCATGTCTGGAGGCTCCCATGACAACCGCTACCCGCCCGGCGTCTAACACTCCAGCCCAGGGCAGCTATATCCAGTCGGTTGGCTATCTCATCTCGCCGGAGCGCGCCGGATCGCTGGCCATCATCGCCAATGGGCGCGTGTACATCTGCCTCAACCGCGATCCCTACCAGCAGCCGCCACGCCTGACCTCGCACGCGCTGCGAGGCAGCGACCTCACGAGCCTCGCCCCGGTCGCCAAATGGGCGCTATCGGCAGGCGTTGAGAACGTGTTCATCCTGCCAGGGTCGGGCCGCATGGCGCAGCGCTTCCACGAACTCGCCAGCGTCTCCAAGATGCAGGAGGAGGCCGGTGAGCCGTACACCTTCCATGAGGTGACCTCGCGCGGATTGCTCGCCGCGCAACTCGCCGGCGTGGTCGCCGATACCGGCCCCAAAAGCCCGCTAGTCACGATATGGGCGCCGTCGGCGCTGGGCATCTGGAATCTAGACGAGTTGCCCCAGGACATCCCCGATGAGGAGCGCGCCAGCGATCTGGCGTATGCGTGGCTGCTGGCGTCGTATGCGCTGGGCGCGCGCTTGCGCTTCTCGCCGTCGTACTCCGGCCTGTCTCTCCTGCGCAAGATATTGTGCGCGACTCGCCGGCCCTTCCCCTCGCCGAGCGAGAAGTACCGCGCGCTGATCCTGGCCGCGCAGGCGCGCCCGCTGGGCTTCATCGCCCCCGCGCGCGAGGTTCCCAATCCTGACGAGCTGGTCAAGGTTTGGAGCTATGACCGCAATTGGAGCTACGTCAGTTCCGCGCGCATGGTTCCCGTTGGTGATCCAACCCGCGTCATGGAGTTTGTGCCGAACCGGCCAGGATTCTATCGCATCACGGCCACACAGCCGGAACGCTGGGGCGCGCGCCCTGATCCCTTCCAGCGCGGCAAGCTGCAAAACATTTGGGCCTGGGAGCCGACAATGCGCCTGGCGCTGGCGCAGGGCTGGGGCATGCAAATACTCGACGGCTACGCCTGGGTGGGCCAGCATACCTCGTATGATCTGCGGCCCTGGACAGAGCGCATGTGGAACGCGCGCAACGAGTTAAGCCGCATGATTGACATGCGTGGCGTCCCAGCCATCGCCGCCAAGGGCATTGTCAGCCAGATTGGCCGCGCGACCATTGGCCGGCTCAAGCAGCAGCATGGCCGTATGCTGGTGGAGGAGGACTCCTCCCAAGCGGACGAATTGGTACGCCTGGAATTGGACACCAAGGGGCGGCTCACTGGCCTCGCGGAAGTGAAAGCGGAGATAGGCCGTTCTGACCTCTATCGGCCAGAATGGTGGAGCACGATTATCGCCAGCGCGTCTGAGAGGGCGCTGACGGCCTCTTACCAGCATGGGCCGTACGATTCCCTAGCCGGATGGGTAGACGCCTGCTACTTCCCTTCTCCGCGCGGATTAGAGGGTGATACCAACAAGGTGGGCGGCTGGCACATCGAGCATAAGGGCGTGGCGATCCCTGCGCGCGTGGCGTATGGCGGCGATCTAGGGCGCTTTGTGACGGCGGTAGCGCGGGCGGCCCGCAATGGCTGAGTCACTGTATGATCGTGCGGCGAAAAATGTGTTATACGAGCGCCCGAACGAGTACCGCATTAAGGGTACTATTGCCACTAACGAGCAATTCAAGTCCATTGAGTTGGGTCAGTTTGGCGTCAATCCCGACACTGCGCCGGAGGTGATACCGGCATCTGAAGCGCTCGTGCGCGGCGTCTTGGATCAACTCGGCGAGTTACTTCCGGTGCTGAGCATCCAACAATGGATCGCACGCGAAAGCACAGCGCGCGGCGGAAAGGGGCAACTCGCGGCGGCGCTCCTCGGCATCCCCTACCGGCGCGGCGGCAAGGGCAAGCCAGGAATGGGCAAGAATCGCGCGTATATGAACCTCCTGCGCGCCCTCCAACGCAGCTCTACGTCAGCGAAAGAGGCGCACAAGGGTCTGGCGGATACCTACCGCCAACTCATCGCCGACCTTCCCGGCGGCGAACTGGGCAACCCCTACACATCAGCCGATCTGCGCGGGCGCGCGGCCCTGAGCGCGAGCAAGGCGCAGCTAAGCATTAACGGCGATTGGCACATCAGTAACCAGCAATACATGGGGACATGGAAGGGAACGGACCTTGAGAAAGCCGCCAGGTTTGATCGAGTTTGGAACTACCCCGCCGCATTCGTAGATGAAGTGGTGTACGGGATGTTGACTCCCAGCAACCAGGACTCTCAGTTGGCATTTCTTTCTCTTGCGCAGACGATGGAGCTAGACTGGTTGTACGGCCTCTCGCTCATCATCGAGTTGCCGCGCGAGTCTTGACAAATGAAACGCAGCGAGTTACAATGAGCGATAATGAAGTGCAGAGGAGGTTAGGCGATGGGCGAAGACATGAAGGAGCAGTTTGACCGCTTATGGTGGCGCATCTTTTACTTTGGGTGCGTCATGTGGGGTATCGGATTTGGCTTCCTATTCGCCGCCATAAGGCCAGAGAATCATGGGTGGCAGAGTTGGGTCGCCGCCGTGGCCCTAGGTATGGCCATGGGTTCCTGGATCGCACTGCACTCCATGCCGCGCCTGTTGCCATATTTGATCGCGTATTTCATGATGCGCGAATTCCGGAGGCGTCAGCCATGAGTGAGGACATGTACTGGAAACTCCGCCAGCTCGCGCAAATGCTGCTGGACGCGCGCCTGGCCGCCGGCGCAGTGCGTCAACAGGCAGGGGAGGAGAAGATCGCCAACGCGGCGGATTATGACTTCATCGCAGACGTAGCGGCGCTACGCGAGCGCCTGGCGCAACTCATGGAGAAAGCAGAGCGCTTAGAGAGAGGGAGTTGACAGAATGGCGAATCTGGTGAACGAGCTAGGCTACGATGTTCGCACAGGCAAGCGAGACCCGCGCTACAAGCCTTACTACGTCCAGTTCTTAGACCACAACGGCTATGACAGCGATGTCTTTTACGCCAAGGATGAGATCGAGGCGCGAAACAAATGCCGCAAGCGCAACCCCTTGGCATCCATCGAATATGTTGAGCTACAGGAAGACTAGCGCAAACGGCAATTTGCGGAGGAAGGACCTAAGGCGATGGAGTACGCATTGGAGATTGTGGCCGTTGGCGTGGCTGTATTTGGTGGCGCTGGCTTGCTTATCGTGCTTATGTCCGTGGCAGATTGGATAGATAGACGCTCAAGATAGACGGCTCGCGCAAATGCGAGATTAGCGAGCAAGAGACGTAAGGGAGGACTTGACAGAATGTACTTTCACGAGGACGACCAGGGCAACGGAGAACTGAACAGATGGCAGTTGCAAAGGCGCGATGCTGCTTATGTCCGCGATGAGCTTTTCTCGCAATGGTGCGAGGATGGCAATAGGCATGATTGGGTTTGCGAAGACGTAGACGTATGGGGTGTCTTTGCGACTGATCTATGCCGCAAGTGTGGTCTGACAGTCAAGGCCGTGACGGGCGAGGTGTTGAGCCGGGGCTTTCCGCCTGCTCTTTAGCGCAAATGCGGCTTTTCGCGCCAGAGACGTAAGGGAGGGGTTGACGTAATGGAGTGCAAGAGGTGTCGAGCCTGGATCGCTGACGGCGACATGTATCCGTATGGCGGCGGGCTAGTCTGCTCTGGATGCATGGATGAAATAGGGGCGCAGGAAGAGGATGAAGAGGAAGAGATGGGCGAAACGCGAGCATGCCTGCACGTGTGGGTGCAGGTCGGAGATGCGCCCGACGCCGAATGTGTCTGTGTGAAGTGCAGCCAACGTGCGAGCGTGGCGGATGTGGCGGAGTATCTTGAGCGGCTTCCTGAGCAGGACCGGAGCAAGTCGCTCAGGGAGCGGCTGCAAACTGACAAGCCAGTACGGCTGGGAGGCGAGTGATGGGGCAGTTGATCCTGGCCCTTCCGACCATCTGTTTCGCTGCCATATTCGTTGCCGCCATTGTCGCATGGCTGCTGACCTGGCGGCATGAGAATAGTCGCTAGGCCCGCCGATGCCTCCGCCCGCGCGCGTCCAAATACTCGACCGTGGCTTGCGCCTTCGTGCGCCGTGTACGGTTGCCTTGGCGTGGGACATATTCGCTTTTGGGCCTGCCAGGGTTACGCTCTCGCCAAATATCATATCGTGTTCGTTTGGTCGGCGCGCTCGCCTTCGGCTTGAGCGCTGGTATATCTCCATACAGATCTGGATGCTCTCGGATATAGCGATCCGCGTATCGCGGGTGATCGCTCTGGAGTCCTATGATTTGGGCCATCACCTCGGAGTCATGCGAGTGTCCCCCGCCCTTAAAGCTATTTCTAAGGCGGTCACGCTCTCTGGCCCACTCCTCATAGCCACCCTTTTTCGCCTTAGGCGCTGCCGGCCCGCTCGCCTTGGCCTTGCGTGGCGCGCTCGACTTGGGCTTGCGGCGTGGTATCTGCTCGTCACTAATCCGCTTTTGCTTCGCGGCCTCTGCCTCATATTCTCGGTCAAACTCCTCGCGCGAGCGCGGCCAGTTGCCGAAGTTCGCTTGATAGCCAGCAAATGCCTCATCAAGCTTTTTCTTGCGCCGCGTCTCTTTCGCACGCTCTGCGCTATTCAGTTTCTGGCTCGCTGTGCGTGGCGCGCGCGGCTTGGGCGCGGCTTTGGGCTTGATGCCCCCACTCGGCTTGCGCAATGGGCGCGGCTCGTTCTTCCCTGGCCCGGTGAACTGGCCGCCATTCTCGTTCCCTGGTCCAATATGGGCTGTCTTGCCGCGCTTCCGCGCCCGGCCCTTGGGCTTGTCTTCGCCCATGCGCCGCGCTACGCCCGCATCGAAAGCCTCGTTGTACTCCGCAAAGCGCTCGCGGACCTCCTTGCGCGCTTGTGTGGTTCGCGCGCCTCGATTGCGTGCCTCCCACAGCCGATTATGCGCGCGATCAGCCTCAACGAGTTTGGGAAACACACTCTTGCTGTTGAACGTTTCGCGCCGCGCCTGCTTGCGCGCCTCTTTGTATTCCGGGCTTCCCTTGCGCGCCATTATCGGCCTCGTTTCCGATGACGTACCGGGTTCATGCGCAGTTGCCGCTCGTATTCGGCGGGATTGTGTTTGTAATACCTGTCCGCCTGCGCCTGTGTAATCTCGCCGCGCACGAGCGCTCGCGTTATTAACTTCTGTTCGTAGTTGCTGATATGTGTTGCGCCCGCGCGATTGCGCTCATGGAGCCGCCGCGTTTCATTCGCCCGCTTCCCGGCGGCCTGGCGGATCGGGCTTTTCTGCCGCCCCGCGCTCACCGGCGGCAACTGATGCTTGCGCGTTTTCCAGCCGCGCCGCGCGCCCGCGCTCGTGCCGCTCATAGTGGCCCCAACCAGAATCGCTGCACGCGATAGAGCCATGAGCGAATGCGTCGGCGGCGGTACCGTTTCCTGGCCATATCTGCCCTCCCTGTGATGAATGGCGTTCGATTCACACTACGCCCATCACCTCCGCGCCTGCTCGCCTCGCCATACCTCTTTCGCGCGCGTCTCCCGCTACGCGCGAAACAGCGACATATCCGGCGCTCCACACGCCCGCGCCCCCGCGCGCCCGGTGTTACGCTGACCGTTGTATTTATCAGCGCGCCACGGCGGTGTGGGATCGCCAGGCGCGCCCGCTCCTCTCAAGCTCGTCTCAGGCTGATCTACCTAGGTTGGCGGCGTCTCCAGTCGCTCCGCGCCGCCGTGGGAGTTTTCCTATGGCTTCGCTTTCCAAGCTCTTGACCGGCAAGGACGCCGCCAGTGATCCCGACAACCCCGGCAAGGTTGGGCCAACCACCCCGCAAGGCTCGCTGCGCCCATCGCACGAGGACATCCCCGGCGTAGATGACCATGTGGGCTGGAATGCCCCGCGCACGCCTCCAGGCGTAGACACGCTCGATGAGCAGAAGATCGCCACACAGGGCGCGCTCGATGCCATCACGCCAACGCTCAACAACTTGACCGGCGCCGTCGAAGTGCTCGCCGAACTCTTCCGCCAGCAGCGCGACCGTGAACAGCCGACGTTCCGCAATATCACCCTTGGCGTCAATCCGCAGCTCATTCGCAGCGAGGGCCGCCCCTACAACGCCGTCATCGTCAGCACGGCGGGCGGCACGCTGACCGTCCTGATCCCCGGCCAGGATAGCTACGTCAAGACGCTTGTAGCCGGCTGGAATATCTTGAACGTCCCCGACGGTACGGCGCTCAGCATCAATAGCGGCACACTGAACGCACAGCTCGTGCGCAGCTATGCCTTCCTTGGGAATCCGCTCTAATGGCCACCACCACGCCGCCGGCGCATCAGGACGTACGCGCCGCGATCTTCGGCCTCGGCGGTCCCAAGGCGGCGGCCTCGCTGCTGCATCTCTCCTATGACACCGTGAAAAAGTGGAGCGCTGGCACACTCTCACCCAATGCGGCGACCTGGGCGCGTCTCCAACGCGCTGTACGCGCTCAGGGAGCTGCCACCGGAGGCAACGATGAACAACCGACACAAGCCAGCGGAGGAGCTGGAGGACTCGCTGGAGGAAGTACCGGAGCAGATCGAGCGGACGACTACAAAGCCCTTGCCCGCGCCCGCGCCCAGCAACGTATCGCCGCAAAGCGGCTTGCGCGAGACAGCGAGTCTTATCCATCTGATCCAGGCGAATATGCGCGAGCAGACGGAGCGGATTGGACATCTCCAGCAGACGCACGAGGCGCACAACTCGATCCTGAAGGAGATTATCGCCAAGTTCGAGGCGATGGCGGATATCCAGGAGGATCATCTGGCCTCGCTGGAGGAGGCGCTGGAGCGGATGGAGACGCTGGCGGCGGCCTATATCCGTATGATCGAGGCGCAGACGAACCGCCGAGCCGAAACGGTCACACAGAATACAGCGACTACGCAGAGCTAGCCAACGGGGCATTGCCACGCGGCGCCCTCTTCGGCGATGAGTACGAGCCAGAATACGAGCCTGAGCCGCCGCGCCGCGCCGGTAAACCGCGCCCCAAATCAACCAATGGCGCCAAAGCTTTTATGGATCATTGGGCGTCTTTGCTGTCCCAGGGCGCGCTCACTGCCGGCGAGGCGCGCAACCTGCGCCCGCAACTGATCGAGATGATTACCCACGGCTCAGACGAAGCCGACGACTTTCTCACCAAGCATAACCGCTTCCAGCAGGAAGCCGAAATCTGGTCAACGCTGGAGGATGCTGATATAGAACTGCTCGCCGATACATTGCTGAAACTTGGCTACCGCTCCAGCATCGCCGCCGGCGTCGTACGCGCAGGCGCGCAAGGATACATGAATATCCGCGCCATCATGCTGATTGTCCCGCGCCTGTTCCAGACGGGGCAATGGTTCCCGCAGCATGGAGGCTTCACATGGTAAGAGCAAATCGCCGCGAACGGCGCGAGTTGGTTACACGCGAAACGCCAGAAACGACCTTGGCCGAGCGTGTGTCTGGCCGCGAGCTACGCGCGACAATCGGCGCGCAAAACGTGCGTATCCCTGGTGAATGGCTGCTGAAATACTATGGCGGCCAACTCGCCAAGATCGAGGCCGCGCAAAAGCACGCCGACCCCCTCACGGCGATGCTCTTTACCGGCATTCGGCAATCGCTCAACGTTATGATCCCGCTTTTGCGCGAGTTCATCAAGCATAAAGCGCCGGAGCTGCCGCCCATGCCCCCGCGCCCGCGCCACACGGACCCCATCGTGTTTCTGTTGGGCTACATCTATGGCTTCGGGATTGATACGGTGACGCAAGGCGAGTTCATCATCCCCGTAGACGAGACAGGACTTGCGACCGATTTTGAGTGGACGTACGCCGAGGAACTGGAGCGGCAAATAGAGCAAGCGCGCGCACTCCGGGCTGTGTCGGATGCCCTGCCCGGTGAGGAGGCGTCACAATGACCCTTCAAGAGTGGATTGACGCCACGGTGCGCCGCTTTCCTAGCTATGACGTTGCCCCGCGCACGCGCGTACGTCATCAGGCGCTCACGAGCGCACGCGCCGCGCGCGAGACCATGCTGCGCCGGCCCGATACCGCCGTCACTCTCTTCCCCTTCTCCGCGCGCACGCCCCATCGCTCCTATCGCCTCGCATCCGGGCTTGACCTGAGCTTGGAAGATCGCTGGCTCTGGTGTGGCGCGATTGGCTGCGGCAAGACGACCGGCGCGCGCGGCCTCATCGGTGGCCTACGCAAGTTGTACCCCATGGCGAGCGTCTATACGCTCGATTCCAAGGGTGATCGCATGTTCGATCACGAGGCCAATCTGGTACAGACGGAGGAGCCGCCGCCGCCGCTCGCGCCCGGCGCATCGGTCGTCTGGCGCCCTCCGACCGATGACCTGGGCGCCTATGACGCCTGGTTTGAATCTATCCTCAAGACACGCCGCCCGGCGATTGTCTTTGTTGACGAGCTAAGCAGCATCGGCAAGGCGCATGGCCAGTCCTTCGCGCCGGGCTACGCGAAGCTCCTAAAGCAAGGCCGGAGCCTCCATCAGTGTGTCATCACCCTGAGCCAGGAGGCCGCCTATATCCCGCGTCAGGTGACGGGCCAATTGCATCATCTTATCCGCATGCGGCTGCTGGATGAGTATGACGCCAAGAAGCTCGACCGCCTCGCGCATGGCAAGCATGACCCGCGCCGCGAGCCGCTGCGGCCCCACGGGCTTTGGTACAAGCGGCTCGACCGCGCCACAGCGGCGCGTGAGTTTTCCGACTGGCGTTCACTTCTGGAGTAGCGCCGCCTGCACTTATTCGGAGGGTTTCATGATTCGTTTCATCACGCGCCTGTTCGTCGGCTTGGCGGTCCTTGGCGGCAGTCTGATCCTGCTGTTCTGGGTCCTCAACCAGCTCAAGGCGCATGCGCCACAGCCCATCAGCGGGCTTGCGTCCAAGGCTGAGAGCCTGATGCAGCCGTAAGCGCATGAGGGCTGCATGAGGGCCGCATGACCGCTCCATGAAGCGCGCATGACACCTGCATGAGCCTGCATGATCGCTGCATGACACTGCATCATCCCGCTTGACCGTCCATCACACTCCATCACGCTAGGATGACCCCACATGGCACAGACAGCACAGCCCACACAGGTTGTCACCGCGCAATCGCTCGCCGGCATGTCGCCGCAGCAGCGCGAGGCGACACTTTCCAGCCTCAGCCCGGAGGAGCAGGAATCGCTCCGCACGCAATACGAAGTGCTCCGCTCCAACGCCAATCGCCAGTTTATGCATCTCGCGTTCCGCAAGGTCGCGCCAGCATTCGCCGCCGGCGGTGGCTACACCAACACGTTCAGCCAGGGCGGTACGATGCGTTGGGACTTCCCGACGGCGGGTGGCGCCTACGCCGCCGCGCTCATCATCTCCGTCAACGTGGTGATTACGCTCGCCGCTGGCGCGTCCGCCACCTATGGCATCAACGTGGCCGGCCCGCTGGCGATCTTCCAGCAGCTCGTTGTCACGCTCAACGGCACGCAGCACCAGTTCCCCCCCTACATCCTCAAGTACCTCAGCGCCCTCAGCCGCTCATCTGGCAGCGTCCAGCCAAGCACGGTCTACGCCGGCACAAAAGACACCCTGATTGAGACGAACCTGAACAACAACGGCGCGTACGCCACCGCCGTGGGCGCGAATACGTGGAAGTTCAAGTTCCGTGTGCCGCTCAACGCGATTGCGCCAACCAACCCTGCCGGCCTCCTGCCGATGATGAGCAGCGCCACCAAGCCGCAGATCGCGCTCACCGTCAACTCCAGCCTGCTCGGCAACGATCCCGAACTCAACGCGATCCGCGCCACTGGCGGCACCGGCAACGCCGTGACCTCCGCCACCGGCACCGTCGGCGTTGATGTCGAGTACATGGATGGCCAGAACTTCTGGTCGCCCCAGGCGCTCGCGCTCGATCTGAGCGGTGAGCCAACCGTGCAGTACATCACCGACAACGTGATGAACAACATCGTTGCTGGCTCCGTGCAGCGCGTGCGTATCTCCAGCCTGTTCCAGCACTACGCCGTTATCGCCGTCTGCATGGATGGTGTCACCGCCGGCGCCTTTACCGCGCTGACCAATGTCGCCAAGATCGAGTTGGACATGGATAGTGTCGGGCAGAACGTCTTCCGGGCGTTTGGCACTGGCACGAACCTTGACATCTACGACTTTTACGAGCAAATCCGCGAGACGTACCAGCAGGATTTCGATGAAGGTATCGTCCCGTGGGTGCTGGGCGCCACGCGCGGCATCAACAACCCGGACAACCGTGACGGCGTGCAACTCCTCAACATGACGCCAGGCGGCTGGACGGATGTCAATGTGGGTGTGCAGTTCACCGCCGTTGGCGCGGTCTACACCCCGCGCATCGCGTTGTACCTCGTCTCGCTCAACCCCGCCGGCCTCAAGCTGGCCAACATCTAAGGTGAACTCATGTCTGGCTTGCGTTCGATGGCGGCCTGGTGGGGCCTGTTTCTCCTGGGAGCCGTGCTCATTATCGCCGGCTTCCAGGGAAGTGGCGGGCGTCTCCTGGCGGTCATCGTGACGCCGAGCCGACTCAAGGTGAATGAGAGCTAGCACATGCCGCAAGGGGATCGAGACTTCCTGCGCGAGTATGTGCGCGCGCAACCATCACGCCAAAAAGACGAGACGCTGACGGCGTACCTGCGCCGCGTGGGCGTGGACGAGGGCGACCCGAAGGACTTGCAGAAGGAGCGCGAGGCCGCCGAGGCTACCGCGCAGGAGCGCACGCCTGAGCGCACGCCTGAGCGCGTGCGCGCGAATCAGCAGAGCCAGCTGGACGCGCAGACGAAGGAAGCGCAACTGGCCGCAGCCGACCAAGCCCGCAAGCAGCAAGCCGCCAAGGCTACACTGATCGGCAAGGGCTTGTACGCCGCTGGCATCGTCCCCAACAAGGCGGCGGATACCGTCGAGCGCTTCCAGAACTGGCTCGCCACACGACCCACGCCTGGCGGGCGCGGCGGCATGCTCCTCCTCTTGCTCGTCTTCGGCGCCTTCATCATTCCCGTAGCCGCTGGAGGCTACACCCGCGCGCAACTCGCCTGGCTCACCCTGCTCGGCAGGACAGAGTTAGACGAGTCAGGCGAGCCAGGTGGACGAGGACGGCCCCTTCCGCCTGGTGGCGAGCCGCGCGGTGAACCAAAAGCGACCGGCCACGGCCCAGCGGGTACATCATCCGTGACGCCGCCACCGTTCCCCTTCACGCTTCCTCTTCCCGGCGGCTCCGGCGGGCCGCCATTGCCGAGTTAGGACGCAGAATGGCCACGACTACCGCCAAGGACACAACCAAACAGGCCAGCAACCAGGGCAAGGGCGCGCCCGACTGGCAGACAGACTGGCGCTGGCTGGTGGCGTGGGCGATGCTCATTCTCCTGCTCGTGCTCATCAACCGCTTCCGCTGGGGGCAGGTCATCACGTACTACGCCCTGGTATTGATGCTTGTCTTTCTGATCGTCACACAGTTCCGGTTCTTCGCTGACGCTCTCCAGCCATTCGCCGACCTGGGGCCAGGGCTGACCGCCGACCAAGGACCGTCACAGGAGAAAACCGCATGAGCCGGACACTCTGGTATATGTTCATCATCATGCTCGCCCTGATCGCCGCCGTCTATTTCGTCGGCGTGGTCACGGACGCGCGCGCATTCTTCGCTGGCGTCAACCAGCTCGTCTTGAGCCTGACCGGACGCGACAGCTCCGGCAAGTTCGCCCAATACCCCACCACACCGAAGACGGTCTAAGGAGGCCAGTATGGACTTCCGTAACCCGCTCCTCGTTCCGACTGCGCACGCGCCTGGCCGCACAGGACTGGTGCCGGTCTCCAACAACGTCATCGCTGGCGTGGAGGTGTACTACCGCCGCAAAGCGATCTATGGGCGCCCGTCGGAGCAGCCGTCAACCGGCATCTTCCCCGCGCCACGCGATGCGCGCGTGTACGTGCAAGAGTTCCACGTCTCGCCGCCGGACCGTGGCGAGTTCCGCCGCCCGCAAAAAATCTGGTATGGCGCGCCTACCAACCGGGGATACCGCGCCCCGCTCGGCTCGGATGTCTATAGCCAGATGCATCGCACGTTCGGCGGCCAGCCCATGCCCTACTATCAAGCCCTCGCTGCGCCGACGCTGAATGACGTAGCCAAGTATATGGGAGGCGTCATCAATGTCTCTCCGAGATGAACTACAACGCCCCCAGGTCAAGGCGCTTTTGATCGGCGGCGGGGTCATCATCCTGCTTGCCATCGCGCTCTACTTCGCCACCAAGAAGAAGACGGGCGCGCTGGATGCGAGCAACCCCAATGGGCTGAACGCGGACGCAAGCGGCCAAGTGCCAACCGTGCTTGTGCTGCCGCCGCCCATCATCTTTGGCCCGCCCACCGGCGGCGGATCGGAAGCGCCAACCGTCAGTCCGCCATTGCCGGCGCAATCGCCCCCGATCCCGGCGCCAACCGGCCCGCTGGGCATCCTGAGCTACCAGCCGCCTGCGCCACCAATCGGCCCGGCCCCGCCACTGAATCCAGCGCCAACCGGCCCGCTGGGCATTCTCGCGCATTGATCGGAGATTCTAACCATGGCAGGCAAGTCAAAGCAGCGCCGCCAGCAATCACGCGCCTATCGCGTGGGCACGCAGTTTCTATCCTTACCGCCGGTGTTTGCGCGCGAGGCCGGAGCCTCAAGACGCAGACGGCGCGGAATATTCGGATTTGGCGCAAAGCGTGCTCAGACACCGCGCGTGCGCAGGCATACAAAACGAGGACGCTAGCATGATCACAGCCGCCGTCAACGTCCACCGCGAGCTAGCCAACTTCCAGGCCATCAGCGAGTTCCCTGACCGGCCTGGAAACGGTCTGCCCGCGATCCGTGACGCCTGCTGGATCGCGGCGTGGATGGCGATAGCGCACAGCTACGATACCGCCAACCCCATGACCGGCGCGGAGCTGGTACGCCTGCGCGCCGCCATGACCGCCGCCGGCGACTGGAGCAACGGCGGCATCCCGATGAGCTATGGCGAGCGCTATGCGCGCGTCAATCTCAAGTTCCAAACCCTGTACCCGACCGACTGGCAGTATCACAGCGGCGGCACACGCGCCGAGGTGATCCATCAGGCGCTCAAGGTTCATGCCGGTATCAATGGCTGTATTCTCCAGCTCGGCGCAGCCTATAAACTGCCGTACAACGAGGGTGGCGTAAATAGTCATTTCATCGCCATAGGCGGCATAGACAGCAAAGCTGGCTATCTGGTGGCCAATGGCGATGACGTGACCGCGCTCGCCGGTCATGATGGCCACGGTAAGGTGATTCCTACGCGCTGGCTAGGCTGGAACAATCTGCTCGCCGCCGTGCCTACCGCTCTGTTGGTGATCGTGCATCCTGACCCCGCGCAGATCGTCGGCGTGCCGGCGGGCTGGAAGGACGATGGCGCCACGCTCACCGCCAAGAACGGCGTGGCGGTCATCAAGGGCTTCCGCCAGCGCGTGCTCGGCATGCAATGGAATCCCGACAATACGCCGTACTACGCCGAGCAGAACAGCGGGTATGACAGCTTCCAGCCGTTCCGTGATGAGACGCTGGAATGGTCACAGGCGACCGGCATAGTCAGCAGGCCTGCCGGGCCGCTCCAACGCGCGTACCTCGCCCTCGCCAGCCAATCGGGCGCGCTGGCTGCATTGCGCGCGCGCGTGCTCGCCGCGCTAGGAGCCGCCTAATGCCAAATCAATTCGATCCTAATAGCTACGCCAAGGGGCGGCCACGCGGGAGCAACAAGCAGGGTACCGGGCGCAGTCATTCGCAACCGCTTCGAGCGTGGAAGGGCATAGCTGACCGTTTAGCCCGCGAGGCCGGCGAAATGGCTCCGGCGCCGGAACCCACACCACGCCGCCGACCACGGCGCAAGACCATCAAACTGTGGAAAGACCCCGGCGCCGTCGAACGCGGGCGTAAGGGCGCGGCCACGCGCAAGGCCAATGCGCCGCAACGCGCCGCGAAAAGCGAGCATGAGCGCCGCAGCGATGCGGCAAAAAGGGGCTGGGCGAAAATACCCCCAGCCGAGCGCAGCGACCGCGCGCTACGCGGCTGGGAAACGCGCGACATGCTGCATGGGCGCACGCGCACGAAGCGCGACAACCAACGCTATCTAGAGGATCAGCAGCGCTTAGAGAAGAGTCAGAAATATGGCCGACGCCGCCGTGATAGCGGGGCATTTTCCCATCTTCCGCGCGGAGACGCGCCCTACAGCGGCAAGACCATTTTTTAGTCAGGAGCATGACATGGGCAGCAGCAAGAACAGCAAGAGCGCACCAGACGCGCAGGAGAAGGCCGCCAGCGCGTCACAGGAGCCGGAGACGGCGAATGATGCGCCAGTGAGCGTGAGCACGTCTGATAACGTCCTCAGCGCGTCAGACGCGGCGGTGATCGTCGGCGGCGTGGTCGTCATCGAGCACGAGCAGGACGATGGCGAGGCCAGCAGCGAAGGTGGCGCATAACATGCCAAAAGAGTATGAGACTCGCAAAGAGAACCGGGCCTACCGCAAAGCCCTCAAGTTGTGGGGGCCAACGCGCGCGCAGAAGCGTGGGGCGCGCGCGTATCGGCGCAAATACTCGCCGGAAGCCAAAAAGCGCCGGGCGCAGGGTTTCTGGAAGCGTCTGTTTGGAGGCTAGATGTCCTGGTGGGAGACGCACATCACCCAGGGCTACAAATGGACCTGGAAGAATACCAAAGGCCACTCCGGCATTGACCTTGCGGAAAGCAACGGCACGCCGCTCACCTCGGCTGTCTCCGGCCAGGTCATATCTGCGAGCGCGCACGATTGGGGCGGGCAAGTCTCGGTCAAGTTCACCGTCAATGGCCAATATTACACGCTGTCCTATCTCCACATGAGTTCCATCGCCGATGGCATCCAGCCCGGCATGGACATACGCGCGGGTACGTATCTCGGCAAGTCTGGCGGCGCGACCTGGAGCCGCCCGTATCCAACCAGCTCCAAATACTCCAGCGGCCCCCATCTGCATTGGGAGCTGTGGATCGGCGAAAAAGCGCCGTACGTCAATCAATCGCCATGGCGTCCAGATGACGGCCATCACCCGCTCGATCCCACTGGCATGTTCTACGCGCTCAAGAACAACGGCATCCCGGACGATCAAAGCGCGTGGGGATTCCTGCCTGGCGCGGATAGTAGCGGCGAGCCGGATAGCGGCGGCGAGGGGCCGGCGCAGCCCGGCGGCGGCCAGCGCGCGCATGCCATCTTGCAGGAAGCGCCAGGATTCTACGGCATTGTGCGCGCGATGGACACCGCTGAGGCGTTCAATCCCTGGCAGCCGCCCAAGACGAGCGTAGCGCCGACCGTGGGCGATCTTGATATCTCGATTGGACCCTTCACCGAGCATCTCCATATCCCTGGCGTATCTGACCTCGCTAACGCCGCCGCTCAGGCGCGTAGCGCGCAATCCACCGCTGCCTACACGATGGGCTGGCTCGTAAATAACATTGTTCCATTGCTTGTGCGGCTGTTCCTGATCTTGCTTGGCTTGCTACTCGTTGGCGCGCTGCTCTACGCGCAGGTGCGCCGCTCGGAGATCGTCCAGACGCTCGCGCCTAATCCCCGCGAGGCGCTGACAACGGCCCTGAGCGCGACCGGCGGCCCGGCGGGCGTAGCGGCGGGAGCGGCGGCGAAAGCTGGAAGAGCGGGGAGGGCCGCATGAGCGGAACACAGTACCCGCGCGCCGAATGGCTGCCACATAACCACTACTGGCCAGGCCGCCAGAAGCATGTGATCCGCTACATCATCATCCATGCCGTAGCCGGAGCGTATAGCAGCGCCGTGCAGAACGCCAAGCAGTATCAGCGCGGCAAGGCCGACATTGGCCCCCACTACATCGTGGATCGCGCCGGCAATGTCGTGCAGTGTGTACGCGAGGAGAATGCGGCCTGGAGCAATGGCGCGGTGACGGCTGGCGCTGAGTCCTGGTGGGGAAAGCGCGGCAATCCGAACCTTGAGACGCTATCAATCGAGTTCGTGAAAACGCGCGGCGATCATTCCGACGCCATCACGCCAGCGCAGCAAGAGGCAGGATTCCTGCTCATCTCGCACCTCGCGCGCAAGTGGCAGATACCGCCGCGTTGGGCCGATAGCGCAGGAGGCATCACCGGCCATTTCAGCATTGACCCGGTGACCGCGAGGCTCGATCCCGGCCCGTTCCCCTGGGATGAACTGTTCTTCAAGCTCGTAGCGCCAGCGGACACGCCGCTGAGCGCATTTAACTACGCCGCCGCGCCGACACGCAACCCGGCGATGAAGAGCGGCGGGCTGCCCATGCAACCGATCCAGACCGGGCCACACGGAAGCGGGATCGCTACGCAGCCTCCGGCTCCCAAGCCGGACATCAACACCGTTGGCGGGCGCGCGCATCAGGTGTTACAGGAGGCTCCAGGCTTCGCCGGGATCGTGGCCGCCGCGAACGAGGCCGAGCAGTTCCAGGGTTTGACGGTCAAGACCTTGACAGACATTCCCGGCTGGCTGGCCGCCAATGGCCTGGCGCTGCTCGTGCGCCTCATGCTGATCGCGCTGGGCCTCGCGCTCGTGCTCGCGTTGCTGTGGTCGCTCGTGCGCCGCAACTCCTGGGTGAAGGATGCTGGACCTGACCTGATCCCGCTCGCCCTATCGAACATGTCAGCGACCGGAAACACGCGCGCGCCCGCGCCAGCGCAACCGGAAACAGGAGGCGAGGCCGCATGAAAATCACCACCAAACCGCATCAGCCCTGGCATCAACTCTGGCAGGCGCATGGCCACGGCGTACGCGCCGTGCAAGGCTGGGGCGGCCTCGCGCTGACCCTGCTCCTCTTGGGCATCGGCCTGCTCATCGTCTGGATCGCGTTGCGCGGCTCTACTCGTGTCAAGGCGGCGACTGCCGTGTGGACGTTATTTCCATAGGGGGCTATCGTGGCGACCATCATAGCCTCGTTTGATCCAACCAACCCGAATGTAGCGACCGGGAAATTTGACACCGGGCTACAAAATGGCGGTTGGCTGATGATTCATAACGAATCCCCGATATCCATGCTCTTCGATTTGGGGATCAATCGCGGCAACGTCATGGTTGCGGCGCAGCATTTACGCTGCGTCCATGTGGGCATCAGTACGAGCGCCGTCAAGTACCAGACGGTGAGCCAGTACATCCAGCCGACCAACGCCATCCTGAGCCGCGTCTATGCTGAAGCGTACCAGCCGGACGAATGGAGCGGCGGCGAGTTCTATACGCCGCTCGCAGGTCCGCTGTATCAGGAACGCATTATTGCCCTGCCGATGGTCACGTTAAGCAAGGGTCCCACTCGCATTGTGTTACCTGCCAACACGCAGGCGAACCCGGCGGCGGGCCAGTTTTTGCCAACAACACTGAGCGCCGGAACTGTAGGAACGGGAGCGTTTGAGGCGATTTATTCCGTGGAGATTTATCCCGTGACTGTAGGCCAATGTACTATTGCCCTCGGCGTGTGCCATCTGGACAGCGGTTTCAATATCAATGGCTCGGTTATGACGCCATTTGGCTATTACGATGTGTCACGAGCCGGCCAATTTGGCCCAACTCAGCCCGTAGCGATCACGTATAGCACGCCGCTATACATGAATGATGGTTGGGTTGCTGGCGATAGCTCGGTGGGCATTTATTACTACCTGTTCGATGGCTATGGCGGCATGACGGTGGATATCAAGGTGGGCTGGAGCGTGACCAATGCCTCTTCGTTCGGCCTGACGAGCATCACGCCGCCCGCCGAATATGGCACGTTCCTGTCCAACTCGCGATCCGTGTTCTAAGGAGGTACCGCTATGCCGATTAGCTGGCAGACAACACAAAACGGCCCGGCGCGCAATGTCGCCATCCCGATTGTTCCCGCCGCCACGGATTCTGCCACGATCACCGCCAATGGCACGGTGGATCGGCGCACGTATACGCTGAGCGCAACCAACCTGACCAATAGCCGCATAGACGCCTATATCCATTACATCGCCATGTACGCGCAGAAAACAGCGGCGGCGTCGGGGATTGACATTACCTGGCAGTGGCAGTTTTTCAATGGTGTTGGCGTTGCGGTTGGCGCGATTGTTCCCATTTTCACGGCGAGCGTTGGCTGGAATGGCGCGGCGGCGGCAGGCGTGGCAAATAACGTCGAATACTTCCCGACCTGGCCAGATCACGTTGCGTTCGCCATTCCGGCCACGGCAGTAACGCTGCGCCTCCAATCGGTTGCGGCGAATATTGCCGGCGCGCCAAGCATCTCGTGCAGGATCGGCAATGGCGCGGACCTCAACAACGCCGGGCCGCCGGGCGATATTGGCGGGCTGGGATCGGTGGCGTATTCCGCCAGCAGCGCGAACCAGTTCTGAGGGAGCGATCTATGACCGTTTCTGATAGCAGCAGCATCCAGAAATTAGAGCGGCGCATAGATACGCTTGATGAAAAGATGGACGCCAAGTTCGATGAATTGACGCGGCTCGCGCTGCGCATTGAGGGGAACATGATGCCACGCGCTGAGGTCTACGCGGAGGACGCCAAGCGGGTATCTACGGAAGCCTATAGCGTGGCGCATCAGGCGCTATTAGATCGTGTCACACGCCTGGAAAGCGGGCCGCAACGCTTGCTGGGCTACATCGGCGCGGCGACTGGCTGCCTGTCGGCGGCCATTGTCCTGCTCGGCATTGTCGGCTCGATTCTCGTCACTATCGCCACACGGCACTAGGAGGAGTTAGGAGGACTCATGTCAACGGAAACACTGGTAGCGTACATGGCGAGCATCGCCCTGGCCACGGCGCTCATTGTGCAGCTCGTCAAGGTGGGGTTGATTGACCCGCACACCAAGGACTCACCGGCACGCGATGCGCTGATACGTGGCCTGTCCTATGCGCTCAACCTCGGCTTTCTGCTCGGCTTCCTGGCGCTGAACAACCAGCTTGACGGCTCGCAAGCGCTGCTGTATCTCTCGCTCGCGCTGGGCCAGGCGGGCGTATCGCACGGCGCATATAGCGTCCTCTCCGGCGGCTCCACGGTTGCGCAGCCTGCGCCGTCTGATCCCGCCAGTTCTAGCCCCGTTTCGGATACGGGGGGAGGCGCATAAGGAGATGCAAGGGCTGAGTGATCTACCGCCATTTGAATACGCCTGCCAAGAATTGCGGCCTGGCTGGTGGATCGCGCAGGTGGACGCGCCACTGCTGCATCTACAATTGGATGACGTGTATCTGGTGGCCGTCTCCTCAGATGACGTAGAATGGCAGGTCACTCAGCTCCTCTCGCGCATCGTATGGCGCATCAGTCATCCGCCGCGCGCCTGCTTGAATTGATTTGCCCTCTTGACATTTTGCTGCGTTTCGTTTATCCTCGCTGTTGTTGGCTGTAGTCCGTTATAGCGAGTGATGGAGGAGGCGCGGATCGTGGCGATTGAGAAGAAGCTAGTACCATTGGATCAGATGCCTACCGAACGGCCCTACACACAGGCGTGGCCTCGCAAGTCGCCCTGGCCGGTATTCATCGGCAGCCGCCAGGAGGCGTATCGGCCATTCCAGCAGACGGCGCCCGATTGGGATATACGATCTGAGCGCATGGTAGACGACTATCCGCCAGTCTCGGCCAAGACGCGGGCAATGCTGGCTATCGCACTCCCCTTCCCGCCAACGGATGAGGAGGCCGCACGCTGGCTCGCGCACAACAAGCAGGTGGCGGCGCACATTGAACGCTGGGAGAATGAGCTACGGCGCCGCTTCTGGTCACTGAGCCACATCGCCGACAATGACGAGGAGACGTGTCTACGCTGCGGCTTTGGCTCTCGACATATTGGAAAAGACATCCGCGAGTTACATGAGGCGCTGATCTGGACATGCGCGAGTTGTCAGGCGCAAATTGTCGGCTATGCGCGGAGCATCGCGCTGAATAAGGGCCTTGGCGTGCGGCAGGTGATCGAGGATTTGCTGATGCGCGAGCGTATGACGAAGACCTATCGCCCATCTATGGGGCCAAGGCTCGGACAATGAATGGCGCCATGCCCTCATCGTTCGTCTTCCGTTCTTGACGGTGAGGGCGTGGCCTTGTTGTATGCTGGAGCAGTGGAGGAGGCGCGAGAGATGCCGAGACCGTTTAATCTACCCTGGATGATGGCAGAATACGATATCTTAGCCGGGTTGATGAAGTCAATCGGTGAGTGCGAGGAAGCGATGGAGAAGGCGTCCGCAGTGGACAACGCCGAGCAGTTGCGCGATGCAGCGGACAGCCTCCAGCGCGTGCGCGAGCTTTTTTGGCCGCGTTGGACAGAGTTGCAGCAGAGATGGCCGCGCGGTGAGGAGCGCAAGTGATGAATGACGTGTATGCCGTAGTCCATATCACGCGTGGCCATTTTTACTGTACGCGGCACAGGGCAGATGTTGGCGAGTTCCGAGCCTATTTTGATGCTCGGACGAATGACCTCGTATGTGAGGCGTGTCGGAAGAAGGCGGCGCGCGATGATTGGTGGGCGAAACTGAGGAGCGCCAGGCGATGAATGACGTGTATGGGGTGATCTTCTATGCGGCATTATTCGCGCTGTGGGCTGCTCTCATCACCCTGGATCAGTGGTATCGAGTGTCCCCGCGCGATCCCAAGCGCAAGCCACTGGATGTGAGCGAGCAGGAGACGGCGAAGATGCCGAGAGTGAGGGAGCCGGTGGCGCGATGAATACACTTTTCATGGCCGCTGTCGACATATGGCAGTGGCTAGTCATAATAGCGCTCGCCTTAACAGGTATCATACTTAATTCACGGATTAACATGCTACAACGGCGCGTTGAGGCGCTAGAGAGCCGGTGGCGATGATTCAACTGCTCACCATCATTGCGCAGACTCTTTCGGAGATTCTGAAGGAGATACAGCTTATTCGTGACGCCATTCAGGTCTATATCTCAGAAGAAGATCAGCGGAGGCATTAATGGAGGAGGATGTATTTGAGGTCGGGAAGTTCCCATCTACGCCGCGATGGTTCATTACACGGTTCGATGATAAGCAGTATGGCATCAATACGCCGGGTCAACACCTGGCGGCTGTCTGTGTGACGCTCACAGATGCGCGCCTGATCGTGGGCAATCTCAACCTTGTGCCGGAACTCCAGGTACAAATCGCCACTGACCGGGAGTTGCGAGTTGAAAAGATGCGCGAATTGATGCAACCGCAAGATGTAGGCGTATTGGAACGGCTGGAGAAGCGTGTCGCGCGGATAGAGCGCCTGTTAGACGCGAGCGAGTGAAAGCGAGGGGCGCGATGGCCAGTGAGCTTGACGAGGCGCGGAACCTTGTACGCGATTTCGCCTCGATTGGCTATGAGTTTGACGGCGAACGCTATACAATAATTCTGCCCGCTCGATTAAAAGACAAATCGTTAGGCGCTCTAATCGTCCGCGCGCGCGAACTGATGGCGGATTGGGATGGCGATAAGGCCGAACAGGCGAACCGCGCGGGAGCAAGCGGCAACAATTCAGGCAAAACGCAAGAGCAAATCGAATTTGAGGCTGAGCGGCTCCGCACGCGGGGATG
>Ga0207674_10002214_pt1 | contig 24635 bp, 16 predicted proteins | sample KBSCornC72_FD_184303 | JGI IMG/M metagenome (GOLD analysis project Ga0207674, IMG submission 184303) | Corn rhizosphere microbial communities from Kellogg Biological Station, Michigan, USA - KBS Corn C7-2 (SPAdes) (version 2) | ecosystem: Host-associated > Plants > Roots > Rhizosphere > Soil ...
ACCAAGAGCGTGACGTCGCTCGTCACCGGTATCGCCATCGCGCGCGGTGACCTACAAGGCGTCGACCAGCCATTGGTCGAGCTGTTCGATCGTTACGCACCGATCGCGAACCTCGACGACCGCAAACAGGCCCTGACGGTTCAGGACGTCCTCACCATGCGGACCGGCATGGATTGGAACGAGGACAGCTACGCGGGCTCCCCGCTCGAGCAGCTCAATCAGCTACGGACGGACTGGCTGCGCTTCGTGATCGATTGGCCGATGCGCGAGCAGCCAGGCACGCGATGGCAGTACAACAGCGGCGGCGTCATCGCGCTTGGCGGCGCGATCGGGCTCGCCGCGGGAATGAACACGGCCGATTACGCCCGGACGTATCTGTTGCGTCCCATTGGCATAACGGGGGACAAGTGGGTTCGTGGGTTCCCGGATCTGCTGCCTCACACCGGGGGTGGGCTGTTCATGACCACGCGCGATCTCGCGCGCGTCGGGTATCTCGTGCTGCGTCGCGGAAAGTGGAACGGGACGGACATCGTGCCGGATGCGTGGATCACGGAGTCGACCCGGCCACTCGTGACCCCCACCTACAGGTTGGGCGGCCGGACATCGAGCTATGGCTATCTCTGGTGGCTGTACACGCTTGCCGGAGGTCAACCTGACGCGAGCACGACCGACCTCGTCATCGCGGCGATCGGGGCGCAGGGCCAGTGGCTCTTTGTCGTCCCGAAGTACGACCTCGTCGTGGCGATCAACGCCGGCAATGCAAATCGGCCGGATCCGGGGCTCGACATGCTATTCGGGACGATTCTGCCAGCAATGCGCTAGAGCCCTCTATCTTGAGGATCGCGATCCCTCGCTTCGCTCGGGATGACTCAGACCAGGCGGGCGAGAAGGCTCAGCGCGTTAGGCGTTGCAGCGAACAGGGCCGTGTTGTCGAAGATGCACCAGACCTCGCGCGCGCGTGCTGCATACGCGCGCATCCGCCCTGCCAACTGCTCCAGATACGGCTCGTCATACGTCGAGTAGTAGACGTGGGGTGAGCCATGGAGCCTCAGGTAGACGGTGTCCAACCAACCCGCCGGCTCGGCGGCTTCGGGCACGACCGCCGGATCCGCGGCGACCTGTCCGACGTGCTGGGCATAGAAGTGAGACGTCACCTCGGGCGTAAACCAGCTTGGATGCCGCGCCTCGACCACGAGGGCACCCGCATATCGCGTGCGGAATGCCTCGAGGAAACGCCGGACGGTTGGCGCGTCATACGCGAGGCTTGGTGGCAGTTGCACGAGGAGACAGCCGAGCTTCGAGCCGAGGCACCTCACCTCGGCCAGAAATGCATCGAGTACCGTGTCCGTGTCGATGAGTCGCTTCTTGTGGGTGATCGTCTTCGGGATTTTGGCAGCAAACCGAAAATCGTCCGGAACGCTCGCGGCCCATCGCGAGTACGTGGCCGGCCGATGCGCGTTGTAGAAGCTCGAGTTGATCTCGACGGTGGAAAACCGCGCGGCGTATCGTTGGAGGTGCGATCCGCTATCCGGAAACTCGGACCGCTGGGCTTTGGGGATGGACCATCCAGCGCAGCCAACTCGGTACTCGGGCATGGCTGCCTCCAGTGCAATGCACGCACCTGTCCGACCCCATCTTTACCGCCAGCCAGCGAGGATGACGCCCGCAATCACGAACGCGATCAGGTTGAACCCCGAGTCGATCAGCCACAGCGCCTTCGGCTTGCCGGAGAACAGCGCCGTTCCGAAGCTGGTCGCTCCGGCGAACCCGAGCCAGCAGAGAGCGCCGATCACGGCGCCGTCCAACGCGGTCGCCGTCGCAAAATTTCCGACCACGAGCGCCATGATCCACGCCGTGACCAGCCCGCACAGAAACACGAACACGTAGCTCGCTGGAATGTTGCCCGCGTTCGCCCTGAGCTCCTCCGGCGTCTTGCCGATCAACGCGACCCAACGCTTGGCGAACAGCACGGGCGAATACCAAAGCCCGCCGAGCAGGAAGATCACGACGCCACTCACGAGGACAGCGACGTTGTTGACGACGGGGAAGGACATGGTGCTCTCCTGAAGGTTTGTCGACGCCATCGGGCACCGTGGGCCCGATAGTTTCCTGTGGAGCCAGACTGCTGCGTCCCACCGACCGTAACCCGATTCCTGCATATGTCACCTGTCCGCTACGCGGGCGGGATCCTGGATCGTGCGGCGAAGCTGCGCGAGGATGATGACTGGATTTCCGCCGCCCTCGTGAGCGACGCCGCGATGGCCGTCCTCATCCACAACGATCAGAACCTCGTGACCCGGGCCGACCGTCCCGAGAACGCCCGCGCCGCCGTTCTCCAGTTCGCAGCCGTGCGCGAACGTGTGATGACGACCAACGGCGGAATCTGGGTGTTCCTCGGGCTCGACGGCGAAGTCCCGATGTTCGGCGTCGACGCGTCGACCGAGCTCATCGCGACGGTCCCCGAAATCCAGGACGCCGGCGAGTTCGCCGATCTTCGTCGCATCGGGTCGCTCGTTCCGCCGGAGGAGGCCGCGACGCTGGCGTACGCGCGTGCAATGATCGCGTGGCACAAGCGTCACCGCTTCTGCACCGTCTGCGGATCATCCATGGAGAGCCAGCGCGCGGGGCACCTCCGGCGATGCATCAATCCCGAGTGCAAGGCCGAATCGTTTCCGCGGACGGACCCGGTCGTGATCATGCTCGTCACACGCCAGGCCTCCGGCGATCAGCCCGATCGCTGCCTCCTCGGTCGTCACCCTCGCCTGCCGCGCGGGGCGTATTCGCTGCTGGCGGGGTTCGTGGAGCCAGGCGAGAGCCTCGAGGACGCGGTCGCTCGAGAAGTGTGGGAGGAGACCGGCGTCCGAGTCCACGACGTTCGCTACCAGGCGTCGCAGCCCTGGCCGTTCCCGTACTCGATGATGGTGGGCTTTCGCGCCGCTGCCGAGAGCGAAGAGATCGTCGTCGACGCCGACGAGCTCGAGGACGCGCGCTGGTTCACGGCTGCCCAGGTCTCTCGGTTCGGAGAGTGGGAAGATGACACTGCGACGTTCCGTGTTCCGCGACGGGACAGCATCGCCAGGTATCTGCTCGACCAGTGGATAGGCGAGCAACTCGGCTGAGGAACAAAACAGACACAGGTAATTGGTTACTGGGATTGGTTACAGGTAGTAGAACCCCTCGGGATGCTTATCTCGCCGAGCGAGGTGTCCCGAGGGTTCAAATGACCAATAACCAATTCCAGCAACCAGTAACCTGTGAAGTACTATCGCTTTGGCCAGAGCACTCCCTGGTTCCCTCGAGATACGGAGCCGATGCCCTTGTACGCAAACTTCTGCACGCGTTTTCCCTCGTACGTCTCCGTCGTGTAGAGGTTGCCCTTCGAGTCCGTCGCGATGCTGTGCACCGCGAAGAATTGGCCCGGCTGACGGCCGCCATCGCCGAAGCTCGTCAGGATCTGCAGCGACTGCCGATCCATCACGTACACGCGCTCGTTCTTGCCGTCCGCGAGGAACAGGTACTTCTGTTGCGGGTCGCGCGAGAACGCGATGTCCCACACCGAGCCATCGCCGCGCGTCGCCGGGGCGATGCGCTGTTCCTTCACGAATGAGCCATCCTTCCGGAATACCTGGATGCGGTCGTTCGGCCGGTCGCACACATAGACCAGGCCGTCGAGCGCCGGCTCGGCGCAGTGCACCGGGTTGCGGAATTGCTTGTCGGGCGGAGCGGATGGGTCGTACGGCGGCAGCCGTGTGTCGTCGGGCTTTGCGCCATACGCGCCCCAGTAGCGTTTGAGCTTTCCGGTCGCCATGTCGATCACCGCGACGCGCTTGTTGCCGTAACCGTCGGCGATGAACGCTTCGCCAGCCTTCGTGTCGAAGGAGATCTTCGCTACGCGTCCGAAGTGCGAGGAGTCATTGCTGTTCGGCTCCCGCCCAGGTACACCGTACTGCGCGAGGAACTTGCCGTCGTGCGAGAACTTGATGATGTGTGAGTCGTGGTCCCCGTTTCCGCCGATCCAGACATTGTCCTTGTCGTCGATCGTGATGCCGTGATTCGAGCCGGGCCACGTGTAGCCTTCGCCGGGCCCACCCCACGCCTTCACGAGATTGCCGTCGGGGTCGAACTCGAGGATCGGCGGCGCCGAGCGGCAGCACTCGCCTAACGGTGGCTTGGCATCCGCGCCGACCTCGGTCCGCTGATTCAGCGTCGAGTCGCCGCGATGGATGATGAAGATGTGGTCGCGGGAGTCTACACCGACGCCGATCGTGGACCCGAGGACCCAGTGGTTAGGCAGCGGTTTGGGCCACATCGGGTCGACCTCGAACCGCGGAGCCTGGATGCTCTGGAGGCGGACCTTCGCCACCAGCGCGCGCTGACCGAGGCCAAGCGCGGCGAAGGCCGCGACGAGGGTGCCACCAATGACGACGGTACGCCGACGGGTCATCGACTGCTCCGTTGGGGTTCACACACGCGTTGTCGGCGGATTCTATCGCGACCGCATCCCGGGCGTCCAGTCCCTCGCCCCGAACCGTTTCGCAGACGTATACTCGTCCGCATGAGACGAGCGATCGGATCCGGATGGTGGCCACGCACGTGGCGAGTCCTTGCCACGGTCTGTGTGCTGACGGTTGCACTCCCGTCGCGTCCGTTCGCGCACGAGATCCCGCCGTCGGTCATGGTCCTGGCGTATGTGAAGCCCGAACCGGGACGTCTCCGGCTCGTCGTCCGGGTCCCGCTGGAGTCGATCCGCGACTTCGAGCTCGTGCTCCGAGGCCCGGGCTACCTCGATCTCCCGAGCGTGAACCCTGAGCTCAAGAACGCTGGCCGAGTGTGGGTCGCTGACTACATGGAGGTCTATGAGAACGATCGGCCGCTCGAGCGCCGCCAGGTGACTGCGGCGCGACTCTCGCTGCCGTCCGATCGATCGTTCACCTCCTACGCCACCGCGGTGGCCAACCTGCTCGGCCCGCCGCTCGCGGACTCGGTGGACCTGCCGTGGAAGCAGGCGATGCTCGACGTGATGATCGACTATTCCATCGCGTCGCCGACCTCGCGATTCTCCATCCGTCCCGCGCTCGCGCACCTCGGGATTCGAACCACGACGGTGCTCCACTTCGTGCCGCCTAACGGCACGGAGCGCGTGTTCGAGTACCTGGGCGATCCCGGGCTCGTGAGGCTGGACCCGCGGTGGCACCAGGCTGCGCTGCGCTTCGTTGCGCTCGGCTTCCAGCACATTCTCGACGGTCTCGATCATCTGCTGTTCGTATTCTGCCTGGTGATCCCGTTCAGGCGACTGCGCCCGCTGATCGCGATCGTCACGTCATTCACGGTCGCGCATTCGATCACGCTCATCGCGTCGGCGAGCGGGCTCGCGCCGGATGCCCTCTGGTTCCCGCCGCTCATCGAGGTGCTGATCGCGCTGTCGATCGTGTACATGGCGGTCGAAAACATCGTCGGTGCGAAGGTCGAGCGGCGGTGGATCATCGCGTTCGCGTTCGGGCTCGTGCACGGGTTCGGATTCTCCTTCATCCTCCGGCAGTCGCTCCAGTTTGCCGGGTCTCACCTCGCGACGTCGCTCGTCGCATTCAACGTGGGGGTCGAGCTCGGGCAGATGTTCGTGCTCGCAATCGCCGTTCCGGCGCTGGCGCTGCTGTTCCGGTACGTCGTGGCAGAGCGGATGGGGACGATCCTGCTGTCGGCGCTCGTGGCGCACACGGCATGGCACTGGATGCTGGATCGAGGTGCGGCGCTGAGGCAGTACGAGTTCGAATGGCCTACGATCGACGGGGTGTTTGCCGTGAGCGCGATGCGGGCGCTCATGCTCGTGCTGATCGTCATCGCGGCGGCGTGGGTCCTGTACGCACTGTATCGAAGGCTTCTTGGCGGACCTCGCGCGGAGAGGCGACCCTCGGATAGGGTCGAAATGACCCCATAGGGTCATTTCAACCCTATCGACTGATCGGGTGTCAGACAGGGTGACCTGTCCGCCATCGGCTCGAAAATGTCAGGTAATACAGATCCCGCGCGCTTTCTGCCGCTTCGGCCCGTCGAGCTGCTCATCCTGACCGCGCTCGGCTCGGGAGACCGGCACGGCTACGCGATTCGCAAGGCGGTTCTGGAATCCACGCAGGGCAGGGTCTCGATCGAGGCCGGCAACCTGTACCGGTACATCCGGAGCCTCGAGGACGACGGCCTCGTCGTCGACGCGGCGACCCGTACCGCGGATGCCGACGAACGCCGGATTTACTACCGACTCACCTCACTGGGTCGACGGGTTCTCGCAGCAGAGCTCGAGCGCCTCCGCACCCTCGTGCGGTACGCCGAGGCCGAGGGGCTGATAGCGCGGTTGCGCACATGAGGGGCGACCGCGTCGTCCGGGCGCTGATCCGGCTGTACCCCCGGGAATTCCGAGAGCGGTACGGCCGCGCGATGCTCGCCTTTCATCGCGAGCGCCTGCACGAAGGCGGGACGACGTGGTCCCGCATCGTCTGCGACCACCTGGCGTCGGCCCTGGCAGAGCGCGTCCGCTCGCTGTCGAAACGCCGGCGTGTGGACCCAACCGCGGATTCGGTTCCCATGCTCGGTCAGGACATTCGGTTCGCCCTGCGCACGCTCGCCCGGCGCCCGATCTTCGCGACGATCGTGATCGGGACGATTGCGTTAGGCATCGGCGCCAACTCAGCGATCTTCAGTGTGGTAAACGGGGTACTGCTGCGGCCGCTGCCGTATCCCGAGCCGGACCGAGTCGCGAGCTTCGGGCACGCGCCGCCGACGTTGCTCGTGTCGCCGCCGGAGTATTTCGACTATGCGCGCGATCTCCGGTCGTTCGAGGCGCTGGCGGCGTACACGCTCGGTGAAGGGAACCTGGCCACACCGGACGAGCCGGAGCGTGTCGGGCTTGCCGCGGTGTCGACGAATTTCTTCTCCGTCCTCGGTGTGCGGCCACTCGTGGGACGCACCTTTCTGCCTGACGAGGATCGCGTCATGCCGGCGACCGTCGCGGTGCTGAGTTACGGACTTTGGCAGCGCCGCTTCGGCGGCGACCAAACGATCGTCGGACGCACGATCCCGTTCAACGGCACCTCGCGGACCGTCGTCGGCGTGATGCCTCAATACTTCGACTATCCGACCGCCCACGTCGATGTCTGGCTTCCGATGGCGCGCTTCAAGTCCGACAGCCTCGGTGACCGAGCGAACCATTACCTGTTCGTGGTCGGGCGGCTTCGGCGGGACGTGCCGGTTGCCCGCGCCGAGCGTGCGGCCAGTACCGTTGCGCGGCGTCTCATGCGAGACTACCCCGAGAAATACGATCCGAACGCGCCGCTCGTCCCGGTGCTCACGCCGGTCAGCGAGGCGCTCGTGGGCGCAACCCGGCCATACGTGTGGATGCTGTTCGGCGCAGTCGGGTTCGTGCTACTCATTGTGTGCGCGAACGTCGCCAACCTGCTGCTCGCTCGCGGCGAAGGTCGGCGTCGCGAGATGGCAGTCCGGTCGGCCCTCGGAGCGTCACGGCGTCGAATGCTCGCGCAGCTCCTGACCGAATCGACGATCTTCGCCCTGGGAGGTGGCACGTTAGGTGTCCTGCTCGCCTGGAGTGGCACGCGGGCGCTCGTTGCGCTGGCACCGCGGTCGATCCCGCGAGTCGAGCAGGTCGGGCTCGACTGGGTGGTCCTCGCATACGCGCTCGCAACGTCGCTGGGCGCTGGCATCCTGTTCGGACTCGTGCCCGCGCTGCGCGCGTCGCGTGAGGCGCCGGCCGAGACGCTCAAGGAAGGCGGGCGAGCCTCGAGCCAGGGCGCATCCGGTCGCGTGCGCCGCGCTCTCGTGGTCACGGAGGTGGCGCTCGCGGTCGTGATGCTGTGCGGTGCCGGCGTACTGCTGCGCAGCCTGTTGAAGCTCCAGTCTGCGGACCTTGGGTTCGATCCGCGGTCAGTGCTGACGGCAAGGGTGTCGCCCACCGCGACCACCTACGAGGAATCGCGCTTGATCGTCTTCTACACGCAGCTATTGGAGCGCGTGCGTGCGATTCCAGGAGTTTTGTCTGCCGGGGCGGCGGGATGGCTTCCCGTGGTCGACAACGGTGGAATGTGGGGTCTGCTGGCCGAAGGCCAGTCGTACGATCGCGTGCCACGCGGTCCGGTCGCGGTCCCGCAGCAGGCGACGGCGGGCTACTTCGAAGCGATGGGGCTCAAGGTCACCGTGGGACGTGGCTTTACCGACGCGGACCGCGAGTCCGGGCCGTACGTGGGGATCGTGAGCCGATCGCTGGCAACGGAGCTCTGGCCTAACGCCGATCCGATCGGCAAGCGGTTTCGGGTCGGCGGCGGTTCGACGTTCATGACGGTCGTGGGCGTGGTGGATGACATCCGCGGACGCGGCTTCGGCGGCGCCCTGGAGCCAGCGATGTACTTCGCGTACCCGCAGACGCGCGAGACGGCCTACTTCACGCCGCGAAGCATGAACCTCGTCATCCGCACCAAGGGCGATCCTCTGGGCATAGCAAATCAGGTGAAGGCGATCGTGCGGTCGCTCGACGCAATGGCGCCGGTGTCGAACGTACGGTCCCTCGAGCAGATCGTCGGCATCTCGGTTGCCAACCGCCGGTTCAGCACGACACTGCTCGGTGCGTTCGCGGCGCTGGCGTTGGTGCTTGCCGGTGTCGGCATCTTCGGCGTGATCTCCTACGGCGTGTCGGAACGGCGCTTCGAGATCGGGGTTCGGATGGCGTTAGGTGCGGAGCGGTCGCGCGTGCTCGTGTCCGTGCTCGGGGAGGGTCTTCGAATGACCCTGGTGGGCGTGGCAATCGGCATCGTGGGTGCCGCGGGCGTGCTGCGAATACTTCGCTCGCTGCTCGTCGATGTTCCCGTGGTCGATGCGGTGACGTTCGCTGGGGTTGCGGCAGGCCTGGTCATCGTTGCGGTCGCGGCGTCGTTCGTCCCGGCACGACGCGCGACGGCCATCAGCGCGATGGACGCGCTCCGCGGCGGCTAAGTGTCAGCGCGTCCGCCGACGCATCAGTCCCTCCTGCGCGACCGATGCCACGAGCGTCCCGTCGCGCGTGTAGAAGCTTCCGCGTGAGAAGCCTCGTGCCCCTGCCGCGGCCGGCGAATCCATCGCGTAGAGCAGCCACTCGTCCGCGCGGAACGCCCGGTGCGCCCACAGGGCGTGATCGAGCGTCGCGAGCTGAATGGTTGGCGATCGGGGAGCGACGGCGTGCGGGAGCAGCGCCGTGCCTAACAATCCGTAGTCCGACGCGTACGCCAGCACCGCCTGGTGGATGATCGGCTCGTCAGGCAGCCGGTCGATCGCGCGGAGCCACATGTAGCGAACGGGCTCGCGGGCTTCGGGGTGAAACGGGTCGTTCGGCGAGACCGGCCGAAAGTCGATCGGCCGGTCCTGGGTGATGACCTCGCGCAGCGATTCGGGAATCTTGTCGGCGATGTTGCGGATCAGCTCGAGCTCGTTGGTGAGCTGCTCTGGCGGCGGAACGTCAGGCATTGGCGTCTGGTGCTCGTAGCCGCCCTCGGCGATCTGGAACGACGCCGAGAGGTTGAAGATCGCGCGGCCGTGCTGGATTGCGGTGACCTGGCGTGTGGAGAAGCTCGATCCATCCCTGAGGCGGTCGACGAAGTAGACGATTGGCGCGGCGAGATCGCCGGGCAGGATGAAGTACCCGTGGAGCGAATGGGCCTCACGCGGCTCGTCGACCGTGCGCCTCGCGGCGACGAGCGCCTGCGCGAGCACCTGCCCACCGAACACCCGGCCGGTCCCGATATCCCGGTTGCGACCACGGTAAATGTTGACCTCGAGCGGTTCGAGATCGAAAAGGTCGAGGAGATCGGCGAGAGGGATAGGCACGGAATCGGGAATCGGGAATCGGGAATCGGGAACAGGAACCGGGAACCGGAATACGGACGACGGACTACGCCGCCCTCGGCTAACGACCAACGACTAATAGCTAATGACTAGCTGATGGTGAATCGTGGAGTAGTCTGTCCACGGAGCGAATGTCCGCCTCCCTTCGCACACAACTCGAAGAGGCTCTGAGGCCTGCCTACGAAGTCGAGCGCGAGCTCGGCGGCGGAGGAATGTCGCGCGTCTACGTCGCGATGGAAACCGGGCTTGGGCGCCGCGTCGTCATCAAGGTGCTCTCGCCGGAGCTCACGGCCGGCATCAGCGCCGAACGATTTGCACGCGAGATTCAACTCTCGGCCAGGCTGCAGCAGGCGAATATCGTCCCCGTGCTCGCCACCGGGAGATTGGCGGTCCACGATGTGGTCGAAGTGGATGGCACAACGGCTCGTCTCGATGACGGGCTGCCGTACTACACGATGCCGTTCATCGACGGCGCCTCGCTCCGGGCGCGGCTCGCGGCGGGGCGCATCCCGACCGCGGACGCGATCTCGATTCTGCGCGACATCGCGCGCGCGCTCGCCTTTGCCCACGAGCACGGCGTCGTCCACCGCGACATCAAGCCGGAGAACGTGCTCTTGTCGGGCGAGACCGCGGTTGTCGTGGATTTCGGGATCGCGAAGGCGCTCAGTGCCGCCCGAGGGGACGGCCCGTCGGGACGGAAGGACATCGCGCCCGGCGCCGCACTCACGGAGCGCGGCACCTCGTTAGGCACGCCCGCCTACATGGCTCCGGAGCAGGTGGCCGGCGAAGAAACCATGGATTACCGGGTGGACATCTACGCCTGGGGGATGCTGGCGCACGAGATGCTTGCTGGCCGCCACCCGTTCGCCGGCAAGTCATCCTCGAAGCTGCTCGCCGCCCAGATCGCCGAGGTCCCGCTGACGCTCGAGGCGCAGGATGCTCCGCCGGCGGTGGCGGAGCTGGTGAGGCGATGCGTCGCCAAGTCCCCCGACGATCGGCCCCAGCACGCGACCGAGCTCCTTCGCGCCCTCGATGCCGCGACGCCGCGCCGTCTCGGTCGCGGGCTGCGGAATGGGCTGCTCGTCGGGTTCGCGCTCGCCGTAGCGGCCCGCGTCACCGCGGTCCTCATACGGCCCGGGACCCTCACGGCAGGGCGCACAGTCCAGATCACGGCAACGCCGGACCTGGAAGTCGATGCGGCGATCTCGCCGGACGGGCGCTTCGTCGCCTACGCCGGAGGTCCGAGCAACCTCCTCCGGATCTATGTGCGATCGCTCGCGAACGGGCGATCGGTGATGGTCACTCCCGACAGCGGTCCGTCTCAGCGCTGGCCGCGCTGGCTGCCCGACGGATCGCGGCTCCTGTTCTCTGCGCGGGGAGCCGTATTCGACGTCCCGGCGCTCGGCGGTGCGGCCAGACGCCTGTTCGAGACCGACAGCGCGTTCCTGCGCGCCAATCCGACCGCGACGCTCTCGCCGGACGGGGCGACGATCGCCTACGGCGATACGTTAGGCATCGAGCTGCGGCCAATGGGAGGTGGCCCGCCTCGACTGCTCGTGCCGGGTAACGAGCTGCACTCGCCGGCCTGGTCGCCCGACGGTCGCCGGCTCGCGTACGTCGCCGGCAACAGCCAGTACGTGAACATCATCGGCAACACCGCGCCGAGCGCGATCTGGACCGTGTCGTTGGACGGCGGACCGCCGGTGCGCGTCACCGGCGACAAGTACCTCGATACGAGCCCGGTCTGGACCCCCGATGCACGTGGGCTGCTCTACGTGTCGAATGCGGACGGCGAGCGCGACGTGTACCACGTTGCGCTTCGCGCCAACGGCACGTCGATCGGCAACCCGACGCGTGTCACCACGGGCCTCGCGCCGTACACGATCTCGCTGTCCGCTGACGGTACGCAGCTGGTGTTCAGCGTCCTGCGCCTTCGCTCGAACATCTGGCAGGCCCCGATCTCGTCATCGGGCATGACACGCCCGGACCGGGCGACGCAGGTCACGCGCGAAAACCAGAGGGTCGAGGGCATCGATCTGTCACACGATGGGAAGTCGATCCTCTACGACGCGAATCGATTCGGGAACGCCGACATCTTTCGCCTGTCGCTGGCCGGGGGCGATCCTGTGCAGCTCACCACGGATTCGGCCGACGACTTCGAGCCGGTGTGGTCCCCGGACGATCGATCGATTGCCTTTTACTCGTCGCGCACGGGCGATCGCGATCTGTACGTGATGGACGCGGATGGACGGACGGTCGAGCACGTGACTTCGCTCTCGACCGCGGAACGCTTTCCGACGTGGTCCCCCGACGGGCGTCGCCTCGCCTTCGCGTCCACGGCAGATGGCCCTCGAGAAGACCTCTACGCCACGACGCGAACGGGACCTGGCCAATGGTCGACGCCGGTCCGATTGACCGCGTTCGGCGCCGCGTTTCCGCGATGGTCGCCGGATGGTCGGTGGATCGCGGCGATCTCCCGGGGAGGCCTGATCCTCGTCCCCGGTGACTCAGCCGGACCGCCGGTGACACTCGTCCCGGCGCCGCCTAACGCGGCGATCGTGTTCGCGAACTGGGGTCCCGATCCGCGCACCGTGTATTACCAGTCGATCGACTTCTCCACCGGCCACTGGGCCATCTGGTCCATTCCGGTGACCGGCGGCTCGCCCCGAGAGCTGGTCGGGTTCGACAAGGGGACAGGCGGGGTCGCGTTCTGCACCGACGGACGCCGTGTGTTCTTCACGATCTCGTCGGACGACTCGGACGTCTGGACTATGCGCCTCACGCGTCGCTGAGGGTGACTCGCCGCGGCGTTACGGCACGACTCGGAGCAACAACGTTCCCAGCGTGAAGCCCTGGTTGGCGATCGCCATGAGTTGCATGTCGCCCGGCTCGCGTGGCGTGACCTCAAAGTCCATCGTCTGCCCGATGGTGAGCGGCTGCTTTGCGGGCCGGGAGATCTTGCGGCGCTCCGGGAGCTCCGCACCGTCCCGCGCGAGCGGGCGCCAGGCAATCACCGACGTGTCGCGCCGCAGCTCCACGCGAAGCCCCGGACGAGCCGTCGTGATGTTGATGAGCCGAATCCGATGCGACGTCCCGAGTTTCACGGTGAGCGGCAGCGGATCGAGGCGCCCGTTGATGAGCACCGATCGTGACTCATCGAGCGAATCGACTGGCGACGAAAACGCGACGACCAGATCGGTCGCGGCGTCGTAGCGATCACGCGGCCCGAGCACGATGATCGGGCCGATCAGGCCCGACGGCTGCTGGCGGCCCTCGTCCACGTGGCTGTGATAGATGAACGTTCCCGCCCGCGGCGGCGTGAACCTGACTTCGAACGAGTCGTTAGGTGCAATGACCGGGGCGAGCCGGTTGCCGGTGCCGCTCAGTCCCGCGATACCGTCGAAGTAGCTCTCGAGCTCGATCCCGTGCCAATGGACGGCGGTCGCGTGTGATGATTGATTGACAACCTCGATCGACACCGGCTCACCGACGCGCACGACAATCGGCGGCCCGAGACGCCCCACCGAGTCGCGTACGAAGGGCGCCGACCCGTCACCTAACGCGAATCGAAGGCCGGCGGTGGTCACCGCACCGGGTCGCTCTTCCACCGCCAGTCGGAACCGATGCCGCCCCGGTGCACCGCGGTCGGCGGTCGACGGCTGCCCACGCCGCGGGGACACGTGCACACCGAGCACCAGCCCACCCATGGCTTGCATGGCATGGTTCCCGTCGTGTGTTGCCACGCGGAGTGGCAGCATTCCGAGCGAGCCGCGCGGCTCGATATGCTCGGAGATATGGCAGTGGAATGCCCAGTTGCCGTCTCGCTCCGGCACCCATGTGAGGCCGAACGTTGCGCCGGCCAGCAGAAGCTCGGTGACAGCGCGCTCGCGGTCGGACGCCACGTAGGCCGTATCCGTTACCTCATCACCACGGTCGTCTATTCGGAAATAGAACCCATGCAGGTGCATCGGATGGAGGTCGCCGCTCGCATTGATGACGCGCCAGCGCACGGTGTCACCGACCGTGTACGAAAGTCGCTCGGTGTTCGGCCAGGATCGGCCATTGATGACCGCGAGCTCTCGCCGACGGCCGTGAGGCGCCGCGCTGCCGACGGTATCCGTCCACATGCCGATCACGAAGACCCGGTCTTCATGAGCCGTCATCCCGGCGGGATCCACCACGATCGCACCGGTCAGTTGCGCGTCCTCGTGGACGCGATAGCGAAGGGGCCGGCGCATGGTCGTCGCCCAGTAGTAGTAGGTGCCGGGTACTCGGAGAACGAATTCGACCATGCGCTCCTGGCCTGGCGTCAGCTCGATCGGCGCAGCGGCTCGGCCACCGGGCTCGCGCGTGTAGAGGCCGTGCACGAGCAGCGTGTCGTTAGGCAGCACATTCCGAACGGTCGCCGTCACTCGCGTTCCGGCGGCCACCCGAATTAGCGGACCGGGGATCTGCGGCGCCTTCCCGATCTCCGCGAACGCCGGAAGCTCGGCGCCTGGAGCCTCGTCGCCATCGGGGTGCCAGTCCCCCAGGCGCGCCTCCAATCGCAGGGTGAGCACGCCATCTCGAAGCGTCCCGGCACCCGCGCGATTGTCATTTGGGTTCACGCGGTCGACCACGGTCGTGCCGCGGTCGACGCTGGCCGTGAGCCACAGGAGCAACCCCACGGTAATTGGGCGAATCACTGCGACCTCCAGGTCGCTGGTTCAGCGGGCGCTGCGGCGCCCAGTGATCACGTTGGAGCGTCAGGAGGTGGTGTCAAGGCTGACCGACGACTAAATAACCGGCATGAGACCGTCCGATCAGAGGGCCGGCTGATGCGTTGGGCTGGCGCGACTGTCATTGGGGTGGTGGCTGCCGCGCTGAGTGATCCTGCGCTGGCGCAGTCGTCGGTCCCGCAGTCAGTGCGGTCGACCGCGTCCGGCGTGTACACGGACGAGCAGGCGACGCGCGGCCGCGACACCTACCAGATGCAATGCAAGAGCTGCCACACGCCCGCGTCGCATACAGGGCCGACCTTCGCGTCCTGGTGGGACCGGAAGCCGCTCTCCGATCTGTATCAGTTCGTCACGACGCGGATGCCCAAGAACGAGCCCGGCAGCCTGCAGCCTGACGAGTATGCCGACCTCATTGCGTATTTGCTCAAGCTGAACGATCTGCCGAGCGGCAGCGAACCACTGCCGGCCGATTCCGTGGCGTTGAAGAAGATCCGGATCGACGTCGGCAAGAAGGAGCCCTAAAGGCAGGGAATCGGGAATCGAAAGACAACCGGATCCCTTGCCCCGCGTTGTGGCGGTGCCAAAATACAGCACGCGAGTCACCCGTTCTCTCAGCTCGAGGGTTGCCCCGATGGCGCAGCACTCCTCTCGCACACCTCTCCGTTCGGCTGGCGCCGCGATCCTGTTCGCCGCCGCGGTTGCCGCGTTACTCGTCGCACGGGCCAACCAGTCGAACGCCGTGCAAGGGACGCAGCTCGTTCGAGGCAACAAGCCCGGCGAGTGGCGCTACTGGGGTGGCGACGCGTGGAGCAGCCGCTACTCGGCCCTCGACCAGATCAACGCGTCGAACTTCAACTCGCTGCAGGTCGCCTGGCAGTGGAACGCTGGCGCCTTCGGCTCGGACGAGTACTACCGCACCACGCCGCTCTACGCCAACGGGCGGCTTTTCACCGTCGCGACCACGCGGCGCGTGGCCACGGCGATCGATCCGGAGAACGGGGAGACGCTCTGGATGTGGCGGCTCGATGAAGGGATTCGCTGGCAGAAGGCGCCACGCCAGTTCGCGGGACGCGGTCTCTCATACTGGACCGACGGCAACGAGGAGCGGGTGCTCGTGATCACGCCGGGATATCACCTCGCGTCGCTGGATGCGAAAACCGGCGTGCCCGATCGGGAGTTCGGCAAGAACGGTGTCGTCGATCTCATGGACGGACTCGGTCTCCCGCTCGTGCCCCTCGCGGTAGATGACTCCGGCGCGCTCATCATCAGCGACGCCGCGCCATATCGACAGGCGAAGCCGGGCGAGAAATGGGACCCCGCTACGAAGACCGGCGCCGATGGCACGGTCGGCATCGATCCCTCGTTAGGCCAGATCGCGAACAGCTCGCCGGGCGTTGTGGTCGGCGACGTCTTTGTCGTCGGGAACTCGTCGATCCACGGCTACTATCCCATCCGCGCGCACAACATTCCCGGCTTCGTGCGCGGCTTCGATATTCGCACCGGCAAGCAGCTGTGGAGGTTCAACCTGATTCCGCAGCCCGGCGAGTTCGGTGCAGAGTCGTGGAAGAACGGCACGAAGGTCGGCACGAAGGGCGTTGGCAAGGTGGATCCCTGGGCGACATGGTCCGCGGATCCGGAGCTCGGGATCGTGTACGTCCCCACGGGCATGCCGCTCATGGACGAATACGGCGGCCTGCGCCCGGGCGACAACCTGTACGGCAACAGTCTCGTCGCGATCGACGTGAAGACCGGCAAGCGGAAATGGCATTTCCAGATGGTGCACCACGACATCTGGGACTACGACACGCCGATGGCGCCGAACCTCATCGACATCACGGTGAATGGAAAGCGTCGCAAGGCGATCGCGCAGACGACGAAGCAGGGCTGGGTCTACACGTTCGACCGTGAGACCGGCGAACCGATCTGGCCGATGCCCGAGACACCGGTGCTGCAGAGCGACGTACCCCAAGAGCAGACGTCGAAGACGCAGCCAATCCCGTCGAAGCCCGCGCCATTCTCGCAGCAGGGACTCGTGGAGGCGGACCTCATCGACTACACGCCGGCCATCAAGGACTCCGCCCTCAAGCTCGCGCAGAAGTGCCGAATGGGGCCGTACTATATCCCCGGCTCGGCGACCGATGGCACGAGCAAGCTCAAATGCTCGTGGTACGCACCCGGTGCGAGTGGCGGTGTGAACATCGACGGCGGTGGCGCGGCGGATCCGGAGACCGGCATGCTGTACGTCGGGTCGCAGACGGGCATGAGCACGATCCAGCTGCAGAAGGACCCGTGCTCGGAGTTCCCGTACAGCTCGATCCACGACAACTGCGGCCTGATCGGCGCACTCCCCGCGCCGGCGGACTACAAGCCGTCGCGCGACCGGGCAGGAGGTTTCGACAATCGCGACGCGGGCTCGGTGATTGGTGGCGTCTCGATCGTGAAGCCGAAGGAGTATGGCGGCATCACGGCCTACGACATGAACTCGGGCGACAAGAAGTGGTGGGCGCCTAACGTCGGCATGGTCTCGCAGACGTCGAGCGACCCACTCTTCTCGGGCGTGACGCTGCCGCCGCAGGGCGGACGCGGCCAGGCGCAGATCATCACGACGAAGACGCTCGTGATCTACGGCTCGGGGCGCAGCGGCGGCGTGCCGGGGAAGGGGCCGGAGCTCTACGCTGTGGACAAAGCGACGGGCAAGCAGGTGGGGGCGGTCAAGATTCCGGCGAAGACCACGGCCGTGCCGATGACGTTCCTGCATAACGGGCGGCAGTACATCGTGTTCGCGATCGGCGCGGGATCGAACACGTCGTTGGTGGCTTTGACGTTGCCGCGCGCGGGAGCGGCGGGGACGGGCGGGAATCGGGAATAGGAGAAGCCGGGATACACGGTTTCGCCATGCAATCGTCCGGACTCTCCGACGCTCGTTAGGCTTCCATCACTGCGATAGACACGCGCCTCGGCGCGCTGCGGGTCGAGCCACGTCCGGCAGCCGGAGCTGCCGGTTTCGATCGATCACGTGGTTGCACCGAGCTTTGACGCGGGCTAGACTCCGCCGCTGACGAGAGGCCGATCAAACCCATCCAATCGAGGTTCGATGTTCGAACTTCGGACGTTCGGAGGCGTCGCGCTCCTTCGCGACGGTGTCCCAGTGACCGGCCCCGCGATCCAGCGCCGCCGGCTGGCGGTGCTCGTGCAATTGGCCGCCGCCGGTGAGGTCGGAGTAAGCCGCGACAAGCTGCTGGCTCGGCTTTGGCCGGAGAGCAGCGAGGAACCAGCACGTAAGGCATTCGCACAGACCGTCTACGCGATGCGCCGTGCGCTTGGCGATGACCATCTCATCGATGGGACGTCGGTGCTTCGGCTCAACGACTCGCTCATTGGGAGCGACGTCCGCCGGTTCAACAACGCGATCGCGCGAGGCGACCTCGTCGGGGCCGTCGCAGAGTACGGTGGACCGTTTCTGGATGGATTTCACGTCCCCGACGCAGTCGACTTCGAGCACTGGGAGGAGGACGAGCGCCAGCGCCTGCAGCGAGAGTATGCCCGGGCATTGGAGAAGCTCGCCGAGGACGCAGGCCGGCGCGCGGACCATGCCGCCGAGGCCGAGTGGTGGCGGCGTCGCGCGGCCATCGATCCGCTCGACACGCGCGTTGGGGCGCGACTCATGGAAGCGCTGCATGCGTCTGGCGATCTCGCTGCGGCGCTGCAGTACGCGCGCGTTCACGACACGCTCGCGCAGGAGGAGCTCGGAGACTCGCAACAAAGCCCGCTGGTCGAGCTCGGGCAACGTCTCCGTTCCCGCCCGGTTGCGGACCTTCCGTCGCCGTCGACTCCGATCTCAGGGACGCCAGCACTGGTGCCGGTGGCGTCGTTGCCGGCTCCCGTGGAGCCACGATCGGCTGACTTGCCACAACCGGCCGAAGACGGCGCCCCGCCGCCCAAGCGTCGCTGGCGGTTGGCCGTCGGGCTCATGGTCGCCGCTGCACTTGCCGGAATCGCGTGGGTCTACGCGACCCGCCCCGACAACCGCGTGATGGTCGCCGACGGCGGCTACACTACGCTCGCCGTGCTTCCGTTCGTGACGCTCACGCCGGGAGGCGATCTGGATTTCCTTCGTATCGGGATCGCCGACGCGATCATCACCCAGCTCGCGAACGCGAAGCAGCTCCGCGTTCGGCCGACGAGCGCGATCCTGCGGTTCGACAGCCAGCGCGTCGACCCGCGCCGGGCGGGTCGGGCGCTTGCAGCGGAGTACTTGCTGATCGGAACCGTCCAGGACGTCGGTGCGCGCCTGCGCGTCAGCGTGCAGCTGATCGGCGCCGGCGAAGGCACCCCACGGTGGGGAGAGAGCTACGAACTGTCGCGCTCCGACCTATTCGCGCTGCAGGACTCCGTGGCGCGGCGCGTGGTGGGCGCGCTTCCCGTTAGGCTCAGCGAGGCCGAACGGGAGCGGCTGTTCAGGCGGTATACAGCCAACACCGCGGCGTACGAGGCGTATTTGCGGGGGCGCGGCGACCTCGCCCGTCACACCGAGACTGGGACGAGGGCCGCGATCCGAGCGTTCTCCGAGGCGCTCGCATTGGACTCGGCGTATGCGCTCGCCTGGGCCGGAGTTGGCATGGCGAGCGCCGAGATGCATTTGCGGTTTGCGACGGGGGCCGCGGTGAACGCATGGCGAGATTCGGCTCAACAGCAGACGCAGCGCGCGCTCGCCCTCGACTCATCGCTCGCCGAAGTTCACCAGTCGCTCGCCGCGGTGGCCCGGAAAAGCGACTTCGACTGGGACCGCACGATATCCGAGAGTCGGCGCGCGATCGCGTTGAGCTCGAGTCTCGACGTGCCGCACTACTACGTTGCCGGCGCGTTCTATCACCTCGGCATGCTGGATGAGGCCGAGCTCGAAGTGACCGCGGGCAGGGAGGTGAATCCCGCCGGTGATGATCTCGAGCAGCTTCTCTCGCACGGCGTGACGTCGCTGCTCGCAGGGCGGTATCAGGACGCAGTCAATGCGCTCGAGCAGGCCAATCGGCTCGGCGATCCGTCGGTCTCCGGAACGTATCTCGCGGAGGCGCAGTACCACGCCGGCCATCGTGCCGAAGCGGAGGCGATTCTCCGCGAGCTCGTTCGCTCAGGGTCCGCGTCGGCCGCCGCCCGCGCGCGGGCCCTTCTGGCCACCATTCTCGCGGCCGCCGGCTCACACGATGACGCCCGCACGCTCCTTCAGAGCGCGGAGGGTAGCGACTACATGGGTCATCATGTCGCGTACAGCATCGGTACCGCGTACGCGCAACTCGGGGACCGGCGTGCGGCTGTGCGCTGGCTGGAACGTGCGGCGGCAACAGGGTTCCCGTGCTACCCATGGTATGCGCGCGACCCGCTGCTCTTACCGCTCCAGTCGGATTCGGGGTTCAAACGCCTGCTGGAGGAGCTACGCGGGACGACAGAGCGCGCGCGTCGGCGATACGCATCGCCGGGTGCGACTGCGGGTTTGCCGGCCTAACGTCATTTCTAGGCGCGGCGGTCGCGTCGTTACTTCCGCCACCTGGTCCGCGGCGCCCCCCGTGCGCGATGAGCCAAAGGTGTAATGGTCCCCACGCTGCCCGACATACGATTCTGAGGGTCGACGGGACCATTTTCACCTTCCCCCCCGTGAGGCATGCGCACTCGAGCGCCACGCCACAACACGACGCGAGTGCTCCGGCGCGCGGGCGCGATTGTAACGCTGTGCCTGGGTCTCGTCTCCGCTCCCGCGCAGGGGCAGGTATTGATCGGCATGCTGTTCGGCGGCGCCCTCGCGTCCGAGAACTTCAACATCGGCTTCGAGATCGGAATGAACCTGTCCAACGTGGATGGGTTGAACGGCGCGTCACTATCCCGCGGCACGCTCCTGGGGCTGTACGGGTCCTGGCGATTCAGTGAGCACTTCCACCTGTACACGGCGATCCTGCCGCTCTCGGCTAAGGGCGCAAAGGACGCCGAACCCATCGCGCTCAACGATCCGACCCTCGATCCGATCGTGGCCACCGGGACGATGACCCGCGAGCTCGGCTACTTCGACATTCCGATCATCGTGCAGTTCGCGCAGCGGCGCACCGATGGGTTTCGCATTGGTGCCGGCCCGCAGATGGGCATCCTGCTCTCTGCCAAGGATCGCTACGAAGGCCTAACGCCTCAGGGCACCAGTGTGACGGTCGAGAACGACATCGAAGGGTCGACGCAACGGTTCGACGCGGGCGTCGCGTTCGATACCGAATATCGGTTCGCCAAAATCCCCCTCGCGATCGGCGTGCGCTACTACTACGGGCTGACGGATACCATGAAGGGGTCCGGACCCGCCGTGTACAATCGTGTCCTGAGTGGATCGGGACGGATCGCGTTAGGTGTCAGTCGCAAAAAACCGCCGGAGCCGAAGCAGTGAAACATTTTGCTCTCGCGGCTGCGCTCATCGCGCTCGCCGCAAATGCCGCCGTCGCGCAGAATCCCGATCTCGCCCTCTCGAAGGCTGAGCGTGACAGCCTCCTCGCGCACTACCACAATCGCTTCCCGATCTGGGGACGTAAGGCGATCGAGCGCGGGTTCGATCTGCCGTACCCGGTTGGCCTCAGCGTAAACGGCGTGTGGGCGAGCCAGAACATCGATATCACCAACCTGTCACTCAGCACGGGTGACAACCCCGTCGTGCCGATCCAGGTCGTCAAGTTCGGCGATGTCACAGCGCCAATCTTCACCGCGAACCTGCGCGCCGATCTTTGGCTCCTCCCGTTCCTCAACGTGTACGGCTTCGGCGGACATGCGTGGGTCAGCACGGACGTGAACCTCGCGGAGCCCGTCGTCTTCCACACGAAGGTCGATCAGGAAGGCTCGTACCTCGGCTTCGGTACGACGGCGACGATGGGCATCAAGCACAACTGGCTCGCGTTTGATGTGAACTGGGCCTGGACACAGACCGAGAAGCTCTCCGAACCCGTCCGCACACGGATCTTTGGCATTCGCTTCGGTCGCGCGCAGAAGCTGAAAGGGACGCAGCGTCTCGCGTTGTGGGTCGGCGCGATGAAGCAGACGCTCAACTCGACGACCAAGGGGAGCATCGACCTGAGCGAAGTCATTTCAGGCGGTGGGAGCGGTGGCGGCCTTGGCGACTATCAAAACAGCGAGTGGTATCAGGGACTCACGCCACAACAGAAGGTCGTCATCGACGCCATCGCCCAGCGGCTCCAGAATGCCGACCTGTCCGACGTGACGATCAACTATCACCTCGACAAGGCAGTCACCGATCCGTGGAACATGCTCGTCGGCGCCTCCTATGAGTTCAACAAGCGCTGGCAGGCACGCGTCGAGCCGGGATTCATCGGTCGCAAGCAGCTGCTGGCTCAGGTGAACTACCGGTTCAACTGGTAGCCTAACGCGATCCTTTGGCCGCCTACGGGTTCAGCCAGTAGTTGACCTTCACGACGAAGATGTTGTTCGGTCGGGCGCTGAACAGGGCGCGCCGGTCGCGGCCTAACGCGAAGTCGCCATAGGGCGCCATGTCGGCCCGCTGCTGCTGCCACGCCACATACAGCGTGGAGCCCTGGCGCCACTCCCAGCGCAGCACGGCGTTCCCGCGCAGCGACCGGAGATTGAAGTCGAGGTCGGGCGCCGCGCCCATGTAGGGCACGAAATCGAACGTCTTCGGCGCCACGAGCTGCTTGGTCGGACCGTAGTCCGCGCTCGAGATGAGCGGCTGCAGGTACGTCTCCAACGTGAGACGCGGGGTGAAGGTCAGGTTGAACCGTGTTTCCACACCGACTTCGGTTTGGTCGAGCGGCGCAAAGACATAGAGCTGGCCGAACGTCGGTGTGTACGACGAGTCAGGCACCGTCGCGACGTACTGCGCGGCGACTCGTTGCCTCGTGACGGACGGCGAGAGCGTGAGGTTCCAGCGGCTGGACCCTTTCACGCCCACCTCGACACCAGCGGTCCAGCTCCACTGATCGTAGTCGCCCTTGGTGACGCCGAGCCCGAGTCCCACCGTCACCGGTTTCCGCGTGTCCGACTCCATCATCAGGTTCCCGCCGAGGTTCGCCGGTCTGATGGCCATCGGACCACCGCGCGTTAGGCGGTCGTCATAGGCGGTGAAGAACTGCTGGGCATTCACGAACACGGTCCAGTAGCCCACTGTCTGCGCTTCGGCACTCACGGTCGCCGTGGTCAGAATGGGATCGAAGGCATAATTGTGCTCGGAACGCCCCGACGCGCCGATCTCCCAGCGACGCCACGTCTTGCCGGGACGGTTCTCGACGTACCGAACGTCGAGCTCCGCATCCTGACGGTCCGTCCGATACGAGAAGCCCATGTCGTTCACCTCGTAGCGAGGGCTCGTGAGCGCCCCGGCGATCGACCCGCGCCAGTGCTCGCCCTGTTGCTTGGCCACCGACATGTTGACGGAATATCCCGTCAGCGACGTGGCGCTCGAGTCCACTCCGAGATGATCCGCGTCCGGTCGCTGCAGGTAGTGGTTAGGCTGCTCCTGCACAGCTACCATGGCGCTCGGCGTCCCACCAATGCGGCTGCCTTCCGCGTCGCCCTGAACGACCCAGGTTCGGTCGCCGATCTCGTGCCGAAAGTCCACGCCGGTCGCGTAAGCCGAGTTGCGAAGCGTCGACGCGAGCGCGTCGGTGTCCAGGCGGCGGTTGACGGCGCTCACGATGCCGCCGACGAACGTCCGCCCATCGTGCATCTCGCGTCGTGCGCGGCCCACGAAGTAGTTCGATAGCGGCTCCACGGTCATCTCGCGATCGACGTCATCCGGTGTGCGAAAGCGGGCCGTCTCCTCGTCGGTCACGGCCTCGAGCACCCCGAGCGACCAGCCGGCTGCCTTCCCGGAGAGCTTCGCTGCGCCGAGGATCGTCGTCGCATCCGGGACGTCGGCTTCCGGCGTTGGCGGAGCGAGACTCGGCTCTCGGCCGATGCGGCGACTGTAGAACAGCTGCCCGCCGCTCGTTCCCTCCGCCCCGAACGAAAAGATCTCGCTGCCTTCCACGAAAAACGGGCGCTTCTCCTGAAAGAACGTCTCGTAGACGCCGAGGTTCACCACGGCCGGGTCGACCTCGACCTGCCCGAAGTCGGGGTTGATCGTGGCGTTCACCGTTAGGTTGGAGCTCGCGCGCACGAGGAGATCGAGTCCCGCTGTCGCGCTGTACTCCGACCCCGTCTTGTACGGATTGGCCCCGCGATCGATGTACTCGGCGCGACTCACCGTGTACGGCAGGAACTCGAGCCGCTTGCCCGGCTGCACGTTGTGCAGTCCCGAGAGATGTCCATAGCGAGGCACGCCACCGCGCTCTCGCTTCGGCACGAACGTCGAAACGGCGTACTCGTGGTTGCGCCCGATCACCCGCTCGAACAAAATGCCCCACGTGTGATCCACCGCCGAGCCGAATCGCAGCTGGCTGAATGGAATGCGATACTCGGCGACCCAGCCTGCGCTGTCACGCGAGGTGGCGACCTCCCACACCGGGTCCCACGAGTTGTCGTCCTGGTCGATCGTCTTCACCTCATCGCGGCGAACGCCGGCGGGATTGACGTCGAATCCGAACGCCGTTCGATGATCGTGATAGCTGTCGATCATCACGCCGAACCAGTCCGAGTCGCCGAGTGGCATGTCGCGTCGCCCGAGCCGGGCTGTGATGCGACCGGAGTCATGGAGCCGTACGCCGACGTAGAGCGCATCGTCGTCGTAGACGACTCTGACTTCCGTCTTCTGTGAAGCTGGCTGACCCTCGAGTGGATCGACCTGAGTGAAGGCGTCCGTCACCGGCGCCGAAGCCCATGCCGCTTCGTCGAGCTTGCCGTCGAGATTGATGTGGCCTGTCGCGCGTACGGCTCTGGACTCGGGCAGTGACGCCGGTGCGGCGGGGATGCTGGATTGTGCGCGCGCTGACGTAGCAAACGCCGCCACGAGCGAGTGTAACAGAAGAGGAACGAGTATAGAGCGGGTGCTACCCATGTGACGGCAGGCGTGATCGCTCGGTTAGGCGCGTGACCGATAACGTAGGAGTT
>Ga0207674_10002219_pt1 | contig 24589 bp, 23 predicted proteins | sample KBSCornC72_FD_184303 | JGI IMG/M metagenome (GOLD analysis project Ga0207674, IMG submission 184303) | Corn rhizosphere microbial communities from Kellogg Biological Station, Michigan, USA - KBS Corn C7-2 (SPAdes) (version 2) | ecosystem: Host-associated > Plants > Roots > Rhizosphere > Soil ...
CCTTACCCCGCGATTCGGCACGCCGATCGCCACTCGACGACACTCGACCCGGGCTTCTCCCATCGACGCCGATCTCCTCCGCATTCCCGTTGGCCCGGGCGCCATGCACGTCGAGCGCTACGGTCACGGCGGCGCGCCGGCGGTGCTGATCCACGGCTTCGGCACCTGCAGCTTTCTGTGGCGAAACGTCGCCCCGTCGCTGGCCCTGACTCAGCACACGGCGTACGCGGTTGACCTGCTCGGGTATGGCGAGTCAGATCGCCCGTTCGACGCCGACTTCGGACTTGCCGCCCAGGCCGACTATCTCGAGCGCGCGCTCACCGCATTGCGCGTCGCGCGCGCGGCGATCGTCGGCGTCGACCTCGGCGCTGCCATTGCGCTGCGCCTCGCGTCGCTCAGGCCAGACCGTGTCGCGCGACTCGTTCTGATCAACCCGATCGGCGGCGAGGACATTCCCGGCGGCGATATCCGCGCGATGCAGCGGAACACGGCGCGGTTCGCCCTCCGCGTCTCGCGCGGGCTGTTCGGGGCGTCGGCGCTCCTCACGCCAATCCTCACGCAGAGCGTCGCGGACCCGGCGCGCATGCCGCCCACGCTCATCGGTCGCTATCTCGCGCCATTCATCGGCCAGGAGGGTGTCACGCACCTGCTGGCCCTGGCGCGTGCGGTGCGGCCGACCGACCTCGAGGATCTCGACTCGTCTCAGGTGCGAGCCCACACGCTGATCGTGCGCGGAGAGAAGGACGTGTGGGTCGATGGCGCGGTGACCCGGAAACTCGCGGCCGATATCCCGGATTGTCGGGTTGTCTCATTCCCGGAGGCGGCGCGACTCATCCCGGAGGAGGTTCCGGACGAACTCGCATTGCTGGTCTCCTCATTCATCTCGCCACACGTCGGACGCGCGGATTCCGACCCGGACGAGCTCGCGGAAAGCCCGGACGAAACGGTCGTGGAGGATGCTGGAACGCCGGAGGGTGGGTTGGCGTAGATGTTGACGTCATGCGGACATTGCACCTGTCCACGACTATCGATTCGCCGTCTGTTTACGTTAGATTTGCCGTACACTCCCACTCAAGGAATTCATGGCCAAACAGAAGTCACGTCGTCGCAGAGAGGTTGCGGAGCCCACAGTGTTCGAGCAGGCCCGCGATGAGCTGTTCCAGCACATCATGCGGTGCGGTGTCATCGGCGCAGAGCCGGGGCACCAGGTCGAGTGGTTTGACGAAACAATGAAATACTTGGGCGATCGGTACCACGAGCTGCCGGAAGGCGAGCTCAAGGATCTTCGAACGCTCGGCGAGCGCTTCGCGGCTCCTCCAAAAGCGAAGACTCCTGAGGTCGATGCCGCTTCGGCGGCCTAGACTCCAGTCGCGATAGAAAACGCCCCGTTCACGGGGCGTTCTTGTTTTGGCGAGCTGACTAGTACGCCGGGGCATCGCTCCGCGAGCGCCCGCAACCGCACGGCCGCCCGTCCGGGCGCGCCATCCCAGATGATGACGTCGTCGACCGAGTCTGCGAGCAGTTGACTCGCAAGGAATCGAAGCGGCTCATCGTAGACGCTCTTCCCGAGAAGTGGGTTCCTCTGGATTCGGTATCGACGTGCGACGCCCGGTGCGGAGATAGATGGCGCCTCCCGCCGCCACCATGATGTGGGCATCCGGTTCGCCCAACATGGGAAGGACCGTGGACCGTGGTCAGACAGCGGTGCTGCACGTACGGCCAGATCGCGAGCACGCCTAACGTGACTACGACGGTCGGTGGCACCGACGGCGTCGAGCGTTCCAAACGCCCGCCAGCTCGTGCGGACGTCCCCAACTCACCGTATCAGCGACGACCGCGCATCGCACGCCGAAGTACGAAGCCGACACGGACCCCGCCACCGAAACCCAGCTCGATGGCCGGCACCACACGGCCAGTGACTGGCCCTTCCGCGCCAATCACCCCCACGAGCACCGCGCGCCACTTCTCGGGTCCGTCGTAGATTCCGCCGATCCCGCCTGCGGCGTACGGCGCCCATCGAGATTCTCGCAGCGGATCCACAACGAACCGGACAAGGCCGTCCACGCGACCGGCCGTGGTTGCATTCCCGCCCGACCACGCTTGTCCCAGCGCGGCCACAATACCGAGTCGGACGTACGTCGTCGCCGGCACGTTCAGCCCGAACCCGAGGTGAGCCGCCGCGGCTCGCGAGCCAATGTAGTCTGCGCGCACCTCGGGCTGAAACCGCTGCGCGGGTTGCTGACTTCGCTGCTGCGCCTGCGCTTCGCGGGTCGCGGCTGAAAACGCGAGAGATCCACACGCCACTGCTCTGCTCCAGCTGCGCGAGCCGGGGCGAGCCGTCACGTGGCGCGCTCGCGCCAGAGTGCCAGCGTGTAGTCCGCGATCGACGCGGCCGATGCGGCGCCCACCACCCGCACCAGCGATGGCACGATCGTCGGCGTGGCGATGACTGCCATCAGCGTGAGGAGCTGCAATGCGGTGACGAGCTTGCCGAGCAACCGTGCGCGGAACACCACGGCGCGCAGCCACGGAACGGAGCGCGCGACGACAAACCCGATCAACGTCGCGATATCGCGCGACAGCACGATGAAATACGCGCCGGTCGTGATCGCGTCTTCGACGACGTATGTCGTTACCGCCGTGAGCACGAAGAGTCGGTCGGCGATGGGGTCGATCAGCGCGCCCGATTTCGTCGTCGCGCGCTGGCGCCGCGCGAGCCAGCCATCCAGAAAGTCGGTCCCCGCGGCGGTCAATAACACCGCAAACCGGAAGACCGGATCGTGAACGAGGACGAACGCGGCGGCGAGCAAGAGTCGCGACATGGATACGGCGTTCGGCAATGTCACGAGAGGCTCGCGGTTCATGCCGCAAACTAAACGGGGGCGAAGCGCAGCGGCCAGCGTGTGATCGGGTTCCTTGTGTTCGTGTTCTCGCGCGGATATCCTGACCCGGTCCTCGAGCTCGCGCGACGTCTCGTCGCCCTGGAGAGTCCATCCCACGTGTCGCCGACGTTCAGCCATCTCAGCGCCGATTTCGTCGGCGCTCTGCCCTCTCAGCTCGGCGACGCATCGTTGATCAGCGGCCTGTTGATTGCCGGTGCCGGCGCCGCCGGTTTCACCGCCGTCGGCGCGCCGGTCGTTCGAAAGCTGCCCGGAGACGCCGTGAGCGCCGTGCTGCTTCTGAATGATTGCCACATGTCGGCGCACACGTTCCCATCCGACCACCTGATGCTGCTCGACATCCTGACCCTGTCGACGCACGACCCGCAGAAGGCGCTCGACGTTTTTACGCGCCGGGTGACGGCGCGTGAGGTGAGATGCGAAAAGCGTTCGCGCGGCTGAGGGTCATCTCTCGATGAGTCGCACAGGGAGATCGGCCTCGTGCGCCTGAGAGAGGTGCTGCCGTACGCGTTCTACGCGGCGTCCGCGCTCGTGCTCTTGTGGGACGTGTTCCTTGCCGGGCAGATCGCGCAGCTGCGGCGTGCACCGCGTTTCTTCCGTAGCGTGACCGCACTCGGCGGCTTGCTCATCGCGCCGGCGACGCTCGTCGCGGTCACGTCGGCGTCGATCCTGACCGGGCGGGCGATTCACGTCATCGCGTGGGTCTGGCCGTTGACCCTTGCGATCTTCGCGTTGCAGGCGACGTACGCGATTGGCAAGGGGCTCGTGACGCCGTTCATCGGGTTCCCGATCGCCGCATACGACATCATCGTCGCCGCATCGGCGATCGTACGGTATGAGGCGTACAGCGGTCAGGATCCCTCGGCTGCGGCGCTCGCCATCACGGCCGCGCAGTCGAGCGCGTTAGGCTTGATGCTCGGCCGGGTCGCCCTGTTCTCACCCTTCGCCGTGCAGCTGCCGTTCCTCGCGCCGGCGTACCCCGCCCGATGGCGGATCAGCGCTACGGTGCGTGGGACCCTTGCCGTGCTCGCGTTGGCGTTCACGATCGTCTTCGCCGCTCAAGTGCCGAGCGGCGTCGTTGCGGTGCGCAGCTACGCGACCTACGCGCAGGAACGGCTGCAGGAACGTCCGCGTGGTGATTTCACGATCGGACTGAGAGTCTTTCCGGCGCTCAACGATGCGCCTCCGCCGCTCGCGCTGCGCAACGACATGGCGCTCGTGGATTCCATCGGGCTGGGTGCGATCGCCGTCGTGATCGATCCCGCGGGCGCACGGCTCGCCGCGCTCGACTCCCTTGCCCGCTCGGTCGAGGATGATCGGCGCGACAGCGTCCTCCTGATCGTGTCGGTGGGATACGACCGCAATACCCGCGAGGCCTATCGTGCCTCGCCCTCCACGCACATGCGTGCGCGACTCGCTGCGGTGGACCGCATCGTCAGGCGCCTCCGCCCCGATATCATCCTCCCGGCCCGAGACCCGTACACGGAAGGCACGCGCGCGATGGGACGCGTGCCGCTCGCCTGGTGGCAGGACTTCCTTAGTCAGGCATCCGCGAACGCACGGAAGGTGAGCAATCGCGTGCACGTCGGGGTTGCCGCATCGTCGTTCGTCGGCGCCGACAGCGCGCTCTATGCGTGGGCGAGCCGATCGGGTTCGCCGATCGATGTGGTGGGATTCTCGTTCTACCCCTCGTACGACGGGGGCGGGTCGCTGAACGCCAGGTTGCACGTAGCAGACCGATGGATGCGCGGCACGACGAAGAACCACTGGGTATTCTCGGCCGGCGCGTACCCGGTGGCGCACGGTGAAACGAGTCAGGCCCGGGCGTTGTGGGGCACGTTAGCGTGGGCGACGAGCCACGCACCGGTAAAGGGCCTCATCGTCGAAAGCGCCGGCGACTACGACACACTGACCGGGCTGCGCGCGCCCGGCGGCCGCATCCGCCCGGCACTTGCCGCACTCGAGCGCGCCGTAGCCGCGATGGCCGAGACCGCGACGCAATAATTCGCTCCGTAAGGGGTCAGACTCCTTTCGTGTCGTCCCATTGCCTCGGCAATGGGACGACACGAAAGGAGTCTGACCCCATTTTCATCGTATCGGCGCATGGCTGTGACGATCGCATGCGCCGACGAGTTAGGCAGACACTCGACCTCCGAGGTCCTATGCGTCTGAGCGGTCTGCTCGCTACCGTCGCCGTCGTCGCCGCATGCAGTGACTCTACCGGGCCGTCGGGCGGCGCGCGACGGATCACGGAGCTGCCCCGCGCGCTCTCGAGTGGCGAACAGGCACTCATCGGTGCCAGCAATACGTTCGGGTTCAATCTGCTCCGCGAGCTCGACCGCACGCGTGCCGACTCCAACATCTTCATGTCGCCGCTCAGCGCCTCGATGGCGCTTGGCATGACGATGAATGGCGCATCGGGCCAGACGTTCGACGAGATGCGGTCGACCCTCGGCTTCGGTGCGCAACCGTCCGCGGAGATCAATGCGTCGTATCGATCACTGATCGACATGCTTCGCGCTCTGGACCAGACCGTGGACGTTCGCATCGCGAACGCGATCTGGTACCGCGCGGGGTTTCCATTCGAGGCGAGCTTCCTCGATGAGTCGAAGCAGTTCTTCGACGCCAAGGTCGCTCCGCTGGACTTCGCGGCGGCCGGCGCCGTACCGACGATCAACGACTGGGTGAAGGCAAGCACCAACGGCAAGATCGACAACATCGTTGACGGGCCCATTTCGGCCGACGTCGTGATGTACCTGATCAACGCGATCTACTTCAATGGCGGCTGGACGACACGATTCGACAAGAGCCTGACGAAGCCGGACGAGTTCACGACGGTCGACGGCTCCTCGGCGCCCGTCGCCATGATGCATCGCACCGACACGGTACGCGTCGCCGAGACGGCCGATATGCAGGTGGTGGAGCTCCCGTACGGCGGTGGTGCGTTCGCCATGACCATTCTGCTCCCCAAGCCGGGCGAGTCGATCGCCGCAACGGTCTCGTCGCTCTCGTCCGACTCGTGGCAGTTGACGGTGGCCGCCGCGACGCCGCAGAAGGTCGATCTGTACATGCCGAGGTTTTCGCTCCGATGGGACGCGTTGCTCAACGACCCGCTGCAGTCGTTAGGGATGCGGCTCGCCTTTCAAGGGGACGTGGCCGACTTCACGCGCATGTCGCGCACGGCCGGCAATCAGCTCTATATCAGCAAGGTGAAACAGAAGGCGTTCGTCGACGTGCACGAGGAGGGCACGGAGGCCGCTGCCGCGACGTCCGTGGAGATCAGCGTGACGTGCACGTGCGGGCCGCGGGTGATCCGGATCGATCGACCGTTCGTGTTCGCGATTCGTGAGCGGCTGTCGGGGACGATTCTGTTCCTGGGAAAGATCGTTAGGCCGCCGGCCTGACGTTACCCTGGAGGCTAAACGGTCTTCGCTACCCCGCGCACCACGCCTTCCACGCGACGCTCCTCCACCAAGTATCGACGCGCCGCATCGCGGATCGCCGCCCGCGTCACCGCGCGAATGCGCGCATCGTGTTCGTCCAGCTCGTGCAGGCCCGACCCATAGAGCCACGCATCCACGAGCTCGCCGAGGACCGCTGCCCCGCTCTCCTGGCGAATGGCCCGCGTTCCGATCGCATACGTCTTCGCCCGCTCCAGCTCCTCCGCGGTCACCTCCGTCTCGCGGAGCTTCGCGAACTCGGCGAGCAGGCCACGCCGTGCAACCTCCTCGCGGTCCGGCGATGTCGCGATGTATGAGATGAACGTCCCGGCAAGCAGGCGCTCACTGGCATACGCCTGCACCGTATACGCAAGCGACTGACGATCGCGGAGCTCGTCGAAGAAGCGCCCGCCAAGCCCACTCGCGATCCCCGCGATGAGCGACGTCGCGAATCGATCGTCGTCGCGGCGAGCAGGCCCCTCGAAGGCAACGACGAGCGCCGTCTGTGCCTTGTCCCGAGACTCCGTCAGCACTGCCGTTTCCTGCGGCCAGTGCGGCGCGGGAACGAGCTCGCCGGCCGCGGCAACGACCCCGTCGAAGGCGAGGCCGAGGTGAGCGGCCAGGTCGTCCGGGTCGCCGTCTCCAACGACCGCGATCACCGCCGGCGCACGCATCACCCGGTCGTGATGCCATGCTCGCAGCGCGGCCGCATCGATCGCGCCTAACGTCTCTTCCGTACCGAGCACGGACCGCGCGTACGGGTGCGCTCCGTACGCGGCCTGCATGGCCAGACGCACCGGGTGGCGATACATGTCGTCGCGCTGTTGCGCCACGTTCGCCAGCGCAACCGTGCGCTCCGTCTCGAACGCGTCGTTCGGGAACGTCGGCCGCTGCACGACGTCCGCGAGCAGGTCGATCGCCGCCGCTACACGCGGCGCCGGCACCGAGATCGTCCAGCCCACACCGTCGGCGGTCGCGCTCGTTCCGATGACCCCGCCCAGCAACTCCGATTCCTCTGCGATTGCCGTCGCCGACCGCCTCTCGGTCCCCTTGAGTGACGTGCGAACGAGCAGCGTGCTCAACCCCGAGAGGTGTGCCGGCTCCGTAGCGGCGCCGCCAAGCGTGTAGAGGCCGAGGTGCGTGATCGGCGCGCCGACACGCCGCCTGACGAGCACTGGAACGCCCGTTGTCGTTCGATAGATCCGTACCGCGCCGTCCTCCCGCTCAAGATCGATACGCGCCAGCGCGGCCGGTGACGCGGGTTCGGTGACGCCGCCGGCCGTCGGAAGCGGCTCGACACGAGCGCCGTCGAGCAATACTCTCGCCGACACGGCGTCCCTGGCCACCGCAGGCGACGTCGAGGGTCGGTATACCACCCACCCTGCGCCGTCGGGCGTGAGATAGCGTTGGACTGCATCCGTTATGGCGGCAGCCGTGGCGCTCGTGATGTGCTCGTAGTACCGATCGCCGAGCTGCCAGTCGCCTAACGCCTCCCACTCGGCCAGGTGCGTCGCCTGACCCTCCATGCTCTCGAGATGCCGGAGCCACCTCGATTCGAAGACCCGCTGCGCCCGCGTAACCTCCTGGGTGGCGATGCCCTGGTCACGCATCACGCGCACCTGGTCCCAGATCGCGCCGGACGCTTGCCCCACCGAGGCCGGTGGCATCTCGGCGTGAATGACGAACACGCCGAGGTCGGTCGGCGTGTAGTTGTAGGCGTTCACGGACGCGGCGAGCTGGCGCTCGCGCACGGCGCGATAAAGCCGCGACGCCCGCCCCGATCCGAGAATGTTCGACGCCAGATCGAGCACGGGCGTGTCGTCGTGCATCGTGGGCTGCGTCCGCCATCCGAACACGATCTGCGTCTGGGCAATGTCGCCCGACAGCTCACGGTACCGAAAGCGGTCCTGCCCCGTTTCCTGAGGCCCGGGCGTCCGGATCACCGGCGCCGACTCCAGGCCCCCATAGAGACGACGGACGTGCCCCAGCGCCTCGGCGACGTCGATGTCACCCACGATCGAGAGAATCGTCGACGACGGCCGGTAGAAATTCCGGTAGAAGCGAACGAGGTCGTCGCGCGTTAGGCGCCGAAGCTCGGGTTCCCGCCCGATCCGCCAGCGTCGCATGCGATGCCGATCGTGAAGCAACTCGAACAGCGTCTCGGTCGTGACGGCCGACGGATTGTCGGTCTTTCGCTTCGCTTCCTGGATGATTACCTCGAGCTCACGGGCGAGCTCACCAGCGTCGATCACAGAGTTGGCGTACGCGTCGGCCTGGATCTCCAGGCCCGCCACCAGCCCGGATGACGGAAGCACCGTGTAATACACGGTGTGGTCGTAAATCGTGCTGGCGTTGAGGTAGCCGCCGCTCCCCTTCGTTTCCTTGGCGATGACGCCGACGCCGCGCGTCGGCGTCCCCTTGAAGTACATGTGCTCGAGCACGTGAGCGATGCCGACGACGTCGTCGGTCTCGTCGAAGTACCCTGCCTTCACGTGCGTGACGATCGCGACGACGGGTGCCGAGTCATCTCGGCGGACGAGAACGGTCAGCCCGTTAGGCAGCACCTCGCGCTCCACCGAAGCGGGGTCCAGCGAAACCGGGCGGGAGACGATCGAGGTCATGAGCGGAAGGGACAGCGGCGAAGAAGAACCATCGCAGCAACGATACACGCAACTCCGAATCCCGCCGGCCACGCAAGCCCACCGGGATCGATGGGCAAGCCTCGCGCAAACGGCGCGCGAAGCGTCACGAGCACGTGAGCGGGCGGCAATGCGAGCTGTATAGCCGCCGCCACGGGGCCCACGCCGGCTGCGGACAATGGACCAGCGAAGTAATCGAGCGCCAAATCGGCGGCGAGCACGAGGGTCAGTACCGGCAGGTAGAACGCCGTTACTATCGAGAGTAGAAACGCGAGCCCGCCGACCAACAACCAGGCCAGCGCGACGTATCCGGCGACACCCGGCAATGACACGGGGTGCACCGCCACCGCATAGACCTCGGCGCCTACCGTTCCGAGAATCACGGCGCCGATTCCGGCGAGGACGAATCCCTGAGTGTAGTAGCGAACGGGGCTTAGCGGCCGCGAAAACACCAGACGGTCATACCCGCGCGCTCGATGACGCGCCACGACACCGTGAGCCGCAGCGGCACCCGCGACGAAGGCGAAGCTTGTGAGCACGAGCTCGAACGTCTGCTGAATTCGGTCGCGGGCGTCGATGCCACCGGTAGGATCGAGGTCCGATAGCGTCACGCCGCGCGCGGCCGCGAGCGCCCACGCTGCGAGCCCGCTCGCGACCAACGTCGGCAGCGCCCGTATCGCGAAATAGTCTCGCAGCTGATACCCGGCGTACGCCGTAAGCCGACCCTTCACGTGCCCACCTCATTCACGGCGAGCGCAGTTGCGTCCGCCGCCGCGTGAGCCGGCGTGACGGCCGCGAGAAGCGCCCCGCGATCGAGGAGCTCGCGCAGGCCACGGTTGAGGGGCGCAAAACCAGCCACGCGCACCGCGTACGTCGATCGACCGAGCGAGATCGCGTTCGGAAATACCGCGAGCACGTGCTCGCCACCGTGATGCAGCGTGATGTGAAACACGCCTTCCACATCCGCCGGCGTGTCCCGCCGAGTTGTACCGGGACGTCTCGTGCGACCGCGATCGATCAGCGTCACCCGATCCGTGAGGCGTTGAAGTTCCGCCGTGTCGCGCGATGCAATGAGAATCGCGCGGTCGAACGCGCGCAGCCTAACGATGAGCTCGCGTAGGCGTTCCAGCGACTCCGGCCCCATGCCCTCCAACGGCTCGTCGAGGATGATGACGCGATGGTCCGCAACGATCGCCTGGGCCAGGCCGAGTCGCAGGCGTGCTTCGCCCTTGAGCAACCGCACCCTCAGCCGTCGATCGTCGTACAAACCGAGCTCGCGCATCGCTGCTTCGACCCGGTGCTTCGTGTATGCGGGTCGGACACCCGACAACACGGCGAGACGCGTCAGCGCATCCGACACCCGCCAGCCACCGGGCAGCGCGAGCGGCTGCGGCATGTACGCGACGCCCTCGCGCTCGACAAATCGCCGTGGCTCGATACCATCGATTCGCACGCTGCCGCTCGACGGTCGCAGCTGGCCGGCGGCAATCGCGAGGAGCGTCGACTTACCGGCACCCGCCGGTCCGGAGATGCCGCCTACTTCACCCGCGCCGACACGAAAGGAAACGTCGTCGAGCGCACGGGCCGGGCTCGCGGACCGCGACGCGAAGGTTTTCGAGACGTGACTGAGCTCGATCACCGCACACGCGACGGAGCCCCCGGCACCTGCGGGGCCAGCGTCGGAAGCGGTTGGCATTGAGTCCACGGCCCGGGCCCCGCGCGCTGCCAGAAGTTGTTCGCTTCCTGCACGCGGCCAAGACGCATCAGCACGCAGCCGAGGTAGCCCTGCGCGTTTTTGTCCGCAGGGTTCAACTGCACGGCCCGGACGTAGAAGTTCCGGGAGAGGTTCAGCGACTGGAGCGCGCCGGGGAGGTTGCCGGTGGACAGCTGACCCGTGGCCTGCGCGAGCAGGTGTGCGCCCATCTCGCGTTGAGCGGTCGCGTTGTTAGGCTCGAGCGAGATCGCGGTCTGAAGCTCCCGCACCGCCGCGGCCGCATCCCCCTCGTCGCGCGCCATACGACCGAGGTAGATGTGTGGGTCGGCATCCTTCGGATCATCCTTGATCGCTTGCGCGAAATGATTCCTCGCGCCGTTTCGATCGCCAGCGGAGTATGCCGCGATGCCCGCCTGCAATGCTGAAGAGGACGGACCAGCGGTGAAGTAGTAGATCCCGCCGCCGATGGCCGCGAGTAACACCAGCAGGCCGATGAGGGCGATCAGCGGAAAGCCACGTCGGCGTCCCGCCCCAGGAAACATCGGCACGACCGGATCGGGCGCGGCAGGAACCGCACCCGAAACAGCGGCAGCGGGCGGAGCTGGCGGCGGTGGCGCCGCTCGCTCCTGCCGCAAAGCAGCTTCGAGCTGCTGAAATCCGGTTCGCGCGGCGCCAATGTCGCCGTTCGACGGCCGATAGTCCGTGCGCTGCGCGCGTTCGTGCGCAGCACTGAACTCCACCAGCGCGTGTGCCTGGTCGAGCGTCAACAAGTCGCGCTGACGGACTTCCCTGATGAGCGGCTGTCCGGACAGCGATGCGGATCCGATCAAGGATCGGAGCGCCGATTCGGCTGCCTGCCAGCCTTCGATGATGTCGGCCGCGAGATCCTCTGGATCGCGCGAGAGATCAAGACGACCTATCGCCGGCCTCGCCTGATCGAGTGCGGCGAGGGCGGCCCGTTGTTGCGAAGTTGTCACGGCCGAGGGGTGGGCTTACTTGACGATGCGCAGAAGTCCCGCGTCGGCGCTGCCGCGGATGAAGCTTTCCGCGTCGCGCGTCGGGATGGTGACGCCGGTGAGAGAGTAGCCACGGCGGGCTTCAGTCGCCATGAACTCCTGCATGGAGCGACCCACGAAGGCCGTGTTCGCGTCGCGCATCATCAGGACGATCTCGTCCCAGCTGCCGCGGAACGGCTTGCCTTCCCGAGTAAGGACTTCATGCGACGGCTCTTCGCGACGCAACGGCGTGCCTCGCTCGTCGGCGAGGGTCGAGAGGAGACCGCCGAACAGCTCGAGCTGCCCCTTCGCTTCCTCCGCAGCCTGGTCGGCCGCCTGCTGCTCGATCTCCGCCAACATCTCGTCGATGTCATCGGGCTCGCCAGCGAGCTCGTTCAGCCGCTCTTCCCAGGGCTTGAGCTCGGGGTCGTCGTCCTTGAGGTGATAGATCGTTTTCTTGAGCTCCACGAGACGCCAGATCCCGAGCTCGTCCCAATGATCGGATGGAGAAGTCCGGTCGAGGTGGTAGAGGGCCGCCTCGTAGTCGCCGCGGTCGTAGAGGATGTTGCCGAGGTAGATGCGCGCTTCGGCGTGGTCGTTGTCGAGTTGGAGTGCGCGACGGAGCGTCGAGATCGCGGCGTTGTCGTCGCCAAGCCGGTGCTGTGCATAGCCGACGAGCGCTACGGCTTCGGCCGACTCCGGGGCCTGCTCGACGGCGATGTCGAAGAATTCTTTCGCCTCGTCAATCATCCCTTCGCGGAAGAGCGCGCGTCCCACCTGTAGCATGAGGTCGACGTCATCCTGATAACCAAGCTCGAGTACACGCCGGAAGCTCCTCACGGCAGCGTCCGCGCGGCCAAACTTGAGAAGCGTCTCACCCAATCCCGCGAGCGCGTCCTCGTGCTCGGGATCGAGAATCAGCGCCTCTTCGAAGCTCCGACGCGCCCACGCGAACTCGTCACGCGCCAGCCGAGCGTAACCGACCCCGATATGCAGCTCCACCGCGTTGGGGTAGAGCGCGAGTCCCTCCCGAAGTACGTCGAGCGCCTCGTCATACTGCCCTTCGTTGTACAGCTGGTGGGCACGCTCGTCGTACTCTTCGGAACTCAGAAATGGGGTCGGCATATCTCGAATAACCTCCAGCTCATGAGTGTATGCCTATTGTACTACTCGTACAGCCTTGAGTTCAACACCTGATCGAGACTGAGTCGCGCGCGCGAAACGCGCGTGGTCTCTCGTGATAGCAACGTAGCCGCCACCGCGCTTTCGTGGATTCTTTTCGCCTCGCGACGGAATGATGAAATTCGACACTGACCCCAATTTTCTCGACGCGTCGGGGGCAGCGTCGGGCACGCGAACCAGGAGGTCAGGACCGTGCGACGGGCGCGGCGCCGACCCGCGTGCAGGCAACGGCAATCTCCGCGGCGAGCGCAGCATTCGCTTCGAGCAGGGCGACGTTCGCGGCGAGCGTTCTCCCTTCCGACGCCCGCTCCACCGCAGTGAGGAGATACGGCGTCACCGCCCCGCCCCGCACGCCGTGGCGCTTCGCATCGTCGAGCGCGGTATCCAGCGCTCGTTCGATCGACGCTTTTCGAACGGCGTGCTCCGCGGGCGGCGGCTGCATGACGACGATCGCCTGTTGACGTCCGAGCGAACATTGCAGCGCATACAGCTGCGCGATCTCGTCCACTGACGCCACGGACGTCGAGAGCGGGATGCCGGTGTCCGCGAAGAAGAAGCCCGGCATCTCCTTTGTCCGGTAGCCAACCACGACCACGCCAAACGACTCCAGTCGTTCCATGGTCGCGTGAAGGTCGAGGATCGACTTCGCACCAGCGCACACCACGATGACGGGCGTGCGCGACAGCTCGGCAAGATCTGCCGACTCGTCGAACTGAGGCTCGCGGTGCACACCACCGATGCCGCCGGTAGCGAAAACCCGAATGGGCGATAGCGCCATGAGCGATAGCGTGCCGGCGACCGTCGTCGCGCCGTCGCGGCCCTGAAGCATCGCGACCGGGATGTCGCGAGCGCTGACCTTCAACACGCCATCGCGCGCCAGAAAGCGTGCGAGCTCGTCGTCATTCAAGCCGAACACGGCCTTTCCGGCACTCACCGCCGAAATCGCCGGGACAGCACCGGCCCGCTCGATCGCGCCGGTCATTCGTCGTGACGCATCGGCGTTCGTGGGTATGGGAAGCCCCTGCGCGAACACCGAGCTCTCGAGTGCTACGACGGGCCGGTGCTCGGCGATCGCCTGCGCCACGCGCGGAGAGAAGGAGATGAGGGACATCGATCGGGACGGGCGACGGACGACGGAAACGGACAACAGACGAAACTCGACTATAACGTCGATCAATGCCTACCCGTAATGGCAGCGCCGTTTTCCGTCGCCCGTCGTCCGTCGCCCGTCGTCGAGCTTTTCGGCACCGCTTCCACGATCAACCGCTCCGGCGCGGGACCCAGATACCGAATAGGCCAGCACGTCGTGAGCATGAGCGTCGGCGTGGTCCGAGCCTCGAGCGCGGAGTCCTCGGCGTTTACCACGCGCATGCGGGTCACCTTCCACACGACCGTGCCGTGGGCGCTCTCGGTGACCACCGTATCGCCTACGGCAATTCCGCCGAGCGCGTGGAAGTGCCGGTCGCGGTGGGCGGAGATCACGCTCGTCCCGCTGTCACCCGGAAGCACGCTTCCGATCATGTGCCCGGGGCCGGCTCTGAGCTCCGCGTCGCCCACACCCTCCACCACCACTTCGTCGAGGCCGAGCCGCGGAATCGTCAGACGCCCGACAGGCGTGCCGCGCCCCTCGCTCCATCGAGCACCACCGGTCGATAACTTCGCGCCGGCAACTGCGCGTGCGGCCTCGATCTCAGCCCAGCGCGCACGCGCAGCATCCCGAGCGATCGCGCCTCGCGCTACCGACGTGGCGGAGCCAATGAGGAGCAGCGCGCCGGACACGATCAGGGCGCTGCTGGCAGCACGTCGCCCGCGGAATACGGGTTTCGTGAGGCGACCGATCATCGTCAGCGCTGCACGCGAACGCTCGCGGAACGTTCTCGGCGCCTCAGCGCCATCCCCATCACGATGAGGAGCACACCAGCGAGGGCGATCATGGGAATCGGCGTCGCCGTGTTCGGGGCGCGCGCGCCATTCCTGAACTCCGACTGGCGTTCGGACGCGCGGGCGTTCGCGGACGAATCGGATTTTGGAGCCGGGGCTGTTGCGACACGTGGGGTACCGACCGCGGTATCGGCGGCGGTTGGCACGGTGTCGGGGCGAATGGCCAGGGCTGCCGACGCGGAGTCGACCCATTCCTTCATGCCCGTCATCGCGACGCGGGCAACGCTGTCCTGCGCGACTTTCTCGCGCTGCTGCGCTGCCGCCTGCTGAGCGGGCTCGGTTTTTCGTGGCGGTGAGGCGACGAAGGTGGTGATCTGCGCTTTCGCCGTCCCGGCGCCGACAATCATCATGGCGGCGAGCGCCGCGCGTCCGAGGCTATGCATAACGGTCCCTCCAGGATTCGATCTCCCTGGGGCAGGACCCGTGCCGGTCAGTGGCTCCGGCGCACTACCCTCCCGATCCCTGCAGCAGCCTGCGCCATGCCTCGCACCACGTCGTCCGTCGTCACGAGGCTGGACAGCGGCGTCGCATCGCCTCCGATGAGCAACCGGTACCCAACGCCCTGCTCCGAGACGACGGCCTCGAAGGCAATCGAGGGCCGGCCTTCGCGATCCAGGAGGAAGGGAGCGCGGATAGCAGCGCGGCCTCGAGCGCTATCAGCGGGCCGGAGGGATAGCAGTTCCTTGATGGCGATAGCCCACTCGGCGAGCGCGCGGGGTTCTACCAGGTGGGTGTATTGCGCCTCATCCCCGGCTATGGCGAGCCGCGCACCACCGGGTGACGCGCTCAGCTCGAGGCGCCATCCCACGACCTCGAAGGTGGCGGAATGCTGGTCCTCTGCGCGAACAGAGGTCTTCGGGGAAGAAGACAGGCCCGACACCGGGCCCGAGCGATCATCAGCGGCCACGGCTGGACCTCGGATCCAAATCGTCACGGGGCCGGCAGCGGCCCCATACCGTTGACGATTACCCGGTCCATCCGTCCCATCGCGAGCCGTCCCATCGCGAGCCCGCCACGCCGATCACGTTAGGCGACGCGGCTCGCCCCCCGAATCATGCCGTCGCGTCTTCGAACTGTTCCGCACGCAGCGTGTCGACCTTTTCGCGTTCCTTCGCCGTTGGGTCGTAGATCGCGAGGATCTTGATCCGCTCGCCGACGTACGCGTCGAACGATTTCGAGGTGCCCTTGTCGATGTGAATCTCATGCCCGTCTTCGAAGCGCAGCACGACGTGCGGATAATCCTTGTTCGAGTACTGCTTGCGGACCTTCTCGGCTTTTGGGGGCATCGGGCGTGATGTTCGAGTTCGGGTGATTGGCTCAGGTAACGACCGATCGACGCTCGCGGAATTGCTGCCACGCGCCGGTCGTGAGGGCTTCGTCCACTGCCGCGACCGCCCGTTCGAGCTCCGCGTCGCTGGTGTAGAAGTGCGGTGCGATCCGAATCCCGGCGTTCGGTCTGAAGTCGACAATGATATCGCGAGACAGCAAGAACTGCGCGACCTCGTACGCGTGCGGCACATCGAACGCTACCGTCCCGCCGCGACGAGCGGGGTCTCGTGGGGCACGCACCGTGTATCCGTGTTCGTCCGCCAGCGCAATGAGGCGGCCCGTTTGCCGCGTGCTCTTGGCCCGCACTGCCTCGATCCCCGCGCGCCGTACCAGGCGAGGTCCCTCAGTGGCCGCGTACAGCGCGGGGATCACCGGTGTCCCCGACAGCCAGCGTGCGGCTCCCTCCGCATAATCCATCTCCGCCTCGAACCCGAAGGGACGTCGGTGCGCCTGCCATCCGGTCAGCGCGGGCGCCCGGTGCTCGCTCGCTGCCGGCGCTGCGTAGAGGAAGCAGCCGCCCGGGCCACCGCATAGCCATTTCAGCACACCGCCCGTGAGGAAATCGACCCCGATCCGTTTCACGTCGACCGGAATCACGCCGACGGAATGAAACGCATCGAGTGACACGAGCGCGCCAACCGAGCGCGCGTGCGCGCAGATGCGTTCGACGTCCATGATGAACGCCGATCGAAACAGCACGTGCGAGATCGCGACGAGCGCAGTCCGTTCGTCGATCGCGGAGATCAGGCGGTCTTCATCGATACTGACGCCGTCGTCCGACCGCACGACGACCACCTCGGCGCCCAGGCGTGGTGCGAGACGGTCGTATACGTATCGCACCGACGGAAAATCGAGCTCGGTCATCACGATCCGGTTTCGCGGCGCCGCGTACTCGATCGCGGACATGACCGCGGCTTGGCCGAGCGACACGTTGGGCACCATCGCGACTTCGCCCGCGCCGGCACCGAGAAGCGGTGCAATCTCGTTCGCGACGTCGATCGGCATCTCCCACCAGCCGTGCGCCCACGCTCGCACGCCAAGTTCTGCCCACGTGTCGACATATTCGGCGAGGCGGTCCGGGACAGTGCGCGGCATTGCACCGAGCGAATGCGAGACGAGGTAGGTCGTTCGCTCGAGGATCGGGAACTCGGCCCGGAATGCGAGGAGCGGATCGGTCATGTGACGGTTCTCGTCAGGCAGCTCGCGCCGCGAGCGCCTCGCGACGGCGACGTGTCACCGCGAACAACAGTGACGCCACACCGATGATCAGTGCCAGCACGCGCCACTCCGGCAGCGTGATCGCTGACAGCAGCCCGATGATCACCGCGCAGGAGAGTAGCGGCACGATACCACCACCCGGAACGCGAAACGGGATCCCGCCCGCGCGGACATCGCGCCGGCGCAACTGCCATGCGGCAAGCGAGCACGCGAAGTATACGAGGAGCGCGGCGACGTTCGCGATGATCGCAAGCCTCTCGAACGCGCTCGTGATCGCGAGCGTGCACGCGAGCGCCGATTGGATGGCGATGGAGACGTAGGGCGTTCGGTACCTCGGATGCACTGCGGCGATCGCGCCGGGCAGATAACCATCGCGACCGAACGCGAAGAGCGCGCGCGGAATCGCCAGGGTCATTCCGCTGAGGTACCCGAACGTCGAGATGACCACGGCGGCAAGCAGAAGGTTCTTCCCCCAGGGCCCGAACACGACGCCCGCAGCATCCGCGAGCGGTGTCGATGATCTGGAGAGCGCCGCGCCAAGCACGCCCTGCGCGACGAGCTGAATCGCGATATACAGGAGCGTAATCGCCAACATTGCGAGGAAGATTGCGCGCGGCACGGTGCGCGCCGGGTCCTTCACTTCGCCACTCGGCACGAGTGCGCTCTCCACGCCGCTGAACGCGAAGATGAGCACGATCGACGCACGCGTGATGTCGCCGATCGCGGGCGAGCTCGTGACCGCGAGGTTCGAGCGCTGGACGAATAGCGCGCCGACGACCACGAGGAGGAGTAGCGGCGCCAGCTTCGCGATGGTCCCGATGCTGTTGAGCCGACTCCCATGTTTCACGCCGAGGATGTTGATCGTGGCGACAATGGCGAAGCTCGCGACGAGCAACAGGCCCCGCATGGCCGTCGCCTCGAAGACCGGAAACAGCTTGGCGGCGTTGATCGCGAATACCGTGCTCACCGCTGCCACTGCCGTGGTACCGAGGAGCCAGGTCAAAACTCCGGCGAGAAACCCGACGTACGGCCCGAACGCGAGCTCGACGTACGCGTATGGGCCGCCGGTCATCGCGACGCGACTGCCTGCTTCCGCAAAGCAGAGCACTATCAGCCCCATCGCGATTGCGCAGACGACGTACGCGATCGGCGCAGCGGCACCGAGCGCGCGAGCGACGTCGGCAGGTAGACGGAAGATGCCGCCACCGACAGTGATGTTGATGACGCCGGCGGCGAGCGACCACGTGCCTATCGCCCGAACGAGAGAGCGCTCGCCGGAGGTGAGGGGTCCAGTCATAGACGGGGCAAGCTATCATCCGGCGTGGACTCGCCACTAGGGAGAAACGAGCCTGCTTCAGGATCGTGTACGTTCGTGGCCTGATTCTTCCCGTCTGGCCCTGCACCATTACCATTCCCTCCGGAGGAAGTCGATGAACCGGCACGTGCGTTTCTCTGCGGTTGCGGCGTTTGCCGCGCTCACCTGGGCTGCTGCACCAGTCGCCGCACAGTCCGCGGGTCAGCCCGACGCACGTGAGGCGTCGCGGGCGGCGTTGGCGAACGGGCTCGCGCCCGTGAGCCTGGTCGATTCGGTGACGGCTGTCGCGGAAGTATCGCCGGAGGCCAATGCGACGGCTTCGGTCGCGCTCGGACCGACCCGCACGAGCGCTCGCGTTGCGATGCACGCGGCAGAAACTCGGCGCGGCGCGCCGCCGGTTTACCAGACCAAGAAATCCAACAGGAATGCGGTCGCGATGATGATCGTCGGTGGTGCGGCGCTGGTGGTGGGCGCCGTCATCGGCGACGACGCAGGGACAATTGTGATGCTTGGCGGTGCGGGCATCGGGCTGTACGGGCTGTATTTATTCCTCACGTGATGCGCGACACGTGAGAATCGTGGCGGGTAGCCGGGCGACGCGCGTCGCCCGGCTTTTTCATTGAACATGCGGATCGTATGGAGTGACCGCACGCGCGCGGCGCCTGTCTTGTTTTCGAAATGCCGGATCGTCATTGACCGTTCGCGGCAACCCCTGGGGCACTGGGGTACAATGAAGCGACGAGTTGCAGGAGAGCAGCAATTGGAGCATCGGCGCATCGCCCTCGTCCTGGGTGGCGGAGGGATGAAGGGATTCGCGCATATCGGTGTGCTTCGCGCGCTCGAGGAGGCGGGTATACGCCCCACGTGCTTCGCGGGCACCAGCATCGGGGCGCTGATCGCGGCGGCCTACCTCGGCGGCATGCCGCTCGACGAGATGGAGCGGCGCGCCCTGGGGCTGCGGAAGCGCGACCTGTTCCGGATCAACCACGTCGGCATGCTGTTGGACCGCATGCGATCCCCGTCGATCTATCTCGAGGAGCCGTTGCGGGCGCTGTGCGCGAACGCGGTTCCCCGGACGACGTTCGACGAGCTGAAGGCGCCGCTGCTCGTGAACACCGTGGACGTCGAGCGCGGAACGCAGGTCGTTTGGGGACTGCCGGGGCTCACGAACGTTCGCGTCGATGAGGCCGTGTACGCCTCATGCGCGCTCCCCGGATTCTTCCCGCCGGGCCGCGTGGACGGCCGACAGTGCATCGACGGCGGCACGATCGACAACCTGCCGGTGGCGATCGCGGCGCAACATGCCGACGCGGTCATTGCCGTGGATGTCGGCTCGAGTGACCTGTCGCACAACACGGATGCCTCTGCCCAGGGCTTTGCGGCGACGTACATGCGCGCCGCGACGGTCATGATGCATGCGCTCCAAGTCGCGCCGCTCAGTGAGTGGGCCGGACCACCGATGTTTCTCATTCGTCCGCGGCTGGGTCACGTGGGATGGCTCAGCTTCTCGCACACACCGGAGGTCATGGCGGAGGGCTACCGCGCTGCGCGGGAGGCGATGGCGCAGTTGCCGGAATGCCTGGCGGCGAAAGGCGGTGTGTACCCGCGCGCCGCGTACCGGCTGTCGGTGGATCGCGATCTGTGCACGGGCTGCGGGTTCTGTGCGTCGATCGCCCCGACCGTCATGGGGATGGACTCGCGAGGCAAGGCCTATGCGAAGACCGAGACCGTCGACTGGTGCTCGGCGGACGGCGATTTCGTGCGACACTGTCCGACCGACGCGATTACGGCCACGCGCCTAACGCCGGCAAGCGATCAGCCCATCGCGCAGCAGGAAGTCGCGTAGCGGTTACGCCGACTGCCTAACGGGCGAAGCGTGACGCGTCGCGGCTTCGCGGACGATCGTCTCGTACGTATCGACGGCGCGTCGGAGCTCCGCGAGATCCACGAACTCGTGGTCGCTGTGCGCGACCTCGATCGAGCCCGGGCCGAACAGATAGGGCGTGCCCCATCGCGGGAGCGCGGGAATGTCGGTCGCGAACGCGACCACGGACGTTTCGATGCCGGGGATCGTCGCGAGATGCATTGCCGGAATGCTCACGCCCACATCGACCGTCCCGCGATCTCCGACCCAGCGCGTCACTGCTGCCACGACGTCGTCGACCGGACCCACGAGGCGTGCCATGATGCGCGCTTCCGCTGATGGCGCGACCACATTGTCCGCAACGCCGCCGGAGAGCATCCCGAGGTTGATCGTGGTTTCGCCGAGCACCGAATCCTTCGGCAGCTCGATGGTCTCGAGGTCTGACATGAGACGCACGAGCCGCATCGTCGCGGAAACGCCACGGTGCGGATAGGCGGAATGCGCGGCAACACCGCTGGTTCGCACCGTCATTCGGACGGCGCCCTTGGTGCCGCGGGCGAGTCGACTCTCGGTGGGCTCGCCGTTGATGAGCGCCTTGCTCGTCGCCGGTACGAACCCGGTTCTATAGGCCTCATTCGCGGCGTGCGCACCATCGTGCGTGGTCTCCTCCCCGACGACGAATAGCAGCGCCACCGGAACCGATGCGTCGCGCAGGCGTTCCGCGGCGCAGATCATGGCGGCGGCGATTCCCTTGGCGTCGCAAACGCCGCGACCGGTGAGACGATCGGCCGTTCGCGCGGGCGGAATGTACGGCGGTACCGTGTCCAGGTGAGTCGAGAGCGTAACGACTGGCGCAAGGTCCGTCGTCGCGAAGATGTCGTCGCGCCCGGTCGTTACCGGGATCCGCGTCGTCGTCCATCCGCGGCTCGCGAGCAGGTGCTCCACGAAGGCAATCACTTCCCCTTCCCGCCCGCTCGTCGACTCGATCCGCGCGAGATCGAGCGTAACGTCCACCACATCCAAAGGCGTCGGCATGGACGCCAAAGCTAGCGCGAGCCGATCGCTAACGCAGCCAGCGCTCGGCGAGCTGCTCCAGTCGCTCGTCCTTCTCTGCTTTGGCGGTGGCAAGAATTCGCTCGACGTGCGAGCGCAGGCGTGGCTCGCCCCAGTAGTACCCGGTCGCTTGCTCGGCCGCGCCGGTATCACCTTCCCGCGCCGCCTCGAGAATCGCGCGCGCCGCGGCCGCGTCGAATGCCGGATCCGTTCGCGGCGGAAGAATGAATCGGCGGCCTGACGGACGATCGCCGGAATCCTCGTTGACGAACGCTCTCGACATCGGGCCTCCACAGGGTCGAACAACTCAGCTCGCGAAACGCCTGCTCGGACGGCGGGCGCAAGAGTGACGCCGCTCACACCGTTAGGCGAACCATCACGCGGGAAATCTAAGCCGCGGACATATGTGACGAGGCAGCCGGCGGGGCTGTCCTTGGTCCGTGCCGCGATACGCCTTCCCTGTTTGCGCGATCAGTCTCGCACTGATCGTCTCGGCGCCATCGATCGCGCGGCCTCAGGCGCTCGAGCAGGATCTCGCAGCCCACCGGCGATATCTCGCGCTCAATGTTGCCATCGGAGCAACGGCGTCGGTTGCACGTGCCGTCGCGTCCGGCGCTCCTGTTCGCGCCGCGCTCGCCAAGGGGCTGCTCGGCGGGTCACTCATGAGTGCGGGAATGGAGCTCATCGGCACGGAGTCTCGTGCCGCGCGATTCGCGGGGCTTCAACTCACCGCCGTTGGCGCGAGCGTCGCACGCGATGCGGACGTGGATGGCCCGCTGCTGGCGGATGTCACGCTGCCGATCTACCCGTTCTACGTTCGCGTGCGACCGCAGTCGGCTCATCCAGTGACCGCGCGCCTGTCAGTGATGAGCGCCGCGCACCTCGCCAGCGTGATGACGAGCGGGTTCCGCCCGCGCGTCGATTGGGGAGAGACGCTCGTCACTGGCGCGCCGATCCTGCGCTCACCACAGTGGCGCCTCCCCTCGTCGAGCTGCCCGCCGCCGTGTGCCGGAGCGTTCGCACAGCATAACGCGGGACTCGTGATCTATTCCGCGAGCGCCGGAACGGACTACGACCTGCAGCGGACGCTCGCTCATGAGAGCGTGCACCTCGCGCAGCAGACGCGCGATGCCGTACTCGCCGCGATTCCGGCGAGCGACGCGGCCCTCGAGCGGTTCGGGCCCGCTGGTCGCACGCTCTCGCGCTTCCTCGTGGTCGACGTCGTCATGCCGCTGCGGTTCATCGACGAAGGCGAGCTGCGCATGCGCGGCGGGCCTCGTCGGAGCTCGTGGTACGAAACCGAGGCCCGGGCTTTCGCGCCGGGCGGCGAGCTCCGTTGACGGATCGGGTCGCTCAACAGCTCACGCCGCGCCCGCTCCCGACCATCCGCTGACGTTATAGATTGCGAATAGCCTGTCGCGCACGCTGCGTGCGGTGCGGCAGTGGCTCCGTGATCCCTCGCGCCCACCCTCCAAGAAATCCGGGCGCACAGCGAGAGACGACCCATGACACATCCGAACACCTTCGGCAGCCGCGCGACGCTGAATGTCGCGGGGCGGCAGTACACCATCTACCGCCTAGGGAGCGTTGCCACACTCCCCGGTAGCACCGTGAACAAGCTGCCATTCAGCCTGAAGATCCTGCTCGAGAACCTGCTGCGAAACGAAGACGACGCATTCGTGAAGCGAAGCGACGTGGAAGCACTGGCGCGCTGGGATGTGAAGGCGAAGGTCGAGAAGGAAATCGCGTTCCGAACGAGTCGAGTGCTGCTGCAGGACTTCACTGGCGTGCCATGCGTCGTGGATCTCGCCGCCATGCGCGACGCCATGCGACAGCTCGGCGGAGATCCCACGAGAATCAACCCGCTGCAGCCGGTCGACCTCGTCATCGACCATTCGGTGCAGGTCGATGAATACGGAAGCGAAGCGGCGTTTTTCCTCAACACCGAGAAGGAGTTCGAGCGCAATCGCGAGCGGTACGAGTTCCTGCGATGGGGGCAGAACGCGCTGAACAACTTCCGCGTCGTTCCCCCGGGCACCGGCATCTGCCATCAGGTGAACCTCGAGTACCTCGGCCGCGTCGTGTTCACGAGGCAGGACGACGGTTCGACCATCGCATATCCCGATTCGCTCGTGGGCACGGACTCGCATACCACGATGATCAACGGCCTTGGCGTCATGGGCTGGGGCGTCGGCGGCATCGAGGCCGAGGCGGCGATGCTCGGACAGCCCGTTTCGATGCTCATTCCCGAGGTCGTCGGGTTCAAGCTGCACGGCAAGCTGCCGCCCGGCGCGACGGCCACCGATCTCGTGCTGACCGTCACGGAGATGCTTCGCAAGAAAAAGGTCGTGGGCAAATTCGTGGAGTTCTACGGCAACGGGCTCTCCACGCTCCCGCTCGCGGACCGCGCGACGATCGGCAACATGGCGCCGGAATATGGCGCGACGATGGGCTTCTTCCCTGTGGACGCCCAGACCCTCGACTATCTCCGCCTAACGGGACGCGCCGGCGAGCACGCAGCGCTCGTGGAGGCGTACTGCAAGGAACAGGGACTTTTCCGCACGGACGACACGCCTGACCCGGTGTTCACGGACACGATCGAGCTCGATCTCACGACGGTCGAGCCGAGCCTCGCGGGACCGAAGCGCCCGCAGGACCGTGTACCGCTGCGTCAGGCGAAGCCCATGTTCCGGGACGCCCTCACTGCGGATCTGGAGCGCCTCGCGGCAGGCAGCGGCGGTGCGGCACCCAAGCGCGCGACGGCCGCGTCGGCGACGCCCGAGGTTTCCGCGTCGGCGGTCGCGGTCGCGTCGCAGAACGTCGCTGACGACGCCGGCGTCGCGGTCGAGATGAATGGCCAGCGGTTTGCGCTGCGGCACGGATCGGTCGTGATCGCGGCTATCACGAGTTGCACGAATACGTCGAACCCGTCGGTCATGCTGGGTGCGGGCCTGCTGGCCCGCAACGCGGTCGCCAAGGGGCTCTCAAGCAAGCCGTGG
>Ga0207674_10002220_pt1 | contig 24587 bp, 24 predicted proteins | sample KBSCornC72_FD_184303 | JGI IMG/M metagenome (GOLD analysis project Ga0207674, IMG submission 184303) | Corn rhizosphere microbial communities from Kellogg Biological Station, Michigan, USA - KBS Corn C7-2 (SPAdes) (version 2) | ecosystem: Host-associated > Plants > Roots > Rhizosphere > Soil ...
GCAAATCGAGGCTAACCCTTTCGGGGGAGGAAAAGGCACCTTGGCTGAAATTTCGCTGAAACGAGCCCATTCCGCGGTCATTGGCCGGACCTCGCGCGTCGAGCTCTACGCGGCTGTCTTGGCGGTTAGCAGTGTCGTCACGGCCATCGCGCTTATCGGCTTTGGCTCCACGGTCAAGAATCCGCTCGCTCTCGTCTTCTTGTGCATTGGTGCTGCCCTCGCTCAGCGCAGTCAAATCGAGGTAAGCGGCGTTCACACAGTCTCGGTCTCGCTCTTCCCGATCATCCTGGCCGCTGTTCTATGCGGCCCACTTGGAGCAATGGCCGTTTCTGTAGCGTCGATGGTCGGGGACGAGACGCGTCCTCTTACACGGTTCGTCCTATACGCCTCGAGTCGCTCCCTCACAGGGGCCGTCGCGGGGATTGTTGCGTCCGCGTTTGCTCTGGAGACCTTTCCGTCGATTCTCGCTGCGACTGCTGCCGCGGCTGTTTGCACCCAGATCCTTGATCTCGCTTTCGCGGCATTCGTCTATTGCCTCAAAGGCTACGGGAGCCCGGTCGCGGCACTACGTGAGACTGGCCCGCTATCGCTGGGTGGACTGCCTATCTACATCCCCGCGGTATCGCTCTTGGCCTGGGGTTACCTTGCACGGGACAACGGATGGTGGGTTCTCCCACTCTTTTTGGTTCCAGCGCTGGCGGCTCACAGATCCTTCGTCCTGTATCAAGCGGAGCGCAAACTCGCCGGGGAACTCGCCGAGGTCAACAGGCACCTGGAGCTCACCAACCTGCAGTTCGCCACCGCGCTCGTCTGGACGCTCGACGCCACAAACGAGTACACGGCTGGTCACTCTGCGGCGGTAGCCATCTACGCGAGAGACATTGCAACGAGACTCGGTCTGCCCGATGACCAGATTCAGCTTGTCCATCGGGCCGGCTTGGTTCACGACATTGGCAAGATCGGCCTGCCACCAAGCCTGCTGGAGAAGCCCGGCGCCCTTACCCTCGACGAGCGAAGGCAGATGGAGGAGCATTCCGAAATCGGCGAGCGGATTCTGGCCAAGGTCGATGATTATGCGGAGATCGCAAAAATTGTCCGTCACCATCATGAGAGAGTCGATGGTCAGGGGTATCCGGATGGCCTTGCCGGCGACGAGATCCCCCTCCTTTCACGGATCATCGCCGTAGCGGATGCTTATAACGCGATGACGTCGGATCGGCCGTACCGTGATGCAATGCCCAGCCAGGTAGCCCGAATGCGTCTGGCTCAGGCCGTCGAAAGTCAATTCGACACTTCGGTAACTGCGGCATTTGAGGCGATACTCACGGCTTCGAGTGAGGATTATCGGTCCGGTACGCGTCTCGACTTTGGCCTTGAAAGCCAGCAGCTTGAACCTGATGAGACGCTCGCTTCGGCCTCCTTGCGGGTGGCGCATGTCGCCTAGTGCAGCTTCTTAGTCGCTGGTGACAGCGACGGCCTCGGTGCGGGTCCGTACACCCAGCTTCTCGAAAATGTGACGCACGTGCACCTTCACGGTGCTCACGCTTAGGTAGAGAGCCTGAGCTATCTCGGCGTTTGTGAGTCCTTGGCGAATAAGCTCGAGGATCTCTCCCTCTCGAGGTGATAGGAGGCCAGCCGAACCCCTTTTCATCGAAACGGGGAGCTTCGCGGCGCGCGCCAATGAGCCGTCGTGTGCTCGTTCGACGGCTTCGAGAAGAAAGGCATTCCGATCGGTGTACTCCGCGATCCTTGCCAAGAGTGGTGGGTAGGCACGATAGGCAGCAACAAGACCGTCAACGTTGTGGGCGCTCGCCGCTTGGGCATAAGCCTTCTCAACTGCAGCCTTCGCCTCGCGACTGTCTCTTTGGCAATTCACGATCGCGCGGGCGAATGCGCTTAAGGTTCTTGCCTCGACCGCAGTAGTTACTGAGTCTGCTGAGCGCGCTTCGGCCAAAGCGGGCTCTTCATGATCAGCACTGGCGAGGGCGAGAGCGCGACACGCCAAGTACTCTCCGACCCAACTGGGCGATAGTCGTTCTGAGGGCTCGCGTTCCAGCAGTTGGAGTGCGACGGTCGGGCGGCCTTGCTGGAGCTCTGCCAAAGCTCGCGCGATGACGATTGAGGTCATGACGCGTCCGTCGTGAGGTTCGGTAGATGCCGTTTCTGCTTTATCGAGTGCAAGTCGGCAGTCGCGGAAACGTCTTTGGCCGCGGTACGCGGTTGCCTCCCGCAGGTATAGGTGTGGCAGGACAAAATCGAGGCGGTAGCTGTCGATCAGAGCGCGCTGCCGAGTCGCGATTTCCAACGCCTCTCCGTAGAGCCCGAAGTAGACCGCCAGCATCATCCAGCCGTTCAAGAAAGACGACTCACTAAGACAGTCATCGACGTGAGCCGCGAGGTGGATTCCGGCCAGAAGGTCAAGCGAAATATCTCGCAGACCGCGGACAGCGAGGTGGATCTCTCCGGTTTCGATACGCATGAGGTCGCCCGTCTGTCGATCCACCGCTTCCTTGAACTGATCGAGCAGGGCGCGGGCTTCCGGTCGTTCACTCTCGGCGGCACAAAGGAACTGGCCCCAGAGCGCTTCTCGGACATCCTGGTCGTTCAAGGCGGTATCGAGAGCGCTGGCCAGGAGAGCAGCGGCACTGTCCAAACGTCCCGTGAGGTAAGCACTGTGGCCGGCCCGGGCGTATGCCCTCGAAGTCAGACGGTTACCTCGTCCGAGACCTTCTGCCGCGCGGGCTCCGAGAACTTCAGCTTTCGTGTGCAATGCATGACGAAACGCGACCTCGGCCTCCGCGTAATCAAGGATCGGGTGGGTCAAGTGTCGGTCGCCTGCGTAGTTCAACCACTGCTCGAGTGTCGAGACCCGGCCGTCAGTGAGTAACGACTCGGTCGCATGCTCCACGAGCTCGATCAGCAGGTCGTTTGAATCGTGTCGCTGCGCGAGCTCGAAGGTTTCATCCCATGCTCCCTCCTTCAACAGCGCGACACCGATGGCCCTCACCCGCTGGTCGTAGTCCGGCCTCTCCCGGCTCCGTCGCTCCAGGAAGTCTCGGATGGCCGGGTGCAGCTCGTGCGCTGACGCCTGCTGAGAGAGGAACCCGAGCCTGACCCCTTCGCCCAGCAGGTGTTGCCCTCCTGGCCCGGAGAAAAGATGCTCGACGAGTCGGTCCGTCGGCGCCAGAGCAAGGTCGCAGAGCCGAGCTCGAAGTTCCTGGCTGGCCGCCTCATACAGCTCTTCCGCGAAGTACTCATCGGGCGAGGCCGAGCCCGAGTAGCCGGCGATGGGCCGGCTCTTGGCGAGCGCGGCCAGTGCGACGAGGGCCGGCCAGCCTTGAGTCGATGTGAGGAACTCCGGCGTTGCGGCCTCGTGTGCTCCGAGGAGCTGCCGCGCTTCCTCGTCGGTCATGGCCAGCATCGTGCGGTCGAGCTCCGCCAGTTCCCCGTAAAGCCTTCGACGCGCGGTCGCCCAAGGCGGTCGACGTCGAGTGGTAATGAGCAGTCGGAGCTCCGGGAGCTCGCTGAGCCGACGAAGAAACTCCTCCGAGGCCGGCGATTCCACCGCGAACTGGTAATCGTCGATCACCAGCCAAGCGCCATCTGGCCAGTTGGCCACGTCCTCGGCCAGCATCTCGGCGAGGACTACCGCGTCGTCCTCAGGGCGATCCGACGCGCGCAGGCGTTGGCGCATGCGGTCGCCCGCTCCCGGAACGATCTCCGCTGCCGCAGTTGCGAGCCCGACTGCCAGCGCCGCGACATCCGCCGACGCCGGGCTCCCGCGATACCACGTCGCAGGCTTGCCCTCGAGCCACTCGTGCCCGAGTGTCGTCTTCCCGTAGCCCGCGGGCGCGACGAGCAGGATGATTCGCGCGCCGCTCTCGTCGAGCATGTTCGTCAGCCGCGGCCGCTTGATGATTCGCCGCCGACCGATTGCAGTCGCACTCGCGTCCGCCATCATCCCCTGAGGGCACAACCGTAACCGCGGCGCGGGGAAATATCGACTTGTCGAAAGAGGGCCTGTACCTGCGCCCGGGCGCAGGTACAGAGCCGTCAGTCCCCAGATGCCGAGGCTCCGGATCCGAGGCTTCGCGCGAGCGGGTCGTCGCCGGTCAGCAGCCGATACGCGACGGGGATCTGTCGCCGTCGCGCGACACCGAGCTTTTGCCGCAGCACATCGCAGTGCGCCTTCGCGGTCCTGGGCGAAATGCCAAGGCGCTCGCCGACCTCGTCGTTCGAGAGGCCCTCTGCAATGAGCTCGACGACCTCGCGCTGCCGATCGGTGATCTTCAGCTCCCGCTCGTTCAGTACCTGTGCCATGCCGCCGACGCTAACAACGGCCCGGCCGCCTGTACATTGGCCGAAAGGCGTATTCGACCCGAATACGCCCATGCCGCCTCATGGCCACATTCGCGTTCATCCATGGCGCAAGCGATGTCGGCTGGTACTGGCATCTCGTCGAGGCCGAGCTCCGCAAGAAGCGGCAAGACACTGTCGCGCCGGATCTGCCCTGCGACGACGACTCGGCCGGGCTTTCCGACTACGCGGACACCGTGCTCGAGGCGATCGGCGACCGGCGCGACGTGGTCGCGGTCGCGCAGTCGGCGGGGGCTTTCACGGCGCCGCTCGTCTGTGACCGGACGCCCGTCGAGCAACTCGTGCTCGTCGCCGGTCTGATTCCGGTTCCCGGCGAAGCAGCCCGCGACTGGTGGACGAACACCGGGTACGAGAGTCCCGCGGAACCGTTCGACGAGGTCGAGACCTTCTACCACGACGTTCCGCGGGAGCTGACCGTCGAGGCGCTCAGGCGCTCACGCCGCCAATCCGACACGCCGAGCGAGGAGCCGTGGCCGCTCCACGCATGGCCGGACGTGGACACTCGCTTCGTGCTCTGCCGGAACGATCGCCTGCTGCCCGCGGACTTCATGCGCCGTGTGGTGCATGAGCGGCTGGGCTTCGCTCCGGACGAGATCGACGCCGGCCACTGCGTCGCGCTCAGCCGGCCGACCGAGCTCGCCGAGCTCCTCGACGCGTACCGCGCCGATCAGCGGTAGCCCTGCGCCTCGGCGTACTCGTCCGCGACCCGCTTCGGCACCGTGAAGGCCCACGCGTCTTCGACGAGCTCGCGCATCTCGTGCGCGTCGATCGCGGTGAGGTCAACGTGCACCCAGTGGTACCGCATGTCGTGGTCGCTCGGAAGCGAGAACTTCTCGGGCTCGGCCTCGACGAGCGCGTTGCGCCAGTCCTTCGGGAACGCGAAGCCCATCGTCGAGCCGTCGCGCGAGATCGAGAGGTAGACGATCCGGCCGACCCTGAACTTGACCTGGCCTCGCACGAGGCCCTCGTTCGTGCGCGGGAGCACGCTTGCGACCTCGCGGATCTCCTCGACCGTGACCATGCCGTCCCGGAGATAGTGCCGACAGATGCCCGTCGGCCACCTGATACCGATGCGGCTATCGCCGAGTCGGTCAGGGCTCGACGTCGAAGCTGAACATCATTCCGCTCTCGTGATGCTCGGCGATGTGGCAGTGGGCCATCCAGCGCCCCGGATTCGTCACGTCGAGCAGGATGTCGACCGTCTCGCCGGTGCGGACGAGCACCGTGTCCTTCCAGGCGAGGTTCGGCTCGACCGTGCCGTCGCGGGCGAGAATGACGAAGCGGCCGGCGCCGTGGACGTGGAACGGGTGGGGCATCGGGTGGTCCGAGTCCATCTCGTTGACGAGGCGCAGCTTGACCTGGTCACCGACGCGGAACTTCCAGTCGATCTGCGCGTTCTCGGCTCCGGTTTCCCGGTCGACGAGCTTCCAGCGGAAGTTCGCGGGCGTGGTCATTCGGTTGACCTCGACCATGTCGTCCTCCCACTCGATTCCCTGAGGCGTGTCGTGCGCATGCTCGGGCTCGTGCTGATGGCCGTGGTGGCCGTGCTCGTGGTGGCCGTGACCCTGTCCCTCGTGTCCGTGATGCCCGTGCTGGCCGTGATGCCCGTGACCGTGATCCCCTGCGCCCGCCAGGCTCTCGGGCACCAGCTTCATGCCGCACTTCGGACAGCGGTCGGGCTTCTCGCTCGTCACCTCCGGATGCATCGGGCAGACGAACAGTCCCGCCTCGCCTTCAGCGCCGCCCAGTTCCATCTCGGCCACGAACGAGAGCGTCTTGTCGGGCGGCGCCTCGAAATAGGTCCTGATCTGCTCGCGTAGGTCGACCATGTCTCTGTTCGACCGTCGGTTCGCGAACTCGGCGCTGACCGACTTCTCCGCTGCATCGTCGGTCACGGTGATCGTGGCCAGGCGGTAGGTCTTGTCGGGGGTCCGATGCTGGAGCTCCAGCTCGCCCGCCTCCGCAAAGTGCACGTCGACGACGGCGCGCTCGGACGGAGCGAGTAGGACCTCGTCGACGAGCTCCTCGTGCTCGTAGTGGCCTGCATCGGCTCCCACGAGCTTCATCTGCGCGCCCGGCAGCGTCACGTTGAAAACACGGGTGTTGGCCGTGTTCGTCAGGTACAGGCGCACCACCTCGCCGAGGCCGGCGTCCAGCGAGAAGTCCGACTCGCCGGCGATGAGCATCACGTTGCCGAACCGGCCCATCGCCACGTGCGTCGTCTCCGACCCGCTGAATGCGGCGATGCGGCCCTCTTCGATCAGGACGTCGTCGAGCGTGAGGAGCAGATCACGGTGCGCCGGCGGCCAGTAGTCGAGCTCGGAAGGCGTGACCAGGATGTTTCCGTAGAGGCCCAGCTCCTGGCCGTAGTCCTCGCGGATGTGCGGGTGGTACCAGTAGGCGCCCGCGTCGGGCACGTGCACCTCGTAGGTGAAGCGCTCACCCACCGGAATCGGAGCTTGCGTGTCGTGCGTGCCGTCGAAGCGGTTCTCGAGCCGCAGGCCGTGCCAGTGCACCGTCGCGTCGAGGTCGCCCTGGTTGGCCACGTGGACGGTGATCGTCCCGCCCTGCGGAACCTTCAGCGTCGGGCCGGGGACTGATCCGTTGTACGCGAGCATGCGCACGGTCGCGTCGCCGATTCGCTTCTTGACGGGCACGATCTCGAGCTCGAATTCGTCGCCGTCCGCGAGCTCGATCAGTCGCGGCTCGCGAGCGTCCGCAAGACCTTCGGTCGCGGTTGGCAGGCTGTCGATCTTGTGTGAGTGGTGTTCGTGCATACCTATCGCTTCCCGGACACGCGGTCGGGAAACGGCGTCAGGCGAACATCATCTCCTCGCCTCCCGCCGAGGGCTCCGGGTCGGGTAACCGGCTCATTCGGAAGCTCTGGACGAGACCGAACAGCGCGGCGAGAAGTGGGATCAGCAGCGCGATCTGAAGCGCTCTCGGCCGCGCCAGGGTGTTGATATGGAGGATCTCGGCCTTGACGTCGGGAGGCTGGCCGGCGAGCAGCTCGTCGAGCTTCGTGTTCGTCATCACCTCCGCGTTCTTCTCGAGCCCGGTCGACACCCGCTCTTGCTCGGCCGGCGAAAGCACCGCGCTCGAATCGGCCATGTGCGTGAAGATGAGTGACAGCGACGCGAGCATGATCGCCCCCGAGAAGGCAAGCCCGAAGGAGAGCCCGAACGACCCGCCCGCCGAGTTGACGGCCGCGGCCTCGCTGACCCGCTCCTCCTCGATCGGCGACAGCGTGTAGTTGTTGAGCTGAGAGACGAGCAGCCCGAGCCCGCAGCCCGCGAGCAGGAGCGGCACCGCCATCGCCCAGCCAGAGTCGGCGCGAGGGACGACCGGGATCAGCACCGCCACTCCGATGGCGAGGAGGAGGAATCCGATGCGGATGATCTTGCTCGGGCTCTGCCCGCCCAGCTTCCGTCCGGCGAAGAGCGCGACCACGAACATGCTCAGCGAGAGCGGAGCGAGCGTGATGCCCGCCTCCAGCGCGTTGTACTCGAGCACCATCTGCAGGAAGATCGGAAGCGCGATCATCAGGCCGCCGAGCGCGATCTGCTGGAGCGTCTGGGACGAGATCCCGAGCCGGAAGTACTTCGACTCGAAGAGGGACGAGTCGATCAGCGCCGGCTTGCCCTCGCGCTTTCGCCGCTGGAGCCACCACGCAAGCGATCCGAGTGCCACGATCCCGACGGCGATCAGCGCGCCCACGGCCTCGCCGCCCTCCTGCCAGACGAGGATTCCGAGCACGACACCGCCCATGCCGAGCGCGGACAGGACCGCGCCGACGACGTCCACTCCTCGTTCGCCCGTGTACGGGACGTCGTGGACGAGCCTGCTGCCGACGAGGACGATCGCGATGATCACGACCTCGCCGCCGAACGCGACGCGCCACGAGAGGTAGGTGGTGATGAACCCTCCGAGGAGCGGGCCGACCGCGGCCGCGATCGCAGCAGCGGCGCCGACGAGCGCGTACGCCTTCCGCTGCATCGGGCCCTGGAAGTTCCCGTGGATCAGGGACTGCATTGCCGGGAGCAGGAGCGACGCGCCGAGGCCGCCGATGATCGCCCAGAAGATGATGATCGGAAGCAGGGTCTGCGCCAGGGTCATCGAGAGCGCGCCGGCCGCGTAGGCGAGCAGGCCCAGGATGTAGGCGCGCTTGCGGCCGAAGAGGTCGCCGAGCTTGCCGCCGATGAGAATGAACGCGGCCGAGACGAGCGCCTCGAGCGCGATCGCCGACTGGACGCCGCTGGCCGTCGTGTCGAGGTCGTGCACGACCGCCGAGATGGAGACGTTCATCAGCGACGTGTCGACGACGAGGACGAACATCGCCATCGAGAGCAGCACCGCGAGCAGCGTGCTGCCGCTCGATTCCTCTGCCGCGACAGCCGTCGCCTCTGTGTTCATCTCGATTGCAGCCTCTCAGCCGACGAGCCAGAGCTCTCGCTGCGGCGTGCTCAACCACTCGATGCCGTCGGCTGTGACGAGCACGTCTTCCTCGAGCGCCATCGCACCCCGGCCGGGGATCGAAGCGCCGTATTCGAGCGTGTACACCTGGCCCTCCTCGACGAGGCCGCGTGGAGAGTCGCCGTAGCGGTCCCAGAGTGGTGCGAGGAGCGCGCCTCCGTCGTGGACGGCCCGTCCCAGCTGGTGGCCGAGCGCGTGCATCGGCTCCTCGTAGCCCGCGCCGACGAGGCTCGCGCGCGCAGCCGCGTCGACCTCGTGCCCCTGGACGCCGGGACGGAGAACCGCGGCGCCCGCGTCCATCGACGCCCAGATCGCGTCCCAGGCCGCGACGACGTCCGAGGGCGGCTCTGTCTCGCCCTCGTCGAGCAGGTACCACATGCGCTGCAGGTCGCTGCAATAGCTGTCCTTCACCACGCCGAAGTCGGTGTGCACGAGCGTGCCGCGCCGCGTTTCCAGCTCGGTCGGGCCGGTGTGACCGACGTCCTTCTCGGGACCGGCGTCGACGGCGGGACACTGGCCCGGCTCCCACGCGTAGCCGAGGCCGCGGCGCGAGACCTCGTCGTGGAAGATCGCGGCGATGTCGGTCTCCTTGAGGCCGGGCCGGACCTGGTCCGAGACGACCGCGAAGATCTCCTCCGTCTCGACGATCGCCGCTCGGATGCGGTCGATCTCGGCGGACGTCTTGCGCCCGCGCAGCGCGGCGACCACCTGCGCGGACGAGACGAGCCGGTCCGTGTACGGCGTGCCCGCGAGCGTCTCGGTCAGCACGAGCCACATCCCGTGCGTGAGCCCGTCCGCTGCAGGATCGCTCGACGAGTAGTTGAGTGCGATCGTGCCGGGGTCGAGCCGCTCGATCGCCTCACGGAGAACGTCGCGGACGCTCTCGTCGTAGACCCGGATATCGGAGTAGCCGCCGATTGCCTCCAGGCCCGGCGCGTCGAAACGGCCGACGATCGCGGTCCGCTCGCCCGAACGCGAGAGCAGGAACGCGCTCTGCCACGTGCAGTGCGTCCCGACGATCAGCTCCATGCAGGGGTCGGGCGTGACCTGGGTCTCGTGCACGAAGGTCAGCCAGAGGTCGATTCCCTGCTCTTCGAGGATCGCGGGCACCTGGTCGAGCTTCTCGCGGACGAGCGTGGATTCCCCGGTCATGGTCGAACGATCTCACACGGGCCGCGTATCGTCCCAACGTGCAGCGAGGTTCGATCTCGAGCCGGCTCATCGTGGGCGCAGTGCTCGTTCTGGCTGTCGTGGCCGCGGCGGACGCGTTGAGGCCGGGCCGTGCCGCGGACGAGTTCTCATCCCCTCCACAGCCGGTGGCCATGCAGGAGATCCAGCACCCGGGTGGGAAGCCGGCGATCGAGCGGATCGGCGCCGCATGGGCACGACACTTTGCGTCGAATGGCCTCGATGACTGCTTCCACACCGGTCAGGAGCTCTGCGATCGACTCCACTGCATCCGCGTTGGCGGGCACAGGATCGCAACCTGCAAACTGCCGACGCCGGCGTACCGAAGATCGTTTCGAACTGCTGCGGTCGACGTCCTCGTAGTCGAGCAGTACGAAGCCTTGGCGAGGCTTTCGAACGGCGAGCTGATCCGGCTCCACGCGGACGGGGGAACGTGGTGGGTCCTGGCGCTGGGTCCGGATACGGGCCGCGGATTCTTCGAGAAGGCCGGCTAGGTGCCCGGGCTCTCGACGAGCTTCGACTTGTATTCGCTGCGCTGGAGCCGTCCGAAGGGGACGAGCTCGACCTCGGCCCGCACGGTCAGCTCGGCCCGCAGCTTCGCGGCGATCGCTGCCGAGAGCTCGTCGCTCGGTCGTGTGCCGCGCGCGAGCTCGACGCTCAGCGGAAGCGGCGGCTCCTGCTTGACCCCCGGCGAGCGAGGCCTCACGACGATGTGGCCGCTGACCTGCGGTGCGAACGTGTTCACGACCTCGCGGACGGCCGACGGGAACACGTTCACGCCTCGGACGATGAGCATGTCGTCGGTGCGCCCGATGCAGCGGATGCGCGGGCCCTCGCGGCCGCATGCGCACGGGTTCGTCTTGAACGTGACGTGGTCTCGCGTGCGGAAACGCAGGAGCGGGGCGGCTCGCTGGCGCAGGTGCGTGAGTACGAGCTCGCCCTCGGCGCCGTCCTCGAGCTCGCGGGCGGCGCCGGTTTCCGGATCGATCAGCTCGAGATGGACGAAGCCGTGCGCCCCGAGGTGCATCCCGTCCTGCTGCTCGCACTCGCCGAACAGAGACGGGCCGATGTCTCCGACGCCCATCGCCTCGGTCACCTTCGCGCCCCAGCCCTGCTCGAGCTTCGCGCGGAATGCGGGCTCCCCGCCGCCGGGCTCGCCTGCGACGAGGACGCGCTGCACGCTCGAGCCCCGCAGGTCGTGGCTCTCGCCGAGATGGGCCGCGTACGACGGGGTCATGACGACCGCCTCCGGTTCGAGTGTCTCGATCGCGCGCACGAGCAGTGCGCTGTTGCCGGTGCCGACCGGAATGTGCACGAGGCCGATGCGCTCGAACGCGGCGAGGGCGGCGCCGGCCACGAAGGGGCCCGCGTTGTAGGTCGAGACGATCCTTTGGCCCGGCGCGACGCCCGAGGCCGCGTAGCTGCGCGACGAGCCTTCGAGCCAGTTCTCGACGTCGCCTGCGGTCAGCGGGATGTAGCTGGGCGTGCCGGTGGTGCCGCTCGTCGAGTAGATGCGGACGATCTCGGATTTCTCGGCGCAGAGGTGGGCGCCGAACGGATTCTCGGGCGTGACCGTCGCGCGGAGCTCGCCCTTGTCGGTCAGCGGCAGCTCGGCGATGTCCTCGAGCCGGTCGCTCGGACTCGGCCCCAGCTTCTCGCGGTAGAACGCGGAGCGCTCGAGCAGATACGCGATCTGCGCTCTGTAGGTCTCGGCGTCAGCGCTCGTAGTCGACGCCATCTTCCGCCCTCGCGGCCAGTTCGAGGCCGATCGGGTCCTGCTGTTCTTCGGCGAGGTGGGCGAGGAGGCTCGCGGTGCGCGCGAGGATCGGGATCGCCTTCACTGCGCTGACCGGGTAGCCGAGATCGAGCAGCACCGAGGCGATCGGCATGGAGACGTTCATCGGCAGCGGCTTGCCCCAGACCTCGGCGACGGCGTCGCGGAGGCCGCGGGCGAGCTCCGTGTGCGGCCCGTTCGCGCCGCGTTCGCCGGCGAGCTCGAAGATCCGCTCCGCGCGGGGGTCGACCGGCTCGTGCACCGGGTGGCCGAAGCCGGGCATCTTCTCGCCGGCGGCGTGCACCTCGCGCGCGATCTCGAGCGGGTTGCGATCGAGGTTCGCCTCGAGCAGCCGCGCGCACTCCTCGGAGGTGCCGAGGATGACCGGGCCGCAGCCGAGGATCCCGGCCGCGACGGCGCCCTGGAGCGACTCGGGATCCGCCGCGAGCGTCATCCGCGCGGCGACGTTCGTGGGCATCAGACCATGCTCGGCGATCGACACGAGCAGGAGGTCGAGGAAGAAGCGCTGCTCCTCGGTGGGCTCCTCGCCGGTCAAGAGCAGGTGGAAGTACTCCGTGAACGTGAGCCGGCCCATGAGGTCGCCGGTCAGGTCGCGCCCGCGTACCTCGACGCGATCCGGGTACGCCTGGCTGATCCGTGTCTTCATGCTCGTATCTTTCTACCGATGCGCGCGCTCGCGACGACCGTCATCGGAAGCTACCCGCAGCCCGACTGGCTGATCGACCGCGAGAAGCTCGCCGGCCGGCTCCCACCTCGGGTTCCGGCGCACGAGCTCTGGCGCGTCGACGAGGCGTGGTTGCGGGAGGCGCAGGACGACGCGACCCGGCTCGCCGTGCGGGACATGGAGGCGGGCGGCATCGACGTGGTCACGGACGGTGAGATCCGCCGCGAGAGCTACTCGAACTACTTCGCGAACGCGCTGGATGGGCTCGACCTCGACGAGCCGGGGACCGCACTCGACCGGACCGGGCATCCGAACCCGGTGCCGCGGGTGGTCGGCGAGATCCGCCGTGCGCGTCCGGTGCAGGTGCGCGACGCCGAGTTCCTGCGGGCGCTGACCGCCCGGCCGATCCGCGTCACCGTTCCGGGGCCGTTCACGATGAGCCAGCAGGCGCAGAACGACCATTACCCGGACCTGCGCTCGCTCGCCCTGGCCTACGCGGATGCGGTCAACGAGGAGCTGCGCGACCTCGTCGGCGCCGGCGCGGACGTCGTGCAGATCGACGAGCCGTACCTCCAGGCGCGGCCCGAGGACGCGCGCGAGTACGCGCTCGAGGCGATCACGCGCGCGTTCGACGGCGTCGGCGGGACGAAGGCGCTCCACACGTGCTTCGGCTACGCGGCGATCGTCCACGAGAAGCCGAGCGACGGTTACCCGTTCCTCGCCGAGCTCGACGCGTGCCCCGCGGATGAGATCTCGATCGAAGCAGCGCAGCCGCGTCTCGACCCGGCGCTCCTCGAGCAGCTGCCGTCCAAGCGCGTGATCCTCGGCGTCCTCGACCTGAACGACATGGAGGTCGAATCGGCCGAGACCGTCGCCGGGCGCATCCGAGCCGCGCTCGAGCACATCGACGCCGAGCGTCTGATGGTCGGTCCCGACTGCGGGATGAAGTACCTCCCGCGCGAGGTCGCCCGCGGCAAGCTCCGCGCGCTCGTCGAAGGCGCGGCACTCATTAGAACCGAACTCTGAGCCGAGCCGGAATATCCTTGTGACGGCAAGCAACCGGAGGAGGGCACGTCATGGCCATGAAGCTGAACATGCTTCCACCGAGCGTGAACAACATGTCTGTCCGCGTCTTCGTGCGCGCGGCCGGCATCCCCGTCGAGGAGGAGAACGTCTGGGGCCAGACGCAGGAGGCCGAATACCTCTCGAAGTATCCGCCGGGGCTGACGCCGACGATCGAGAGTGACGAGTTCGAGAAGGGCGTGCTCGGCGAGAGCTGCGCCGTGATGATGTATTTCTCGACCACCCACGGTCGTGACGACCTCTACCCGTCCGACCCGAAGAAGCGCGCGATGGTTGACGCGGCGAACTTCTACACGCTGAGCATCTTCTATCCGCTACTGACACGCGCGACGTATCCGCGCCTCGGGTTCTCGGGGTATCCCGGCGAGGTCTCGACCTCGGACGCATCGGACGAGGCGAAGGAGGCTGCCCGCAAGACGGCGGAGGATGCGCTGCCCAGGATCCTCGACGTCTACCCGGCTTACTGGGGCACGGACACGGGCTTCATCGGCGGGGGCGACACGCCGACGATCGCCGACATCCGGCTCGCCGCGACGCTCGAGTTCCTGGCCGTGACGGACACCGGCATCCCGGCCTGGGGCAAGGACTACATCGCGCGGGTCGAATCCGCGCTCGGCGACGCGTACAGCGAGCCGGCGGGTGACGTGCGCGGCTACGTGGCCCAGGTCACAGGCGAGGCGGTCGCCGCGAACTAGTCGCGAAGCACCCGAAAACTCACATGGGTCACGCCCGGCGTATCCACGAGCCGCATGCGCTCGAGGCGGACCGGGCCGTCCGCGAAGTCGTCGAGGAAGCGAACGCCGTCGCCGTAGATGACCGGCACGAGGTCGAGGTGCAGCTCGTCGAGCAGTCCGGCCGAGAGCGCCTGGCGGGTGAGGTCGCCGCCCATGACGCTCACGTCGCCCTCGCCTGCAGCCTCCTTGGCGAGGGCGATCGCGCGCTCGAGCCCTTCGGTCACGAACACGAACGGCAGCTCCTCGGCGTCGTCCGGCGGGTGGTGAGTGACGACGAAGAACGGCCAGTCGAATGGCGGCGTGCCGCCCCAGCCGCCGGCCGTGTCGTAGGTGTTGCGCCCGACAACGGTCGCGCCGGTGCGCGCGACGAGCGCGTCGAAAACGTCGCGGCTCGCCTCTGAGCTCGATCCGTTTGCGGACCACCACTCGTGCAGCCGGCCCGGGCGACCGTCCGCCTGTGCCATGAACCCGTCGAGTGAGACGGAGAGGCTGCTGAGAACGGCGCTCACGCCGACCAAGTATCCCGCCGCGGTCAAGCCCTACATCGTCTCGAGCGTCGCGCGCCGCCGGCCGTCGATCTCGAACAGCCGCAGAAGTACGTACGCGAAGGCGGCGTAGGAGAGGCCGATGAGCAGCTCGGTCCACACGAGCCCCGAGACATCGGCGAGCGACGCGCCGCCCGCGACGAGCCGCGCGGCCTGGATCCCGTGCGTCAGCGGAAGCAGGCTCGCAACCTGCTGCATCCACGCGGGCAGCGCATCCAGCGGGACGTTCACCCCGCAGAAGAGCAGGAAGACGAAGATCATCAGGTTCGCGAAGAAGAAGATGTCGCGGCCGCGCAGCCCGAAGGCTCCGATCATCGTCCCGAAGGCCGTGCACGAGAACGACGTCACGAACACGATCAGCGCGATCGCGGGCACCTCGGTCGGCGTCAGCGTGAAGTCGAGCAGGAGCCACCCGACGATGAACCCCACGGTCGAGACGATGACGCCGTTCAGCAGGTTCGGCACCGCGCGCCCGAGGAAGAGCGCGAGCCGGTTCGCCGGGGTGACGAGGATCGACGACAGCGTCTGCGTCCAGCGCTCGCCGCCGATCGTCATCGCCATCCCGAAGATGCCGCCGAGCGACGAGATCGCGACCGCGTTCCCGATCACGAAGAACTCGTCCGAGCGCAGGCCCGCGTACCGCCCCACGTAGGCGAAGAACAGGATCTGGAAGATCGGCCCGCCGAGCATCGTCGGCACGTACATCGTCCAGTGGATCCAGTTGAAGAGCGCGCGGTACGCGAGGTAGCCGCCGATGAAGAAGATCCGGACCGAGTTCATCTGAGCGCCAACGTCCCGCTCTTGCGCGCCCGCACCTCGAAGTAACCGAGCGTGTAGTGGCCGATCGTGAGGTAGATCAGACCGAGGGCGACGCACATGACGATCGGGAGCACCGGGTCGCCGCCGACCGCGGCCTGCCGGAGCCCCCGGATGCCCCAGGTCGGCGCGAGGATCCACGAGATCGGCCGAGTCCAGCCGGGCAGGAGCGAGAGGCTGATCAGGAGGCCGGTCACGAGCCAAACGGGGTACTCGAGGAGGTTCGACATCGAGTTCGCGTTTCGCAGCAGCACGAACGTCGACGACAGCACCAGCCCGAGCAGCCCGAGCGAGACGATCGACGCGACGAGCGCGACGACGAACCACGCCGGGTGGATGAAGTCGAGCGGGAGCCCGAAGATGAGGCGACCCCACAGCAGCGTGGAAGCGATCGAGTAGAGCCCGATCGAGGCGGTCGCGACCGTCATCGGCAGCACGACCTCGATCAGCCGGGGCGGCACGCTGATCACGTACTCGAGCGTCCCCTGCCAGCGCTGCCACTGGATCAGCCCGCCGGAGCCGAAGAGCACCGACGACCAGATGCCCATCATCCCGGCGCCGAGCGACGCGTAGAGGAGCCCGGATCCCGGCCGTGACCCGCTCGCGAACATGTAGTGCGCGATCGTCGCGAAGAAGATCGGCATGATCGTCGCGTTGAGGATGAAGAACCCGGACATGGTCAGGTTCTTCATGTTGAAGAGCCAGCCGGTCCAGAACAGACGGAAGGCGCGGCTCACAGCTGTTCGAGGGTCGCGTGCTTGCGGCCCTGCCACTCGAAGACCCGCAGCAGCACGAGGCCACCGGCCAGGTAGGCGAGACCGATCCCGAGCTCGGTCGCGAGCAGTCCGGTCACGTCCGAGAACGGCTCGCCCGCTGCGAGGTCGCGAGCAGCCTGGATCGCGTGCGTCAGCGGGAGCACGTGCGAGACGTCCTGCATCCAGGCCGGGAGCTCGGAGATCGGGACGTTCGCGCCGGTGAAGATGAGCAGGAATCCGAAGATGACGTTCGAGAGGACGGCGTTCTCGCGGACGCGCAGCGAGATCGCGGCGTTCGTCAGGCCGAGGCCCGTGCACGAGAACGCGGCGATGAAGATCACGACGGCGAGGCCCGGGATCGAGCCGGCCGGAAGGCTGACGCCGAGGATGACGCAGCCCGCGGCGAACGAGAAGGCCGAGACGAAGAACGCGTTGCCCATGACCGGCAGCGCGCGGCCGACGAAGAGCGGGAACCGCTTGGCCGGGCTGACGAGGATCGCGCTCAGCGTGTTCTGGTAGCGCTCGCCGCTCACGGTCTGCGACATCGCGAACAGGCACGGGATCGCTGCGTACTGGATCGCGTTCCCGGTCACGTAGAAGACGTCCGACTCGAGCCCCGCGGAGCGTCCGATGTACGCGAAGAGGAGGATCTGGAAGATCGGCGCGACGATCAGGCTCGGGATGTAGATCGTGGGCGAGAGCCAGTAGAAGAGCGCTCGGTAGCTGGTCAGGCCGCCGACGAAGAATAGGCGCACGGAGTTCATGTCAGCGAGAGCGCTGCCCGCTCACGCGCTGCTCTGAGCAGCCGGTCCATGACCAGGAAGCCGAGTGCGATGTACGCCGTGCCGAGCGCGAAGCACATGAGGAGATCGGGGAGCGGCGAGCCGCCGAGCGAGGACTCCCGGATCGCGTTCATCCCCCAGGTCGGCGCGAGGATCCACGAGATCGGCCGCACCCAGCCGGGGAAGAACGTCAGCGGGACGAGGAAGCCGCAGATGAGCCAGACCGGGTACTCGAACATGTTCCCGAGCGCCCACGCCGCGCGGAAGCGGACGAAGCAGACCGCGAACAGGAAGCCGAGCGCGCCGAACGTCAGGACTGTCGCCGGGATCGAGAGGACGAACATGACCGGGTGGACGACGGTCAGCTGGATGCCGAACAGGAGGCGGCCCCAGAGCAGCGTCGCAACGAGGCTGTAGATGCCGATCGTGGCCATCGCGATCGTCACCGGGAGCAGGATGAGCGCGAAGTTCGCCGGTGTCGCGACGAGCGCCTCGAGCGTGCCCTGCCAGCGCTCGCGTTGCATCGCGGAGCCGGCGGTCGTGCTCGTCGCCGACCACATGCCCATCACTGCAGCGCCGAGTGACGCGTAGAGGAGCGTCCTCGGGCTGTCGCCCGCGCGGAAGACGAAGAACGCGACGGTCGCGAAGAAGAGCGGGTAGATGACCTGCCCGACCCCGTCGAAGGCCGAGCGCATGATCATCTTGAAGTGGAACTTCCAGCCGATGGCCAGGAGGCGGAGAACTCTCACTCGTCTTTGACGAGCGCGACGTAGGCGTCCTCGAGCGTCGGCTCGCGGTGTGAGACGCGACCGACGTTCGAGCCGTTCAGGTGGCCGAGGATCGCGGCCGTGAGCTGGACGTCTGCGCGCGTCTGGACGCTGAGCACCTGCGCCTGCTCGCGCTCCTCGACCCAGACGGACATGACGCCTTCGAGGGTGCGCAAGCGTTCGACGGTCTCGTCCGGGATGCCGTAGACCTCGACCTCGGTGACGGCGCCCGACGCGACCCGGCTCTTCAGCTGCTCGGGCGTGCCCTCGGCAACGATCTGGCCCTGCGAGATGACGGCGATCCGGTCGCAGAGCGCGTCCGCTTCGAACATGTAGTGGGTCGTGAGCAGGATCGTCTTCCCGGCTTGCGTGAGCGTCCCGATCGTCGCTCGCAGCTCGCGCGCGCCGACCGGGTCGAGGCCGATCGTCGGCTCGTCCAGGAAGACGACCTCGGGATCGTGCAGGAGCCCGCGCGCGACGTGCAGGCGCTGCTTCATGCCCCGCGAATAGCCCTCGGTGCGCTCGTGCTCGCGGCCCTTGAGGCCGACCAGGTCGAGGAGCTCGTCGATCCGCTGCTTCTGCGTCTTGGGCGGAACGCCGTAGAGCTCGGCGAAGTAGCGCAGGTTGTCGTAGCCCGAGAGCCGCTCGTAGACGCCGCGCTCGCCGCCGAAGACGTAGCCGATCCGCTTCCGGACCTCGCGCGGATCCTTGACGACGTCGTAGCCGAGGACGTTCGCGCTGCCCGCGGTCGGGATCAGGAGCGTGATCAGCATCTTGATCGTCGTCGTCTTGCCGGCGCCGTTCGGCCCGAGCAGGCCGAAGAGCTCGCCCTTCTCGATCGCGAAGCTGACCCCGCGGACGGCTTCGATCTCTTTCACGCGGCGGCGGATGGTTCCGGTGTGCGTCTTGTAGACGCGACGCAGGTCGTTGGCCTCGACGACGGGCACGTCTCGCAGACTATCTAGAGGCCCCGAAGCCTCCTCCGCCCGGAGTTTCGATGCGGACGAGGTCGCCCGCGGCTAGCTCCCGGGTCGCTTTCGCCGGTAGCTCTTCGCCGTTGACGTAGTTGGCGCCCGGCGCGCCGGGCTCGCCGCCGTCGGCTCCTCCGGGCGCGTGTCGGCGGCGGTCGGAGATGACCGAGATGCGACACGGCTCGAGGGCCTGCAGCTCGCGGACGACGCCGTTTCCACCCCGGTGCCGGCCGGGGCCGCCGGATCCGAGGCGGAGCGCGTGCCGCTCGACTCGAAGCGGATACGCGAGCTCGAGGGCCTCGGCCGGAGTGGTCAGTGTGTTTGACATTGTCACGTGCACCGCCGATGGGCCGTTCTCGCCCGGGCACGCTCCCTGGCCGCCGCCGAGGGTCTCGTAATAGGTGAAGCGTTCGTTGCCGAACGTGAGGTTGTTCATCGTCCCCTGGCCTTGCGCCGGGACCGGGATCGCTTGGCCGAGGGCGGCGAAGAGCGTGTCGACGATCCGGCCCGAGCTCTCGACGTTCCCGGCCGCGACCGCGGCGGGTGGCCGGGCGTTGAGGAGCGAGCCTTCGGGGGCGGAGACGGCGACCGGTGCGAACGCGCCGCCCGAGGAGGGCAGGTCCGGCGCAGTCAGGCAGCGGACGACGAAGTAGCAGGCCGAGCGTGTGACCGCGAGCGGGCAGTTGAGGTTGCCGTCGTGCTGGGGCGCGGTGCCGGCGAAGTCGAACGCGATCTCGTCGCCGTCGATCGTCGCCGTGGCATGGATCGCGAGATCGGTCTCCGTGGCCTCGAGCACGTCCTCCGCCTCGAAGTGCCCGTCCGGGAGGCGGGCGATCGCCGCGCGGACGACTCGCTCCGAGTAATCGAAGAGCTCGTCCATCGCCGTGACGATTTGCCCCCGGCCGCGGCGGTCACAGATCTCGGCGATCCGCCGTGTGGCCAGGGTGTGCGCCGCGAGCTGGGCGCGGAAGTCGCCGCGGCGCTCGTCAGGGTTCCGCATCCTGGCGACGAGGTCCGCCACTACGGCGTCGTCGAGGCGTGTCGGTGGAATCACGACACCCTCGTCGGCGAGCGCGCGTGAGTCCGCCGGCATGCTCCCGGGTTCGACGCCGCCGACGTCGGCGTGGTGGGCACGACTCACCGCGTAGCCAACCTCCGTTCGGGAGACGAGCGTCACGTCCGGGAGGTGTGTGCCGCCGGCGTAGGGGTCGTTGAGGGCGAATACGTCCTCGGGCGCGGGGTCGTGCCGCATGACCGCGGCCACGGCGTCGGGCATGGCGCCGAGGTGGACGGGGATGTGCTCGGCCTGCGCGATCATGCGGCCTCGCTCGTCGAAGAGCGCGGTCGAGCAGTCGCGGCGCTCCTTGATGTTCGCGGAGAAGGCCGAGCGGATGAGCACTGCGCCCATCTCCTCCGCGATCGAACGAAGGGCGCTGCCGAGGACTTGGAGCTCAATATTCACGATCGTGTGAGCCTCCAGCCGGCACCCTTCCCATCCCTAACCCCCACCCACCCAGGGGGCAGCCAGCAGGTGGCCGTGTCGAGTTCGAGCATGGCCGGCCCGGACACGTGCGTTACGGGTGTCGCTCCGCCTTCGACCTGCGGCCCACGGCGCACCTCGGCCGTCCGCACGGCGACCAGCTCGATCGGGCGCGACGGGTCGGCGTAGCCGTAGCGCTCCTCGTGCGCGCGGTGGAATGCCCCCGCCAGGTCGGGCCCGAGCGGGACGGTCAACTCGAACGACTGGCCTGCGTAGCGAAGATCTGCCTCGCCGTCGGGCGGCAACTCGGGGGCTTCGGCGAGCGGGACGAGGTAGGAGGTCACGAAGTCGCGCCGCTCGTCGCTCGCCGCGAGCCCGAGCGCCGACAGGACGCCGGCGCTCTCCGGCACGAGCACCGAGTGCAGCTCGAGCTCGTCCGCCAGCTCGCATGCGTGGAGCGGGCCTGCGCCTCCGAACGCGACGAGCGTGAGCCCGCGCGGATCGTGCCCGCGCTCGATCGAGACCAACCGAACCGCCCGCACCATCTCCGCGTTGACGACCTTCACGACGGCCTCGGGATCGAGGTCGCCAAGCGCGCGCGCGGCCGCGGCCGGGTCGAGCCGGAGCCCGCTCGCGAGCGTTTCGGGGAGCCTGCCCAGGACGAGGTTGGCGTCGGTGACCGTCGGTCGCGTGCCGCCGCGGCCGTAGCAGGCCGGCCCCGGGCTCGCGCCGGCGCTCTCGGGGCCCACTCGGAGCGCTCCGCCCTCGTCGAGCCACGCGATCGACCCGCCGCCCGCGCCGACGGTCTGGATGTCGACGCTCGGCAGCCGCACCGGAAACCCGGCGACGCTCCGCTCGACGCCGCGCTCCACCACGCCGCCCTTGATCAGCGCGACGTCCGTCGACGTGCCGCCCATGTCCAGCGATACGGCATCGGTGATTCCGGCTGCACGCGCGGCGAGCGCGGCGCCGACGGCTCCAGCAGCCGGGCCCGAAAGCAGAGCGAAGGCTGGATGGGCCGCAGCCTCGGCGATCGTCGCTACCCCGCCAGACGAGCGCATTACGAACGGCTCGGGTAGCTGCGCCTCGGCGCACCGCGCGGACAGTGCCTTCAGATACCCCGCGAGCGCTGGGCCGAGGTACGCGTCGATCGCCGTCGTCGACGCCCGCTCGTACTCGCGGAACTCGGGCGCGATCTCGTGCGAGGCGACGACACGGGCTCCGGGCAGCCTCCTCCGGAGCTCGTCGGCGACTGCGGCCTCGTGCGTCGCGTCCCGGAACGAGAAGAGGCAGCAGACGGCCACGGCCTCGGCGTCCATATCCGGCAGGGACTCGAGGTTCAGAGCGCGGAGAACGCCGTCCGGCCCGAGGCGCTCCTCGACTCCGAAGCACCGCTCGAGCGGCACGAGCGGCTCGGGATGGTCCTCGCACAGCCGATAGAGGTGAGCCCGCGCCTGCCTCCGCAGGTGCAGCAGATGCTCGAAGCCGTCGGTCGCGACGAACGCCGTCTTCGCACCTTTTCGTTCGAGCAGCGCGTTGGTCGCCACCGTCGTCCCGTGGGTGAAGCGCTCGATGTCGCGTGCGCCGACAGCCCGCACCGCCGCGAGCACCGACTCCTCCTGCCGCGCTGCGGTCGGAACCTTCGCTGTCGAGATGCGGCCGTCCTCGACGAGCACGGCGTCCGTGAACGTGCCGCCGACGTCGACGCCGAGAATGCCCACGGCGCGAATGTACGCGGTTGCCGCTGCGTTGAAGGAGGAGATGGCGGCACGCACGACGGAGATCGCGCTCCGCGGCGCGGGCGGCGAGCCGGTCGACCTTCGCCGGACGATCGCGTCGCACGGTGTTGCCGACCTTCCGCCGAACCGCATCGACGAAGAGGCCGACATGCTCGAGGTGACGCTGCGTCTCGTCGGGTCAGCGGCGACCACGATTCGCATCTCCGCCGGCCGCAAGGGACATGCCCGGGTCGAGGCTCTGGCGGGTCGTGGGACCGCCGCGCAGATCCGGGACGCGGCCGCCCACGTTCTTCGGCTCGACGAGGACCTGAGCCCGTTCTACGCCGCGGCGGCGAGCGATCCCGACCTCGCCTGGGCGGTCACCGGAGCGGGGCGCATGATTCGCAGCCCGACGGTGTTCGAGGAGGTCGTGAAGACGATCTGCACGACGAACTGCACCTGGTCGGCGACGATCCGGATGGTCTCCGCCCTCGTCGAGCACCTCGGTGAGGCCGCACCGGGCACCACGGACGGGCCGCTGGGCCACGCCTTCCCGACCCCTGAGGCCATGGCCCGCAAGAACAGTGCGTTTTACACTGAAACAGTCAGGGCGGGCTACCGAGGCGAGTACTTACGGAGCCTGGCCCGATCGGTCGCGTCCGGGAAGCTCGAGCTCGAAACCCTGGCCACGGCGACCGCGGAGGAACTGCCCGACGACGAGCTCGCGGCTCGGCTCCTCGCCCTGCCCGGTGTCGGGCCGTACGCGGCGGCGCACATCATGATGCTGCTCGGCCGCTACTCGAGGCTGATCCTCGACTCCTGGACGCGGCCGAAGTACCTCCGCGTCTCGGGCGCGAAGCAGGCGAAGGACTCGACGATCGAGCGCCGCTTCCGACGGTACGGCCCGTACGCGGGCCTGGCGTTCTGGCTCTTTCTGACCCGGGACTGGGTTGACGGATAAGCATCTGGAGGGCCTGAGGAGAATCGCGCCGGTCACCCCGGCGTCGGCGAGCTTCGGCATCGCCTTCGGAATCCTCGCGACGACGGTCGGAATGGGCGTGCTCGCGCCGATCGTCATGTCCGCGACCACGTTCGCCGGCTCGGCGCAGTTCGCGGCCGCGTCCGTGCTCGACGACGGCGGGAGCATCGCCGCCGCGGTCGTCGCCGCAGTGCTGCTCAACGCGCGCTACCTCGCGATCAGCATTGCGATCGCCGACGCATTCGAGGGCTCGCTGCTCAGGCGCTTCTTCGAGTCGCAGCTGATCGTGGACGAGTCCTGGGCCGTCGCGCAACGAGGCGGAGGCCGCATCGATCGCCGCATACTCGTCGTCGCCGGCCTCGTGCTCTACCCCTGCTGGGTCGGCGCCACGGCGCTCGGCGTCTTCGGCGGTGGGCTGCTTGGAAAGCCCGAGCGGTTCGGGCTCGACGCCGCGTTTCCGGCGCTCTTCCTGGCGCTCCTCGTCTCCGTCGTCAGGACCCGCCGAGAGATCGCCGCCGCGCTCGCCGGTGGCGCGGTCGCGCTCGCATTGCTCCCCTTCGCGAAACCCGGGGTTCCGGTCATCGCCGCAGCCGCAATCTGTCTCGTGGGGCTCTGGAAGCGATGAGCGCGACCTGGCTCGTCGTCCTGATCGTCGGCGCGTTCACGATCTCGTTCAAGGCCGCCGGCCCCGTGCTGCTCGCCGGCCGTCAGCTTCCAGCCCGCCTCACGTCCGTATTCGAGCTGCTCGCGCCCTCGCTCCTCGCTGCCCTCGTCGTGACCCAGTCCCTCGGCGGCAAGGGTGGGATCGTGCTCGACGCGAGGCTCGTGGGCGTCGGCGCCGCGGCCGTCGCGATCTGGCTGCGCGCGCCTCTGATCCTGGTCGTCGTCGTGGCGGCGCTAACGACGGCGCTCGTCCGCCTGCTGTGAGGCGTCACACGTCTGCGGCTCGCCCTCGCAGCACCCGAGCTTGAAGCGGCAGAGAGGGCATTGCCACGTGCCGTGACGCCACTCCATTTCGGCGGCGCAGCGCCAGCAGCGCTCGGAGGCGGTCAGAGAATGGCTGCTAATCTTCGTCGGCTCGGCGGCGTAGCTCAGTTGGTTAGAGCAGCGGAATCATAATCCGCGTGTCGGAGGTTCGAGTCCTCCCGCCGCTACCTCCTCGTAGACTGAGAAAGACGAAATGGCAACCGGAGTCAGAGACGCAATCACGCTTGCCTGCACCGAGTGCAGGCGCCGCAACTACCAGAGCTCGAAGTCGAAGCGCAACACGCCCGACCGCGTCGAGCTGAAGAAGTACTGCCGCTGGTGCGGTCGCCACACCGCGCACCGGGAGACGCGCTAATGGCCAGGAACACGAGGCAGCGCCGGCGCCAGAGGCGTCGAGCGCAGGGCGGCGCCGGAGGAGGAGCCGAGCAGGCGCAGCCGCAGGAGAAGAGCGTCACCCAGCGCGCGCGGGCGCG
>Ga0207674_10002222_pt1 | contig 24579 bp, 15 predicted proteins | sample KBSCornC72_FD_184303 | JGI IMG/M metagenome (GOLD analysis project Ga0207674, IMG submission 184303) | Corn rhizosphere microbial communities from Kellogg Biological Station, Michigan, USA - KBS Corn C7-2 (SPAdes) (version 2) | ecosystem: Host-associated > Plants > Roots > Rhizosphere > Soil ...
AGCATCTTCTCGAAGTGCGGCACCAGCCAGTACGCGTCCACGCTGTATCGCGCGAAGCCGCCCCCCACCTGATCGTAGATCCCGCCGCGCGCCATCCGGCGGAAGGTGTGCGTCACCATGTGCAGCGTCTCCGGCTGCCCGGTGCGCGCCCAGCTGCGCAGAGCGAAGTCGAGCGTCATCGTCGGCGGGAACTTCGGTGCGCCGCCGAAGCCGCCGAACCGCGGCTCGAACTGCGTCCGCAGCGCGACGATCGCGCGCGTCAGCAGATCCTCGTCGAGCGTGCCCGACACGCGCGTGCGCTCCGTGCTCGCCTCGTACAGCTCGCGCATCGACGCGGTGGTGCGCGCGACGCTCTCCTGGCGGTTCTGCCACGCGTCGGCCACCCCGGCGAGCACGCGGCGGAAGCTCGGCATCCCGTGCCTGTCGTCGGGCGGGAAGTACGTGCCGGCGTAGAACGGGACGCCCTCGGGGGTGAGGAACACCGTCATCGGCCACCCGCCGTGTCCGGTCATCGCCTGGGTGGCCTGCATGTAGATCGCGTCCAGGTCCGGACGCTCCTCGCGGTCCACCTTGATGGAGACGAAGTGCTCGTTCATCTGCGCGGCCGTGGCCTCGTCCTCGAACGACTCGCGCTCCATGACGTGACACCAGTGGCACGCCGCGTAGCCGATGCTGAGCAGGATCGGCTTGCGCTCGGCCCGCGCCCGCTCGAGCGCCTCGGGTCCCCAGGGCCACCAGTCCACGGGATTGTGCGCGTGCTGGAGCAGGTACGGGCTGGTCTCGCTGGCGAGGTGGTTGGCCATGAGCGGTCGTGAAGGGAGCGCGACGGGTGTACGTCGACGCCACCGAGCGGCTAATTTGCGGCGCGGCAGTCCCTCCGAGCCGCGAACTTCATTCCACGAAGAGTAGCCACGGTGTCCCGCGACGACGCTCCTCGCGCTGAAACGCGCTCCGCTCGCCTGCTCGCCCGGATGCGCGGGCTTCCCTGGTTCGCGCTCGTCACGGTCGCGCTGCTGGCGTTGAGCGCCGTGTGGGCGATCGACCCCATCCGTGACGCCGCGACGGGAGGCGCCGTGGCCGAGGCGACGCTCGACCGCTCCACGGGCTACCTGCTGATCGCGCCCATCTCGGCCATCCTCGACACGATCACGCTGCTGAGCGTGCGGCAGCACGTCGCGCTCGTCGTCACGCTCGTGCTGGGATGGGTCGTGTGGTGGTGGGTGAGCCGCCGCGAGCGCGACCTCGCGCTCCCGTCGAATCGGCGCGTGGTCCGCATCGGCGCCCGCGTCGGCATCGCGCTCGTGATGCTCCTCGGGCTGTATGCCGTCGCGCTGATGGTGCCGCGGCCGATGGCCGCGCTCCAGAAGGACGCGCTCGCGATCGTCGCCGTCGACTTCCATGCGCACACGAAGTACTCGCACGACGGCCGCTGGAACTGGGAAGCGGAGGACGTGCGCCGCTGGCACCGCAAGGCCGGCTTCGACGTCGCGTACATCAGCGACCATCGCACCTTCGAGGGCGCGCGCGAGGGCTGGGCGAACAACCCGACGCAGTCCGGCACGGAGACGCTCCTGCTTCCCGCCATCGAGGCCGTGTGGCAGGGCGAGCACGTCAACATCCTCGACGCCGACCGCATGTACCAGGGCATCCTCGACCCGGCGCTGCGCGACGTCGACACCGAGGCGCTCAAGCTCGCGAGCCTGGTGCAGGGAAACGAGCCGGTCCTGATCGAGACGATTCCCGGAAACCTGTCGAAGGTCGCGACGGCGAAGGGTCGCCGGACGGCGGGAGTGCGTGCGATCGAGCTGATCGACGGCGCGCCGCGCGGGCTCGCGCAGAGCCGTCAGCAGCGTGCGCGCATCCTCGACATCGCCGACAGCGCGAACATCGCGCTCGTCGCCGGCAGCGACAATCACGGCTGGGGACATGCGGCGTCGGGGTGGACGATGCTCATCCTGCCCGGTTGGCGCGCCGCGCCTCCCGAGGAGGTGTCGCGCGCGATCTCGGGGATGCTGCGCTCGGGCGGCCGCGGTGCGACGAAGGTGGTCGAGCGCTACGTCGCGAACACCGACGCGCCGGTGCTGGTACCGTTCACGGTGCCGATGGTCGCGTGGGGGATGCTGCGCACGCTCAGCGTCGACGAGCGCGTCGTCTGGCTCGCATGGATCGCGGCGCTCGTGCTGCTGGCGCGCGTGCGCGGAATGCGTCGGCGTTGACGACCGACGGCGGCGCCCGGCAGTGGCGCGTCGCCGTCGGAGTCACGATCGCGGCGTGGCTCGTACGGCTGCTGTTCGCCGCGCGACTGCCGCTCTTCCCCGACGAGACGTACTACTGGGACTGGTCGCGCCAGCTCTCGGGGGGCTACTTCGATCATCCTCCGATGATCGCGGTGCTCATCCGTGCGGGCACGGCGCTCGCCGGCGCGCTCGGCGCCGAGCCGACGCCGCTCGTGATCCGATTCTTTCCCGTGCTCGCCGGCTTCGTCGCCGCCCTCGCCGCGGCGGCGAGGGCGCACCTGATCGCCGGACCGCGCGCCGGGATGTTCGCCGCGCTCGCGTTCGCGGTGATGCCGCTCGCCGCCGCCGGGCTGGTGCTCGCCACGCCCGACGCACCGCTGCTGTGCTTCGAGGCGCTCGCGGTCTACTCGGTCGTGCGTGCGCTCCAGTCTCCGCCGCGCTCGACGTCGTCGCTCGGCTGGTGGTCGGCAGCGGGGGTCTGCGTCGGGCTGGCGTTCGCGTCGAAGTACACGTCCATCCTGCTCCCGCTCTCCATGCTCGTCGCGGTGCTGGTGCGGCCATCGCTCCGCGTCCGGCTGCGCGAGCCCGGACCGTACGTCGCCTGCCTGCTCGCGACGCTCGTGTTCCTCCCCGTGCTCTACTGGAACGCGACGCACGACTGGATCTCCTTCCGCTTCCAGCTGCAGCACGGCCTCGGCGCGGCCAGAGGCTCGGCGCTGATGCGCGAGCTCGATCTGGTCGGCGGGCAGTTGGGGCTCGTGACGCCGATCCTGTTCGTGCTGGTCGCGATCGCCGTGTGGCGCGCCCTGCGCCGCCCGCGCGACGACGCGCACTTCGCGCTCGCCGCGATCGCGACGGGGAGCTGGGTGTTCTTCGTGTACAGCGCGTTCCATCACCGCGTCGAGGCGAACTGGCCGGCGCCGTCGTACGTCGCCGGCGTCGCCCTGCTCGCGTCGATGCTGGCGACGTCGGGGTCGGCGTCGCTCGCCCGCTGGTGGCGCGGCGGGCTCGCGCTCTCGGGTGTGCTCGTCGCCGTGCTCTACCTGCACGCCGCGGTGCGGATTCTTCCCCTACCGGGACGGCGCGACCCGATCGCCCGCGCCGCGGGATGGGACGGTCTCGCGCGATCCGTCGTCGCCGTGCGCGACAGCGTCGGAGCTCGCGCGTGGATGGGCGCCGAGCGCTATCAGGACGTGAGCGAGCTGGCGTACCATCTGCCCGGCCGGCCGCAGGTGTTCTGCATCTGTCTCGGCGGGCGGCACAACCACTACGAGCTGTGGCCCGGGTTCGCGTCGCACGCTCGCGCCGGCGACGCGCTCGTCCTCGCGCTCGACGAGCGCGCTGGCGTGCACGAGTCGGTCGCCCGACTCGCGCCCCATTTCAGCCGGGTGAGCCGTGGCGCGCTGACTCCGCTGCTCCGCGGGCGCGACACGGTCGACGTCCGCCGGCTGTGGGTGCTCGACGGCTACCGCGGCGGCTGGCCCTCGCGCGCGGAGCCCTGAGGCCGTTCCCCGGCGTGGTTCGCCAACGAGGCGCGGATCGCGCCGAGCAGCTCGACGAGGTGGGTGCGCTCCTCGTCGTCGAGATGCGCGCTGGCGCGCTTGTTCGCCGCGTCCACCGGCGCGTCGAGCGAGACGATGAGACTCTCGCCCTTCGGCGTGATGTGGCAGAGGACCTGGCGCCGGTCCGGCGTCGAGCGCTCGCGGACGACGTGTCCGGCGCTCTCGAGCTTGTCGAGGAGTCTCGTGATCCCCGCCGCTTCCTCGACCATCCGGTCGCGGATCGCCAGCGTGGGCAGGCCGGCGTCGCCCGCGCCGCGGAGGATGCGCAGCACGTTGTACTGCTGGATGGTGATCCCGTGTGCCTCGACGACCTGCGCGAGGCTTCGCTGCATCACGGCTGCGGTGCGGAGGACGCTCACGACGACCTCCTCCGCCGACGATCGGAACGGCTTGGTCTGCTTGATCTCGTCCTGCAGGGCACTGCTGCGTCGGGGCATTTCGAATCGCTCGGTGTTGCCGGTGGGCGGCGATCGTGCGAAACACTTTACGCGGCAATACTAACACATGCGGGAAGAGCGCGCGTTGAGCAATGCGCATTGCGCTCTGCGCTACGGCGGAACCTGCGGGGAGGTAGAGGCGTCCCGAGGCCTGGCGCATCGCGCATCGCGCACAGCGCATCGCACTATCTTCGACCCCCAACCCGTAACCCACCCGCCCAATGACCGCCGTTCCACGCGACCTCGACGCCTATCTCACCGCCAACGACGAGCGTATCCGGCGCGAGCTGTTCGACCTGCTCGCGATCCCGAGCGTGAGCGCGCGCTCGGAGCACGACGCCGACACGCGCCGCGCCGCCGAGTGGGTCGCCGGCTCGCTGCGCTCGGCGGGACTCGTCGCCACGGTGCACGAGACGGCGGGGCATCCCGTGGTGGTCGGCGAGTACCGCGACGCTCCCTCCGGTGCGCCGACGGTGCTCGTCTACGGCCACTACGACGTGCAGCCGGCCGAGCCGCTCGACCTGTGGACCTCGCCTCCCTTCGCGCCGACGGTGCGCGACGGGCGCATCTACGCGCGCGGCTCGGTGGACGACAAGGGTCAGCTCTTCCTCCACGTGAAGGCGCTCGAGGCGCACCTCGCCGTGCGCGGCCGTCTTCCGGTGAACGTCGTCGTGCTCGCCGAGGGCGAGGAGGAGGTGGGCAGCCCGCACCTGGCGCCGTTCATCGAGATGCATCGCGACCTGCTGCGCTGCGACGCGGTCGTCATCTCCGATTCGGCGATGTTCGCGCCCGGGCTGCCCAGCGTGCTCTCGTCGCTGCGAGGGCTCGCCTACTTCCAGATCGACGTGCAGGGGCCAGCGCAGGATCTCCACTCCGGCAGCTACGGCGGTGCGGTCGTGAACCCGGCGATGGCGCTCGCGCGCATCCTCGCCACGCTGCACGACGCCGACGGAAGCATCGCGATCGATGGCTTCTACGATGCGGTTCGCGAGTGGCCGGCGCACGTGCGGGAGCAGATGCGCGGACTGCCGTTCGAGGAGGACGCGTTCCGCGAGGAGACGGGCGCTCCGGCACTCGGCGGCGAGCGCGGCTACTCGGTGCTCGAGCGGCTGTGGACGCGACCCACCTGCGAGGTGAACGGCCTGCTGAGCGGCTACACGGGGGAGGGCGCCAAGACGGTACTGCCGGCGAAGGCGATGGCCAAGGTGAGCTGCCGGCTCGTCCCCGATCAGGATCCGACGGACATCGAGCGCCTGATGCGCGCGCACGTGGCGCGGCTCGCGCCGGCGGGGGTGCGCGCGACGGTGACGGCGCTGCACGGCGGCCGGGCATGGCGCGCCGAGCTCGATGGTCCGCTGTTCGACGCCGCCCGCCGCGCGCTCGCCGCCGCGTTCGGCCGCGAGCCGGTGATCACCGGCGAGGGCGGCTCGATCCCCGTCGTCGGCGACTTCGAGCGTGTGCTCGGCGCCCCCGTCCTCCTCATGGGCTTCGGCCTCCCCGGCGAGAACGCCCACGCCCCCGACGAGTGGATGAGCGTAGAGAACTTCACCAAGGGGATGAGAGGGGTTGCGGTTCTGTGGGAGGAATTGGCGAAGGGGTGAGGCTGGCAGGGCACTGCTGTACTGCTTCGTACTCCGTACCACGACGTAGCTGGACCCGCGCGACTGCTCCCACGAATGCACCGACGCCGCTCTACCGGGACGTTCAAGGGGTCAGAGTCGTTGATCGGTTCGAGGAGTCTGACCCCTTACCCAACAGATCGACGCGGAGAGCGCGGAGCTTGGCGGAGGACGCGGAGCACTGCGCTCGGGGTCGAGCGCCACGCACTGGTGCACCGTCCCTCTCCAGCCACGCCTTCAAAGTCTTTGTGGGTCCGCTGGAGAGCTCCGTGCGCCGCGCTCCGCGCCCTCGTCGTGCCCTCCGCGTTCTCCGCGCCGATCGGTCGCCGTTGCCGTCACAGCTCTCTGTGCCTCTGCGGCTCTCTGCGCCTCAGCGTGAAACTCCGGCGCCACGACCCGAAGTGACCCGAAGTCCAAAGGGCCAGACACCTCGGTTCAAGTGTCTGACCCCTTGATCGGTTCAACGACTCTGACCCCTCGAAACTGATCAGGGCATTCCGGCCGAGCGGCGTCCAATCATTCGTGGGGCCGGTATGCCAGTCCCGTTACGGCGTCGTACGAGGTACGAAGTAGTACGGCAGTGCCCTCCCTAAAATCTCCATTCGCGTACAATGAACGCCCCGAACTGGCTCGTCCCCGACGATGTCTGGCCGGCGAGCGTCGGGGGGTCGAGGATGTAGCGCGGAGTGAGGCTGGTCTCGAACCGGTAGCCCTTGTTCGTGCGGTACTGCACGGTGGCGCCAAGGATCGAGCACGAGCTGTTCTGGCGACTTCCGCCGGCGCAGGTGATGATGCCGGGGGTCATCACGCCCGAGACGAAAGTGCTCGGACTGATGTAGCGGCCCAGCTCGATCTCCGTGCCCTGCAGGAACTGCGACACCGCCCCCTGACCCTGCTCGATCGGGATGTCGCCCGGCGTCACGTTGAACACGTCCATCCCGAGCGAGCGTGCCGCGTCGCCCTCGAGCTCGTCCAGCGCCACGCCCACCGCGACGCCCGCGAGCCGCGAGCTCGCCGCGTTGATCACGCCCGTGCCCTTCAGCCCGCCGGCGATCGCGCCCGTGCTGCCGACCTGGAGCAGCGAGCCAGAACTCGCGCCGAACGCGAGATAGCTCAGGAGGTCGCTCTGCGAGAGTGGCGGCTGCGCGTCGCTCTCGAGCGAGATGCGCGGCTTCTGCAGCGTGCCGCCGACGAGGACGCGGATGTTCGTCACGGTCGTCGCCTGCTTCACCTGATACTCGGCCGTCACCTGCAGCGTGGGATTGAGATCGGGCGAGCCGATGAACAGCGCCGAGCCGCGTGTGATCTGGAAGCGCTTGCTGAGGAAGGTGTATTCGCCGCGGTCGGCGTTCACCGCGCCGGTGATGGTGAGCGCGTCTCCCTGTACCGCCACCCGCATCGGGCCGTCGGTGTAGACCTCGACGTTGGCGTCCTGCGACCGCACCCACGTGCCGCGCTGGACCGAGAGCTCGACGTCGACGACGAGCCCCTCGAACAGCGGCGACTGTCCGGGGAAGATCTCGCGCTCGAGCGCGACCGACGTGTCCACCACGCTGAACAGCTGTGGATCCCCCGCGCCGACGAGCTTCTTCCCGTTCGACTCGGGGACGTAGAGGACGCCGTGCACCACGTCCACGCGCCCGGTCACGTTGGCGTGCGCGAACGGCCCGGTGATCTTGAGGTCGGCGTTCGCGTGCACCTCGCCGCGGTCGGTGTTCAGCAGCTCCGCGTCCTGCGCGTGGAACGTCAGGTTGAACGTCGGCTCGCGCCAGTCGCCGATCGCCATCGTACCCGTGAGACGCACGGGACCGTTCGCCGAGCCCGCGATCGAGTCGACGTACACCGAGTCGCCGGTCATCCGCACGGTGCCGTTCACGTCGTCGAGCATCGTGCCCGTCGCACCGAGCCGGAACCGCGCCCGGTACAGCGCCAGCCCGCCTCGCATCTCCGGCTTCTTGAGCGTGCCGCCCACGGTGAAGTTGGCGTGCGCCGTCCCGCCCGCCTCCGTCACCATATCGGTGAAGTTGGGGACCAGCGCGAGCGGCACGCTGTCGGATACCACCTTCACGTCGATCGGCTCGTCGAGCATGCGCGAACCGGTCACGCCGCTCAGCGCCAGGTTGATCGGCAGCGTGCCGTTCACGACCGCGAGCCGGATGCCGGTCGAGTCGATCGCCGACGCGTTCGTCGTCAGCCGCTTGTCGGCGTAGGCGAAGGTGCCGTGCACGTCGGGCACGCGGGTTCCGTTGTACGTGCCGCGCGTGAAGTCGAGCCGCCCGTTCAGGCGCGGGTCCGTTCCCGTCCCCTCCACGTGTGCGTCGAGGCTGACCTGGCCGGTCACCGGCAGGTCGCTCTGCAGGAGCTCGGCGACGTTCTCGACGGCGAACCCGCGCACCTGAAGGTCGAAGTCGGCGCGGCCTTCCGTCGGCAGCAGGCCGTTCGCGTAGATGCGCCCGGAACCGTGGGTGAGCTCGAGGTCCACGACCTCGATGCCGCGTGCGCCCCATCGCACCTTCGATGAATGGGTCGTCTTCCAGGTCGTCGTGTCGAAGCGCAGCGCCACGTCGGCGAGCCGCAGCTCGTTGCGCTCGTGGTCGATCGTGAAGTCGCCGCTGAGCGCGTAGTCGCGCAGGTCGCTCTGCCGGATTCGGACGCCGATGCTGCCGTTCGGCTTGAGGTACGACAGGTCGGCGGCGAGGCTGTCGAACGCGAATCCCAGGGCGCTGATCGTGTCGCCGCGCACCGCCACCGTCATCTTCGACTGCGGCGTCCGCGCGCCGGTCCAGTTGTACGTCGTGGCGATGTGGCGTGCCGCGTTGCCGCGGACGATCAGTCCGGCGGCGTTGGCCGAGCCCTGCAGGTTGAATCGCTCGATCGAGCCGGTGATCGTGCCGCTGGCGCGCAGCGAGCCGGCCAGCACGTTGCGCGGGATCGCTTGCGGCGTGTCGACCTGGACGCGCATCGGCGGCGCGCCGCGGATCGCACGCGCCACTTCCGTCTGCTTGTTCACGCGCTCGACATCCGAGCGCGAGCGTTGCACTGCCTCGGCGAGGATGCGCGGGCGCGGCGGCACCGCGCCCGTGTCCGGTCCGGCGCTCGCCGGCAGGAAGCGCGCGAACGTGCCCAGCGAGTCGACGACGACGGAGTACGTGAGCGCGCCGCTGTGCGCCGCGTCGAGCCCGAACTGGCCCGCCACGTTCACCTGCGCGCCCGATCCGCGCACCTCGGCGCGTGCGACCGTGGCGAGCCCCTCCGCCAACCGCGCCTGCAGGGCGATCGAGTCCACCGCCACCGTGTCGAACCGCGACGGGCCGAACGCGAGATCGACCTCGCTCAGCATCGTTGCCGGCTTGAAGCCGCGGCCGCGCGCGGTGCCGCCGCCGTTCAGATCGGTGCTCGGCCCGTTCGCCATCACGCGGCTCAGGTCGAGCCCCGTCGCGTCCAGCACCACGTCGTAGCCCAGCTCCTTCGACTTGAAGTCGACGACGCCGTGCAGCCCGAACGTCGCGTCGCCCGGCAGCGCGAGCTTCGTGTCGACGCGCAGCGCGTCGAGCGGTCCGGTCGCACGGAACGGTCCGGTGGCGTATCCGGTGAGCGGCAGCGCCGGCGCGAACTTCGAGATCTCCGCCAGCGCGACCGGCCGCGCGATCACGTCCACGTCCATCGTCTGCCGGCCGGTGGTGTGCACCGCGACACGCCCGACCGCGCGCGAGCGGTTGGGCCCGTCCTGATGCACGACCTCGAGCGGCGAGATGACGAGCTGCCGATCACCAGAGCCGTTGAGCGTCGCCGTTCCCGTCAGCGTCCCGCCGATCGGCAGGGTGGGGAAGAGCAGTTTCGCGATGTCGATCTGGAGCGGCGCCATCCGCAGCTCGAGGTTGCGCGCGCTCACCACGACCGGCGTGCCCGACATGCCGACGACGCCGTCGGCGACGACGCGGCTCGTCCCGCGGTTGTACGTCGCGAAGGTGACGTCGGCGTCGAGGTCGAGCCGCTTCGGCGTGCCGTCGAACTTCGCGCGTCCGGCGAGCACACCCTCGCGCGGCGGCTTGATCGCCGGCGCGATCTCCTTGATCAGCCTGGTCGTCACGCCCGTGAAGCGCAGGTCCGCGTCGTGGAAGACGATCGTGTCGGACATCGTGACGCCGATGTCGCCCAGGATGTGTGCGCCTCCCGTTCGGAGATCGCCGCTGCGCATCACGTAGTCCTGCGTCGCGCCGCGCCACTGGATGAGCATCGACGCCGTGCCGCCGCCCTCCTCGGGCATGTGGGGATACAGCCAGCGGAAATCATTGAACGCCGCGGGCTGCCCCGTGGCGGTGAGCCGCATGTCGCCGTTGTCGATCACGTAGACGCCGTCGCCGCGCATGTTCGACTTCGGCAGATCGACGCGCGCTCCCTTCCACCAGATCGAGTCGTCGGTGAACCGGAACCGGCCCTGCATCGCCGTGATCTCCGCCGCCGGTGGACGGAAGGGCAGGGCCTGCATCTCCAGCGAGGCGACGTCGAGCAGGCGGATCTTCGTGCTCGGGTCGGCGAGCTGCACGAGCGGGAAGTGTGCGTTGAGCTTCCGTAGCTCGACGACCTTCACGTAGCCGCCCGGCACTTCCACGACCATCAGCCGCGACCCGCCCGAGAGCGCTTCCTTCACGAGACTGTCGCGCGCACGCGCCGTGATCCCGGCGCGCGGCGACCACGGCGACCGCACCGTGAGGTGTCCCTCGACGATGCGCGCGTCGTCGAACCTGATCCACGAGCCGAAGCCGGGCACGGTGTCGCCCGGGGTCGGCTTCGACGCGGGCCAGAGCCGGCGGTAGTTCCAGTCCTTCTCGCCCGGCAGCTTCTCGATCACGATGTCCGGGTGATAGAGCACGAGGTCGGCGATCGCGATGCGCTTGTTGAGCAGGTTGCCGAGCGAGTAGCGCGCCGTGAGCGAGTCCGCCTTCAGGAACGGACGCCCCGCGCTGTCGGTGATCGAGATGTCCGTGATCGTCGCGCCGGTGAGCAGGTCGCCGCGGACCGTGCCCATCTTCACGATTCCGTGCGTCGACTTGGACAGCGCGCCGAGCGCGAACCGCCGCACCCGCTCCCGACCGTACGTCGTGTTCGACACCACCCACACCGCGACGAGCGCCAGTGTGACGAGTGCGAGGAGCACGACGAGCAGGCGGGCGATGCGCTGCAGCATCAGTACGCCTGGCCGATCGAGAGATGGAGCGTGAGCCGGTTCAGCAGTCGTCCGATGCTGCTGCCTCCCCCACCGGCCGAGTAGCGTCGCGGTGTCTCGAGCGGAACGATCGTCAGCCGGCCGTTCTTCTCCAGCTCCGTCACCACCGGGAGGTCTTCCGCCCGCGACGGGTTGATGCCGATGTCGACGCGGATCGGTCCGACCGGCGAGTAGTACCGGATGCCGAACCCGGGGGTGATCGCGCCCGTGCCCTTCACGAGATCCTTGAACGTCTGCAGCCCGCCGCTGAGCGGATCGAACACGCGCTCGCCGACCGCGGCGCCGTCGATGAACACTGCGCCGCCGAGATTCTGCAGGAACAGCGGGAAGCGGTACTCCACGCTCCCCTCGATCAGCGACGTGCCGCCGAGCGGGCTCGGCGTGAAGTCGTCGTCGCTCGCCAGCGGGTAGACCGGCGTGCCCGTCTTCTTGTCGATCGTGCCCGTCGAGTCGCGCGCGGTGTTCGGATCGCAGAAGCGGATCGCGTCGGAGAACGCGTCGCACGGCGCGCCCGACGTCGTACGCGCGTTGATCAGGAAGCCGTGCGGAAGCGTCAGGATGCGCGGACCGAGCTGGTTCTCGCCGAAGCCGCGCACCGACTGCGAGCCGCCGGCGTAGAACCGCTTTCGCGGGTGGAGCACCGCGTCACCGTTGACACCGATGCGCGGCCGGACGAACCCGATGCGCAGGTGGCCGGCGAGGACGTTGCGCGGACCGCCCATGCGCATGTAGGTCGTGCCCTCGGCGTAGAGCCGGTTGTACGAGTAGTCGGACACCGTGGCCTGCGACGCGTGCTCCAGCTCGAGGCGCGCCGTATAGCCGCTCGTCGGGGAGAGCGGCACGTCCGTGCGGTCGACGAGCATCGTGGCGAGCACGGGTGACAGCCGCTGGTGCGATCGCAGGTTGCCGATCGTCGTCGTGTCGCACACGCCGAAGTTCACGCAGAAGTAGGCGTCGCCGGCCTGGACCTGCGTCACCTCGAACACGTAGTTCAGGCTCGCCGGCGCGCGCACGCCGACCGTGCGGGTGAAGGTGACGTTGCCGCCGTAGCTGTGATCGATCGCCACCGCGGGCACCGAGCGCCGCTGCGCGAACCCACCGAACCCGAGCGAGTTCTTCGGCCGCTTGAGGAACGCGGGCTGCGTGAACTGCACGCTCCCGTGCCACGTCGGTGAGAGGAAGTCGGCCGGGTTGCCGGTGATGGTGGAGTCGACTCGCACGGCGTGGAAGATCCCCGTGCCGTCGAGCTGCTGGGCGAGCAGATTGCCCACCGTGATCGTCGCGTCGAGGCGACGCGCGCCGCCCAGCAGGTTGTAGTGCGTGAAGTGGCCCTCGGTCTGGATGTAGTCGACCGTGTTGAAGCCACCGCTGAGGCGCGCCTCGTGGAGTTGCGCCTCGCGCAGCAACACGTTCACCGTCTTCACGCTGTCGAACGACTCCGGCACCTGCAGCGTGGCGAGCCGGAACAGGTTCGACTCGTACAGGTTGCGCTGGCTCTCGAGCACCGCGCTGCGCCGGTACAGGTCACCGGGCCGGAAGGTCAGCGAGTTCTGCACCGTGGCCGGAGAGATCTCGTCGGTGCCGCTGATCACGATGTCGCCGACCCGCGTCAGGTGGTTGGGCACGACGCGGAACTGCACCTGCGCCGTGTGCGCCACCGGATCGACGATCGACGACGTGTCCACGAGCGCGTCGGCGTAGCCGCGCTCCCAGAGCTCGTTGGTGATCGCGACGCGCATCGAGTCCTGCTTGTTCAGGTCGAGGGGCTGGCCTCGACGCAGGAACCGGAACGAACGGATCTTCCGCCGGGTGAGCAGGGTGGAGTCCGCGGTGATCTGGACGGCGGTGACGAGCGTCGGCGGCCCCTCGCGGATGGTGAACCGCACCGCGACCTGTTTGTCGTTGAGCTTCGTGACCGCCGTGTCCACCTCGGTCTCGCGGAAGCCGCGCTTGTAGTAGAACACGCGGATGCGCAGCACATCGCGCCGCAGCTCCTGCCGGTCCAGGTAGTGCCGATTCTCGATCGCGCGCCACCGGCTGAACTTGCAGACGAGGGCGAGCAGGGCGCTCTCGCAGCTCGTCGCGGTCGTGTAGATGTTCGCGCGCAGCTCGTCCTTGTCGATCGCCTTGGAGACGCCGTCCAGCACGAGCTTCCGCACCTCGGGCGTCGGAGAGACGTCGCGGTGCGCCTGGGCAGCGAGGGGAGCGGCAGTAGCAAAAGCGCTCGCCACGAGGACGAGCGCCACGCGCCCGGGTCGGCGGGGGGAGAAAGCCATACCGGGCAATACAGTAGCAAAGGGCGGGCCCCGGAGGGGCGAGCGGCCGGCGCCAATGAGCCGGGGCGCCCGGACACCGGTTAACGGTTGTCGGTTTTCGGTTTACGGCCGACCTCGGGCAGGTTCTCCCGCCCTCGCTGAGCCGCCAACCGCCAACCGTCAACCTTCAACCGTCGTCAGAGTCCTGCCAGCAGCTGGTCGTTGTTCGGGGTGTTCGCGATCCGCTTGATCAGCCACTCCATCCCGGCCTGCGGAGGCATCTGGCTCAGGCCGCGCCGCAGCGTGTAGACGCTGTCCAGCTGGTCCGGACGGAACAGCTTCTCCTCCCGCCGCGTGCCGCTCGTCGCGATGTCGATCGCGGGATAGATGCGCTTCTCGGCGAGGCTCCGATCGAGCTTGATCTCGCTGTTGCCGGTGCCCTTGAACTCCTCGAAGATCACGTCGTCCATCCGCGACCCCGTCTCGATCAGCGCGGTAGCGATGATCGTCAGCGAGCCGCCGCCCGACGTGGACGCCACGGCGCGCGCCGAGCCGAAGAACGCCTTCGGCTTCGCCATCGCCTGGGAGTCGAGACCCCCCGACATCGTGCGGCCCGTGCCGCGCTCCGCCGTGTTGTGGGCGCGGGCCATTCGCGTCAGCGAGTCCAGCACGATCACGACGTCGCGCCCCTGCTCGACGAGGCGCCGCGAGCGCTCGAGCACCATCTCCGTCACCTCGACGTGCCGTGCCGCCGGCTGGTCGAAGCTCGACGCGATCACCTCGCCCACCCCCCACGAGATCGCCTCGCTGACCTCTTCGGGGCGCTCGTCGACGAGCAGGATCAGCAGCGCCGCCTCGGGATGGTTGATCGCGATCCCTTCGGTGATGCCGTGGAGCAGCGTCGTCTTTCCGGCACGCGCCGGTGCGACGATGAGGGCACGCTGGCCATAGCCGATCGGCGCGATGAGGTCGATCGCGCGCCGGATCAGCTCCGGGCCGCCCTTCGCGGGGCGCCCCGTCTCGAGGTAGAGCTTCCGCTCCGGGTACGTGGCCGTGAGCGTGTTGAACTCGGGACGGCGAAGCGCCGCTTCCGGAGGACCGTCGTTGATCGATGTGATCTCGATCAGTGCCGTGCGCCCGCGCGGATCCCGGCCCGTCGTTCCCGCGATCAGGTCGCTCTTTCGCAGACCGTGCTGCCGAACCAGGAAGGGCGCGACGTACGCGTCGCCGGCGTCGGCGAGGTAGCTCGCCTGCGCGCGCCGCACGAAGCCTCCGTCGCGGGCGGGGTCGAACCACCCCTTCGTCTCACCCGTGGCGACGAGCTGTACCGGCTGCGCGTTCGCGGCGGGACGCTCGCCCTGCGGATGTCCCTGGGCCTGATCGCGACGACCGCGTCCGCGGTTGCGCCGCCCTCGTCGTCCATTCTGCCGATCCTGGAATCCGCCCCCTTCGCGAGGGGGTGGCGTATAGCTGCCGTTGTCCGTTCGGGGGGCCGGCGGGGCGGCGGGAAGGGCTGATGCCGAAGCAGCGGGCGCCGGTTCGGCGCTGATGGCCGGCTCCGGCTGACTCGCCGCGGGCGCGGCGGAAGGTGGCGGCGGCGACGCCGGCGGCGGAGCGGGAGGCACGGCGAGCTCGCTCGTACGCGGGGAGCGCTCGACTGGTGCATCGCCCGCTTCGCCCGGTCCGTCGCGATAGGGGTTGGGCTCGCCCTGGTCGACGGCGGGACGGGCGGTACGAGGTCCGCGGCCGCGACGGGGAGGACGCCGGCGTTCGTTCATGCAGGTGCTGTCGGTCAGGGTGAATGCTCGCGGGTCACGCCCTGGCGTGCTCGCGGAAAGGCTCGATGTGAACGTCCGATCGCGTCTTCGCGGAGGGAACGTGTTCTCGCGGGAATGCCACGCGGCAAGCGCCGCAGGCAGATCGGTCGATGTTGGATATAGAGCGACGCGACTGGTGCTGTGCCTCGATCGCCTGCCGGCGCGGATCCCTCACGCGGGGTCAGGCAACGGTCCTACAAGGGGGCGCGGCGCTTGATCTCGCCTCGTGTACCCTCTTCCGGGGACACTGGTCCGGCCGCGCATCGATGCTCGGTCGGTCGACGCGGAGCGCTGTCGTACCGACGGACGCAACGAGTATGGCCAACTCCTCCGATTAGCGCAACCCACTGCTTCGGGCTGTCGACCTGGGCTGCGAACTTCATGCCCGCAGTTCGAGCGCTAGCTTTCGCGCATGCGCTCCTCATCGCCTCCGGACATCGCCGCCGCCCTCGACGCCGCCGTTCACGAGTATCGGCAGAATGGCGACGTCGGCGCACTGCTCGACCAGGTGAAGGCGGCCGTGCGCGAGGCGCCGCCCGAGACGCTCGAAGCCGCCGCGAAGCCGCACATGGACCTCCCCGAGGTCGTGATCCCGGTGTACGAGCGCATCGTCGAGGCGTCGCCGATGGAAGCCCAGCCGATGGTCGTGCTGGCGAACGCCTACTGGCTCACGGGCCGCGGCGCGGACGTCGTGGGGCAGCTCGCCGAGCGGGCGAAGTCGGTCGACGACCGGAACCGGGGTGCGTGGCATCTGTGGGCCCTCGCCGAGCCGGACCCCCGCGCGCGCATGGAGCGCTGGCGTGCGGTGACGGAGCATTTCCCCGCCGACCAGCTCGCACGGGCGGCGCTGGCCGACAACGCGGCGAGCGTGGCCGGCGCCGAGCACGACCCGCTGGCGCTCGAGCTGGCGGTGCAGACGTTCGAGGGCCTGTGGGCGGAGGCCAGCCGCGACGAGGAGCGCCAGGCCCTCGAGGAGACGATCGCGAAGCTGAAGGGGTGGAAGCTGTAGCGCGTCGGCTCGGTCGCGGCGGGACGCAGGAAGGAGCGGAGGACGCTGCACCGCAGATAGCGCCTCGAAAGGCGCGACAGCGCGGTCGGCCACTCGATGACGCTACGGTGACGGCTCGGTCGATCTTCACGAGACCGTAGCCTCGCCGGCGCGCCGACGCGCCGCGGTGCACACGTCGCGCACGCGACGTCGATCGCGCGTTCGATGACGTCGGCGTCGAATCGGTGTCGGGCAGCGGCGTGAGCAGCGGTATGCTGACCGCTCTCCGACACCTCCCCGCAATGCCATTCTCATCGTGCGACGTTCGCGCCCACTGGGCGAGCGTTCGTGACGGAATCGTCGTCCTCTCCTGCGTGACGCTGATCGCGCTGATCGCGCCGGCGCTCGCACGACCGCTGTCTGCGCAGAGCGCACGAAGCCTCGCGCCGTCGCGCACGGTGCCCTTTCGATGCCTGGACACCGCGGCCACGGTCGCGCCTGCCCGGCTCGACGCGAAGCACCTCATCTACACGGAGCAGGAGACCGTCGTCACCCAGCGTGGACGGACACTCGTCGCGGGCAATCCCGTCTGGGTGTGGCGCGACAACGGCCAGGGCTACGACATGCTGGCGAAAGACTCGCTGTTCGGCATGGTCGTCGACACGACGGCTCTCGTCCACGCCATCCCGTCGCCGCTTCCGGGGCGCATCCTCGATGGAATGCGCGCCGTCGCCCTGCCCGATGGCTGGTGGATGGTCTCGTTCGCCGAGGTGATTCCGGCCGATCCGCCGAAACGGCCAACCGTGCTGGCGATGTGGATCGGCGAGACGGACGGTAATCGATGGCGGTCGGTGCACGCGCTTCCGCACGTGGTCGACTCCCTGGACGTGACGATGTCGGCCCTCGGCCGGCACGACGGGCGAGCGCGACTGCTGGTGCCGTTCAAGAGCGATCATCGGAAGAAGCTCGTCGTCTACTCGCTCGACCACGGTCGCTGGACGGCGTCGACGACCGACTTCGAATCGCTCGCCATGTTCGCCCTCCGCCTGACGCCGGATCGCGACGTCCTCGCGGTGGTGAGGGCGGTCCTCGACACGATCCCCGATGTCAACTCGCTGTTCCTCTACTCGAAGAGACCGGCTGACAGTCTCTGGACGAAGCGGCAGCTCATCCTGCGTGCGGGACGCGAACCGGTATTCGATCCCCTATTCATCGGGGCCGACAGACACCTCCTCTCGTGGCGACAGTCCCGGAACGCGAAGCGTGAATGGGACGCCTGGTTCGCGAGATACGACGAGAGCACTGACAGCGTCGTCGCGCCGACACGCCTCACGTCTGATGCCATCGAAGTAGCCGCCGTCGCGGACGAGGGTCACGTGGCCTGGGCGGTCTCGAACCGCGAGTGGCCGAATCCAGTCGTGCAGTTGCTCGAGACCGACGCGGCGGGAAACGTCGCTCGTCTCAACCGCGATACCCGATATCGCGGCCTGTTCGGCTTGATCATCACGCGGCACCGCCTGCTCCTCATCGCGGCGCAATCGGCCGCGAGCTCCCGAGAGCCGGCGGTGGTTTCCATGATCGAAACCCACACCTGGAGGTGCCGACAGCGATGACGTGACAACAGCGCGATACACCCAAACTCAGGAGGCGCATGAAATCATGGCAAGCAGCAGTCTCGGGTCTCGCGATCCTCGGTGGCTTGGCGTGCAGCGGGTTCGACACCCTGCCCACCCAACCTGCCGCAGCACCTCGGCTCGACGCACCGGGCGAGGGACCCGACCGGGCGATCTCGACCACCTCGGAGAATCCTCCGTCCGGAGTGCCGGAGGAGTATCAGCATTACACGTGGATCGACGTGCAGGTGGATGTCGGTTGGAATGGCAGCATGGCGTACGGTCAGGCAATCGTTCGCTACGGCGCCAACAACGCGACGGCGGATATCGAGCTCTCCGTGAGAAACTCGCAGGGAACGCTGATCGGCTCGAATCACGGCACGGCCCAGGCCTCGCACGTCTTTCCGGGCGATCATGTGCTGTACGCCAGCACGACTGTCTTCGTATCCGCAACGTGCGGCTCGATCGCGCAGGCAACCGCCAATGGAAGCGCCTTCGATTCCTTCTTCACACCGAGCCAGTCTACGCTCACGTGGGGCAAGAAGGTGCAGAGCGCATCCAACAGCAAACCACAGCCGGTATGCCAGGGCGTCACTCCCACGCCCACCTCTCCAACCGGTGGTGACGGCTCGACGCCTCCGTCCACGGGCACCACCCAACCGCCCACCTACGAGCCCGCTCCGTTCGTGCCCAGCGGCCACTGGGAGTGCAACATCTACTTCATCGGTACCGACTACGAGCGCGAGTACTGCACCTGGTACGCCGACTACACGAGACTGCCGAAGACCTCACCAGCATTCGCGCTGAGCGCCACTGACGCCGCGTCGCACACGCAGCTCGCCACCGACCTTCCTTCGGTCTTCGTCATCGTCACCGATCAGGTCCCCGCCGACGCCATGGCCGTCATCGAGCGGCACAAGCAGGGACCTTACAAGAACGTCCTGCTCATTCCGTCGAGCACGATCCGTCCGGCCGTTCTCGTCGCCGCGCTCCAGGCACTCGCCGATTCGCGCGGTGCACAGGGCGAGACGCCCGACAAGGATCTCCAGCTTACCCTGAAGGGCGGCATCCTCGACCAGCAGATCCCCGCCGCCGCGCGCGACTACGCCGCGAGCTTCACCGCCCTCATCGCCACCGCGAAGCGTGGCCAGGCCGGTGCCTATGGACTGCGGCCGATGCTCGAGCTCCGACTGGCCGACAGAAGGTGAGCGCCTGATCGGGCGCATCCGCACGCAGACGCGACCACTCCGCCTGGAATGCCAGGAGGGGAGGACCGGTGAACGGTCCTCCCCTCGCCTCGATCCAAGACCGCGCGGCGAGCTACGCCCGCTTGCCCCCGACGTCGCGTCTGCGGCGCGGTACCAGCGCATCGATCGCCGCGATCATCTCGTCCAGATCGAACGGCTTCCGGATGCTCGGGCACTTGCACGCCTGGATCAGCTTGTGCGCGCGCTCCGAGATGTCCCCCGTCATGAACAACGTCTGGTGGCGCAGGTGCAGGTGCGTCGCCGCCGCGAGCTCGAACACCACGTCGCCGCGCGTGTCGGGAATCCGCAGATCGAGCAGCAGCACGTCCACACGCTCGCGCGAGAGCACGGTCAGCGCGCTGTCGCCCGACTGGGCCGCGATCGCGTCGTAGCCCGCGCGTTTCAGCGCGACCAGCAACGCCTTGCAGATCGCCGGCTCATCGTCGACGATCAGCACGCGCGCGCACTCCGATTGCATCCCGCCCTCGCTCATGGTGGTCCTCGTCGTCCGCACCGGACTCCGTTGTACGCTCGCTGCCATCACACCGGCTCCGCCGCGTCCTCGACGCCATGCTCCGCGTTCGAACGCAACAGGTGCGACGCCAGCATCCGCACGAACCGATCAGGTGTCAGCGTGCTTCGCAGATCCCTCGGTGAACATCCCGTCCATTCGCGCAGCTGCTCCGTCAGGTGATCGGGATCGGCATATCCCAGCTTGAGCGCGATCTCCTTCATCCGTACCCCTGGCTCCCGCACCAACGTGTAGGTCCTCAACAGTCGAGCACAGATCAGCAGCTGGCGCGGCTGCAGCCCAACGGGCATGAGATGCCGATACAGCGTCCGCGGAATCATCCCCGCCAGATTCGCCAGCTCCTGCGCGTTCTTCACCCGGGCAGGTGAACGGAACAGCTGCTCGATCGCCCGGGTCACGATCACCGGCAATGCCCGCAGCGGCACCGCCAGCTCCTGCAACATCGCATCGGCCAGCGGATGCGCCGGTGCGCGCTCGATCAGATCCAGAAACCGACTCGGCTCGTCGTCGAACCGGTTCAACACCACGTGCTGCAGTCCCAACCGCGCCAGCCGAACCACCTGCCGCATCGCTTCGGGCGTGAGCGCCGTGTAGACGATCGCCGGAACCTGCGGGTACGCCGTCAGGAGCGCGTCCAGCGAGGCATCCGATTGCCCTTCGTGCATCGCCGGGTCGACCACCATCACGTCGACGTCCGACGACCGCAGCAGCGCGTGAAGCTCCGCCGCGCTCCCCGCCGCGCTCAGGGAGTGTTGCTCCCGGAGCACGAGGCGGAGATGAGTCAGCAGGTTGCTCGGAAGGAGAGCGGCGACGTGCAATCGAGGCGCGGAAAGATTGTCGCAAAAACCGGGAATTTTGTCTCAAAATGCCGGTTTACGCGAAGCACCGCGACCCTACGTTCGGCCGTGAGGTTCCCCAACCCCAAATCACCCGGACCGGAGTCGCTCATGTCCCGCCGCCAGCTCACCCTCGTAGTCCTTACGCTCGCCTCCCTGGTTGCCACGGCCTGCGGTGCGTCGCCCATGGAACCGCGCAGGGACGCATCGACCATCGTCGTGAGCGGCTCGAGCTCCTGACCGAAGCTCCGGTCCGCGTCTCCTCACACCATCATCGACGCTCGCATCTCCTTCAGCTCCGCCGCGATCTCGTTGACGTCGTCCGGAATCTCGAACGGTGTCGACGTCGGTCGAGACGCCGCCTTCGGCTCGTTGTTCGCCAAAGCGCTCTCGGCCTCGAAGAGGAATTGATTGAGGGAGTGCTCCGACGCGCTGCGAGCGGCTCGCTCCAGCCACGTGCGCGCCGCGGAGAATTCGCCGAACGACTGGTATCCGCGGCCCACGTGGAGCTCGAACTGCGTCCGTAGCAGCGGAGGCAGCTTGGAGCCGGCCAGCTGCTGCCGATGTCGCTCGAACTGAAGGCTCACGCCCTCCTCGGCCGCTAGCTCCATCAGGTTGATCGTCGCCACCCAGCGCTGGTATTGCTCCTGTGCGGTCGCGGCGAGAATCGAGAAGGCGTCGCGCGCGGCCGACTTCACCCCCAGCATGTAGAACGAGCCGGCGAGGTCGCCGAGGATGCGGTCCCGCTCACGCTCGCTCGTGCTCTCGCGCATTGCGTCGTAGGCGAACCGGACCGCTGCATCGTACTGGCCGCGCATGTGGGCGATGTACGAGCGGTCGTGCGTCGCGAGTGACCGGACTTCGGTCAGCTCGTGCTCGCTCGCCTTCGCCACCGTCTCTTCGAGCAGGCTGTCCGCGGCGGGCAAGTTGCCCTTCGCCGCCAGGACTTTCGCTTCGCCGATCCGGGCGCGAAGCGCGCCGATGATGTCGCCGGACCGGGTCGCCACCTCCGCCGCCGTCGCGTACGCCGACGAGGCGCCGGCCAGATCGCCGGTCTGCCGCAGGCAGAAGGCGCGGCGAAGGAGCGCATTCACCGCCACGTCCGCATCCTCCACGGGATGCACGTGGTTCAGGATGGTCTCGTAGACGTCCGCCGCCAGCGTCCAGCGCGCATCCAGGTCCAGCGACCGTGCGTACGCCATCAGCCTCGGCGCGACCCCCTGCAGATCGCCGGTGGGCGACGAGCTCAGGGAGTCCACCACGCCGGCGAGCAGCGTGCGCGCCGGCATCCCTTCGGGCATGTCGTCGATCGCCGCACGGACGGAGCGAACCCCCCAGCTATCCGCGGAGACCACGGCGGCGCCCTCTTCCACCCACGCCTCTACTAGGCGTAGTACGACGAGCCCTGCCGTCACTGCGCGCCACGCGGGATCCGCATCCGCCAGCGATGCCAGCTCGATGAAGAACGCCCGGTGCCGCAAGCTCTCAGCCGTCTCAGAATCCACGCGACCTCCGGGGACGCGGTCTGGGGAGGGATGCACGTCTCTCTTGATAGAGATCATCGGCAGATCCGGATGGCCGCTCAAGGGGAATTTCGGACTGAAACACCCCTCTTTTCTGACATTATCCACATCGGTCGAGCCGACCGTCTGCGCGCGTTCCTTATATGCGACGCAACGCCCACCGGAGCATTCGACGCTGCGATCCACCCGATGGCAACGCGCACGGGGCGGTGCCGACTCGACACCGCCCCGCTGCTTCGACCGCTGGCCTCGCCTGGAGTAACTACTTCCCCGGCGGCACGAACCGCGTCCCGTCCTTCGCCAGCTTGTTCAGCTGCCGGCTGATGTCCGTTCCGATCGCCTCGATCCGGTTGATGCTCTTCGGATTGAACTGCGGATCGTACGGGCTGCGCGCCGGACCGCCCGCCACCTCGAGCACCGCGTCGAACTTGTAGCTGTGCGTCTGCTTCGTCTTCGGATCGGTCCAGCTCCCCTGCCAGGCGAGCGGCCGGTTCTTCGGCCACAGACCGTACGGCAGCGCCATCGTGCGGATCTTGTAGCCCGGTACCGCCGAGTCGATCCCCATCGCGTTGCGAGCGATCTGTTCCTGCACCACCGCGTCCGGGTACTTGTTCAGCTTCGCGTGCCAGAGCGTGTGGTCGCACAGCTCGAACCCCTGGTCGGCGAGCCATTTCACCTTCTGGAACCGCCACTCCTTCTTCTGCCCGCCCCACTTGGGATTGTCGCCGAAGAAGTTGTGCCCCGCGGCACCGCCGTTCAGCATGCAGAACACCGCGCGGTTCTTCCAACCCGGGTGCGTCTTGGCGAAGTCGAGCCAGATGCCCACGGCGCTCGTCGGATCGATCACGAGCTTCCCGTTCTGCTCGAGATAGCGGAACTGGGAGTCGGACGCGTCGTCGAACACGAACACGGCGGGCGCCGTCCCGGGCGGCACGTCGCGCCAATCCTTGTCCAGCACCTGCGTGATCGTGACCGGCCGGTAGCCGAGCTTGTACGCCTCGTCGAGATCGGCCTTGTAGCTCGCGACGGTGCGCGTGTAGAGCGTGTTCTTGTCGCCCCCGATCACGTGGTACTCGAGCACGGGAATCCGGCCCTGCGGGTTGGGCGCCAGCGAGCCTCCCGCGCTCGCGCCCGCCGGAGCGACGTCGCCCGTGGCGCTGTTCAGCGCCGTCGCCCCGCTGTCGGCTCCTGCTCGCGCCGCGGCCGAGTCAGCGGAGCCGCCGCGACGGGATGAGGATTCGCTGCCGGCGCACGCGGCGGCGAGCAGCAGGAGGACGAGGGCTCGGCGATCCATTTACGACCTGTGGGGTGACAAGAGGTTGGGAGGGGGCGAACGGATCGAGGATAACGGGGAAGACCGTCCCTCGCATACTCCGCGGCCGGAAACCTGCTCCCGCAGCACCCGTACCACATTGTGTAGCCCACCGTTCCCCACGTGTCTGAGCTCACTCGCCGTCTGAAGGACCGCATCGCCGTGCTCCGCGAACGCTTCGACGCGCCGCGCGAGCCGGCCCGCGTCTGGATGCGCCGTCAGTGGCGTTCGCTCACTGCGCTCGCGCTCGCCTGCGTCGGCATGATCCTGTTCGACGCCTGGCTGTCGACGTGCGGATTCGACGGCTGCCCGACGCGCAGCGAGATCCGGGCGTTCCGGCCCGGCGAAGGGGGCAAGATCGTCGACCGCAGCGACCGTTTCCTCGGCCGCATCGCGATCGTGCGTCGCGTCAACGTCCCGATCGACGCGATCCCGCTCCACGTGCGGCAGGCCTTCCTCGCCACGGAAGACCGCCGCTTCTACGACCACAATGGGCTCGACTGGCGCGGCCTGTTCCGCGCCGTCGCGACGAACGTCCGCCATCTCGGCGTGCGCGAGGGATTCAGCACGATCACCATGCAGGTGGCGCGCAACTCGTTCCTCGTGAAGATGCGCGGAGGTCGTACGATGCGCCGCAAGCTCATCGAGCTCCGGCTCACACGGCTCATCGAGGGCGAGCTCACGAAGGATCAGATCCTCGAGCTCTACCTGAACCTCATCTATCTCGGCAACGGGATGAACGGCGTCGAGGCGGCCAGCCGCGACCTGTTCGCGAAGAGCGTGTCGAAGCTGTCGATCGCCGAAGGGGCCATGCTCGCGGCGTTGCCCAAGGGCCCGAGTGCGTACACGCCGCGCGATCATCCCGATCGTGCGCTGCGCCGGCGCAACCTCGTGCTCGCGCTGATGGCGGAGGAGGGCTACATCACGCCGGGCGAGGCGAGGACGGCCGCGCAGCAGCGCCTCGCGATCTCCGAGGACGAGTGGCGCCCCGACACCGGGAACGAGCCGCTCGCGCTCGATGCGGTCCGCGTGTTCATCGACTCGATCCTCCCCGATGCGCTGCAGGAGGGCGACGTCACCGTCTACACGACGCTCGATCTCGCCGCGCAGAAGGCGGCCGACCGTGCGGTGCTCCGTCAGGCCGCTGCGGTGAGCCGCGAGACGCAGTATTCCGGCGGGCGCGTCACCGAGCCCGCGCAGGGTGCGCTCGTCGCGATGGATCCGCGCACGGGCGACATCCGCGCCCTCGTCGGTGGGCGGCGCAGCAAGAAGGGATTCAATCGCGCTTTCCGCGCGCGCCGGCAGCCTGGCTCCGCGTTCAAGCCGTTCGTATACGCCGCGGCGCTCAAGGCGGGGATGACGCCCGCCACGCTC
>Ga0207674_10002225_pt1 | contig 24561 bp, 22 predicted proteins | sample KBSCornC72_FD_184303 | JGI IMG/M metagenome (GOLD analysis project Ga0207674, IMG submission 184303) | Corn rhizosphere microbial communities from Kellogg Biological Station, Michigan, USA - KBS Corn C7-2 (SPAdes) (version 2) | ecosystem: Host-associated > Plants > Roots > Rhizosphere > Soil ...
AGGACGCCTTCGTCGGCCAGCAGCGAAAACCCTGAGCCGCGGGCCATCGCCTCGTCAAATCTTTGAAAAGGAGACCCGGCCATGTTCCGGAACCCGCGCTACCTTGCACGTCGCATTGCCTTCATCAGCGCCGCGACCCTACCGCTCTGCCTGCTACTGGCTGCATGCGGCGGCGGCGGCTCCGAGGTAGCCAGCATCCCGCCTCCACCGCCGACACCGACGCCAGCGCCGGCAAAGCCCACCTCATTTGATGTCCAGACCAGCTGGCTCCCATCTCCCGCGACGCGGGCAGGGAGCTACGACCTGATCGCCATCGTCGGTCAAACAGTGAATGGGGCCTTCAGCTCTCGTGTTGCAGCGCCAGCCGAGTTCACGCTCGCAGCTGAGCCGGTTGCCAGTGTCGCCTTCAATTACGAGCTGAATGGTCCAACAGCTTTTCTTCCCGCCGGCCAAAGCTCGCTCAAGATGGGAGCGCCGGCGGATTCCTGGGACTTCAATCTGGGCGGGCCCAACTACCGTTACGACAATCCGTACGGGGATTACGTCCAAAACTTCGGCCAGAACTTGAAAGAATATGAAATCTACGCGGATGGGTCGAAAAGCCTTCGCGAAGATTATGACCTCACGCGGTCATCGTTCAGCGGCCGGATCGTATCGCTTCCGTCAGGTGGGAGCATAAGCGAGGGTCAGCAACTCGACATCGGCTACTCCTACGTCGCGATGGGTGAGTGGGACTGGCGGCCGGTTGCGATCGATTCGAACGGTAAGGCGACGCCGACTGGAAGCCCCAGTTCAATCTACTTTGCATATGGGGATCGAACGCCGGCTCCAGGCATTCCGGTTTCGGGCACGGCAACCTACGACGCCCGATCGCTGGCGCTCAAGTCGAGTAGCACGACGTTCGGGATTCCATTCGGTCTAAGCGCGGACTTTGGTCAGCGTACGATCTCCGCGCGGATCGATCAGGACTATCGCTTCGATCCGACGTTTGGCGTGGACGATCCGATCGAGGGAATCCATGTCGCCGGCGCCGCGCCCTTCACCAACACCGGCACGTTCGACGTTCCGCTGACGGGAACCGCGAATTACAGCGCCTTCAACGCGTCAGTGACTCCTCCGAGCGAAGCAGTGACCGGCATGATGAACGGCGCCTTCTTCGGGCCTCACGCCGAACAGGTTGGCGGGACCTTTTCCGTCAATCGATCGGGAGGAGCCCTGCTGATGCAGGACGCCTTCGTTGGTCAGCAGCACAAACCGTGATGCAGGCCCGCGATGCTGCGACGATTGCATATCGGCTGGCTGCTGGGCGTCACGCTCGGTTGCGGAACTTTCCCCTCAGCCGCACCGGCACAGCAGCCAGCCGGATTTGATCCCGCGATCGAACGCGAGTTCCTCGATGGAATGATTGCCTATGGCGCGGGCGACTATCGCCAAGCTGAAGCCGCCTTCCGGCATATCCTCGATCGCGATCCCGGCCTGCTGCGCGTGCGGCTGGAGCTCGCCCGGACACTGTTTATGGAGAAGAAGGACGAGCAGGCGGATTATCATTTCCGCCTCGCCGCCGCCGAGCAACCGCCGCCTCAGGTCACGCGCAATATCGTCCGCTTCCGCGAGGCGATCCGGGCTCGGCGGTCGTGGCGATTCAACTTCGACATCGGAATCGCGCCGGACAGCAACATCAACTCGGCGACTGACAAGCAAACCGTCGACATCTACGGCCTGCCGTTTCAGCTCGATCCGAGCGCTCGCGCGCGATCGGGGACCGGTACGTTCGCCGGCGGCGATGCCTCGGTCCGGCTGAACCCCTTCGGCAAGGTCCCGATCTATCTCGGCGCCTACGGACGCTGGACGCGCTATCGCGATCACCGCTTCGACGATGCCTATGCCGGCGCGGAGGCAGGGCCGGAGTTCCAGCTAGGGGGTGGTCGCCTGCGCACGACCGCGACGGGGCTGATGCGCTGGTACGGCCGGCTGCCCCTGGTCAGGAGCATTGGCGGCCACCTCGATTTTGAAAAGCTGGTCGGCGACAAGTGGACGCTCGGCGGGTCTCTGCTCGTCCGTCACAATGACTATGAGCGTCGACGCGACGTCGATGGCTGGGATGCGGAGGCGCGGGTCTCGGCCAATCGCCCGCTCGGTCCGACCACGCTCGGCTTCGGTTACGCGGGTCTCGAGCGCAGTTGGGCGAACGATCCCGGCCAGGCTTTCTGGCGGGCGCAAGCAGGCATAGGCATCCTCAAGGAGATCGCTTGGGGCCTCCGCCCGCAACTCACCATCGATCTCGCCCGCCAGATGGGCGATGCTCCCCTGGCGCCATTTGGAAAGACGCGCCGCGACTGGCTGCTGCAAGGCTCATTCAGTATCTACAAGCGCGACTGGAACTTCGCCGGCTTCGCCCCCTCGCTGAGCGTCACCATGACCCGCAACATTTCGACGCTTGAACTCTACAGGGAGAAGCGGTTGCGCGGCGAGGTCCGGCTCACCAAGGCGTTCTGAGGGAAATGGTGGACGCACTAGGGCTCGAACCTAGGACCCGCTGATTAAGAGTCAGCTGCTCTACCAACTGAGCTATGCGTCCACTGCCGTTTCGGCGGATGCTCCGGCGGTCGCTTTGACGCCTTGAGCGGCGGGGCCGGTAGCATGGCCTCATCTGGTGCGCAACCACCGCGCGTTCAAGGCGTGTTCGAGCCGCGTTTGCGCTTGGACCGCGCTGTTCTTAGGGTCGCGGCCGATTCTCAAATCGGAGATGTGCCCAGTGTCGATCGGGAAGACCGCATTCGCTTTGCTTTCCTCCTCGTTGATTGCCATCAGCGCAGCCGCCCAGGCTGCGCCGGTCAACCCGCAGCTGTTCCAGGATCTCAAGTGGCGCTCGGTCGGGCCGTTCCGAGGCGGGCGCGTTCTTGCGGTCGCGGGCGATCCGGTCGATCCGAGGCGCTTTTACTTCGGTGGTGTCAACGGCGGCGTCTGGCGGACCGACGATGCGGGACGCACCTGGGTTCCGATCTTCGACGACGTCGACATCGGCTCGATAGGGGCGATCGCAGTGGCGCCCTCGTCGCCGAAGACGATCTACGTCGGCAGCGGCGAAGCGGACATGCGCTCCGACATCGCGCAGGGCATCGGCATGTTCCGCTCGGATGACGGCGGAGCGACCTGGCACTCGATCGGCCTTTCGGACACGCAGCAGATCGGCAAGATCCTCGTCGACCCCCGCAATCCGAACATTGTGCTCGTTGCGGCGCTCGGCCATCCCTACGGCCCGAATGCCGAGCGCGGCGTGTTCCGCTCGACCGATGGCGGACGCCATTGGACGAAGACGCTATTCAAGGACGCGAACACGGGGGCGATCAGCCTCGCATTCGAGCCAGGCAACCCGAACGTGGTCTATGCCGCACTGTGGCAGACCCGCCGGCCGCCATGGAACACCTATCCGCCGTCGAGCGGCCCCGGCAGCGGGCTCTATAAGTCAGCCGACGGCGGCAAGACGTGGCGCCAGCTCACCGGCCACGGGCTGCCGAGCGCTCCGGGACGCATGGGGCTGGCGACGAGTCCCGCCAATCCGCGGCGGGTCTACGTGCTGGCCGACAGCAGCGACCCGGACCAGGGAGGTCTCTATCGCTCGGATGATCGCGGCGTCAGCTGGATCAAGGTCACCGGCGACAAGCGCATTTGGGCGCGTGGCTGGTACTTCGGGGAGATCGCCGCCGATCCCAAGAACGCCAACCGCCTGTGGGCAATGGACACGATCATCCTGCGTTCCGATGACGGCGGCGCGCATTTCATCCCGGTCAAAGGCGACCCGACCGGCGACGACTTCCACAGCCTATGGATCGACCCGAAGAACCCCGACCGGCGCATTCTCGGCGTCGACCAGGGTACCTTGGTGACTGTGAACGGCGGGAAGACCTGGAGCAGCTGGTACAACCAGCCGACGGGCCAATTCTACCACGTCACCACCGACAACCGCTTCCCGTACCGCATCTACGGCGCTCAGCAGGATTCGGGCGCCGCAGCGGTCCCGGTGCGCAGCGACAATGTCGCCGACGGCATCACCATGGAGGAATTCCACGAGGTTACGGCGGGCGGCGAGAGCGGCGAGATCGCGCCGGACCCCGCCGATCCCGATCTCGTCTATGGCGGAACGGTCGAAAAGCTCGACTTGAAATCGGGTCAGACGCGCGACGTCGATCCGACGCTCGCTTTCCCGGGCGACTATCGCGCGACGTGGACGCTGCCGCTGACCTGGGGCAAGCGCGATCATTCGCTCTATTTCGGCAACCAGCGGATCTGGCGGACGCGCGACGGCGGCAAGACCTGGCAGCCGATCAGCCCCGACCTGACGCGCGAAACGCTAACCGTCCCCGCGACGCTCGACGAACCGACCGCCAAGGATACGGCGACCAAGGGGCCGCGTCGCGGCGTGGTCTATGACATCGCCACCTCGCCTCTCGTAAACGGGCTTATCTGGGCCGGGACCGACGACGGCCTCATCTGGCGGACGAGCGATGACGGTGCGCATTGGGCGAACGTCACGCCGCCATTTCTGCAGCCCTGGTCGAAGGTCGGCACGATCGAGCCGTCGCACTTCGACGCGAACGTCGCTTACGCCGCGATCGATCGGCACCGGCTCGACGACCAGAAACCCTATCTGCTGCGTACCCGCGATGGCGGCCGGAGCTGGCAGATGATCGTGAACGGGCTGCCGAGCTCCGGCGGGCCCAATTCCGTCAATGTCGTTCGCGAGGACCCGGTCGAGCCGCGCCTGTTGTTCGCCGGCACCGAGCGCGGCGCGTTCGTCTCGTTCGATGCGGGCGACAGCTGGCAGCCGCTCGAGAACGGGCTGCCGGCGACCTCGGTCCGCGACATCACGATCCACGGCAACGACCTGGTGATCGCGACCCACGGGCGCGGCTTCTATGTCCTCGACGACATCGTCCCGCTGCGGGCGCTCGCCGCCAATCCGGCCGGGGCCACGCGGCTCTATCCGGTCGCAGCCGCGGTCCGGCTGCACCCGCCGAGCTTCATCGGCACGCCGATGCCCAAGGACGAGCCGCTCGCGTCGAACCCGCCGATTGGAGCGATGATCGACTATAATCTCGCCTCCGCCACGCCGGTCGAGATCACGATCAGCGATGCGGCAGGCAATGTCGTGAACCGCTTCAGCAGCAGCGATCCCGTCAAGCCCGTCGATCTTTCCAAGCTGCCGATCGCGCCCGAATGGGTGGTTTCGCCCAAGCCGCCGGCCGCGACGCCGGGGCAGCACCGCTTCGTCTGGGACCTCCACTATGCCAAGCCCACGGGCCTCAGCGACGAGGACAATGTGCGGTCCGGCGTGTGGGCGCCGCCCGGCCGCTACACGGTCGAGCTGACGGCGGGAGGGCAGCATCTCCGGCAGGCGTTCGACGTCATCGCCGATCCGCGCGTGGCGGTCACGCAGGCCGATTTCGAAGCCGAGTTCCGGCTTGCGAAGCAGATCGAGCAGCAGCGTGTCCGCGTGCGCGCTCTGCTTGCGCAGGCCAAGGAGCTCAGAGGGCGAATTGCCAAGCTCAAGGGCCAGGCCAATGCCGAGGGGCTGTCGACGCAGCTCGGCGCGCTTGTCGGGGAAGGGGGGCCGATCAGCGGCACGGCCGCGCCGACCAATCTCACGGCTATTTCCGGCTGGCTCGACAAGCTTGCGGGCGCCGTAGATGGCGCCGACGGAGCGCCGACTCCTGACGACGTTCAGGGTCTCGCCACCGTCACGGAAGCGCTCAACGCGATTGAGCCACGTTGGAGAGCGTTCGTCGCTTCGATGCCTCGAAGCTAGCCCTCAGATCACCCGGGAAACGGTCCGCTGCTGGCGCTCGAGCGCCATCAGCAGGCCGAGGCACAGCATTACCGTCATCACCGCCGATCCGCCGTAGCTGACGAGTGGCAGGGGAACGCCCACTACCGGCGCCAGGCCCATCACCATCATCAGGTTGATCGCGACGTAGAAGAAAACCGTTGCGGAGAGCCCGGCCGCGGCGAGCTGGGCGAAGCGGGTCCGCGCATTCTGGCTGACTTGCATGCCCCATCTGATCACTGCGGCGAAGGCAAGGATCAGGAGAACGCCGCCGACGAGGCCCCATTCTTCCGCCATGGTCGCGAACACGAAATCGGTATGCCCTTCCGGCAGATAGTCGAGATGGCTCTGGCTGCCGTGGAGGAAGCCCTTGCCCCAGACACCCCCCGAACCGATCGCGATCTTCGATTGCGCGATGTGGTAGCCGGCGCCGAGCGGATCGCTGTCCGGATTGATGAAGGTGTCGATGCGCTTCTTCTGGTATCCGTGCATGAACCCGTAGGCGATGGGCGCCGCAACAGCGAAAGCCGCTGCCGGCGCGGCGAAAAACCACCATGGCAGGCCGGCGAGGAACATCACCGTCACGCCGCACAGCATCACGACGATGCACGTCCCAAGGTCCGGCTGCACGAGGATCAGAAGCGCGGGGATGCCGAGCAGCAGGAGCGCGGGCCAGATCGCCCGCCATTTGCGGATCTCGGCCGCCGGCACGAGCTCGTAGAACCGCGCAAGCGTCAGGACGATGGCGGGCTTCATGAACTCGCTCGGCTGGAGCTTGATCGGCCCAAGGTCGAGCCAACGCTGCGCGCCCTTGCTGACGAAGCCCAGCGCCTCGACGCCGAGCAGCATGATCAACGTGATGCCGTAAAGCGGGAATGCGATCGCCTTGATGGTGGACTCGCTCATCCACGACATCGCGATGGCGAGGCCAAGGAAGGCGAAAAAGACCATCGCCTGCTTGATCGCCCACGGATGCATCGACCCGCCCGCGGCCGAATAGAGCACGACCAGGCCGAACATCGCGATTCCGGTGACGAGGAAGATCAGCCGCCACGGCAGCTTTGCCAGAGGCCGCGGGATGATTGCCGAGGTGATCATGCTTGCTTCGGCGGAAGCGGGGGCAAGCCGTTGGCTTGGCGCCAGGCGGCTTCCTTGCGGGCTTCGCGCTCGGCCAGAGTGCCGCCGATGCTCTGCTCGAACGCCTGCAGGGCGGCGATCGCTTTGGGCTTGTCGTAGAGGAAGGTCACCGTGTCGCGGACCAGTGGCGCAGCGACCGCAGCGCCGAAGCCGCCGTGCTCAACGATCGTCGCGCAGGCGTAGCGCGGGTTGTCGAACGGCACGAAGGCCATGAACAGCGAGTGGTCGCGCAGCTTCCATGTCGCGCTGGTATAATCGCCGCGCTCGCTTGCGCTGAGGTTGTGCGTCTGGGCCGTGCCGGTCTTGCCCGCCATCTGAATGCCGTTGAGCGGAAGCTTCGCGGCGGCGGCGGTTCCGTGATCCACTACGCCCCACATCGCCTTGCGAATGAAGTCGAGATGATCCTGATCGACCGCAAGTTGCGTTTGCGGTGTCACCGGCCTGCTCTTGAGCAGGCGCGGGATCACCCGTTTGCCCGTAGCCAGGCGGCTGGCCATCACCGCGAGCTGCAGCGGATTGATCAGCACCATCCCCTGGCCGATCGACATGTTGACCGTGTCGTATCCCTGCCATTTGCGGTGATACTTGCGCATCATCCAGTCAGGATCGGGAATGGTCCCGTAGCGCTGGGTTTCGAACGGCAGGTCGAACTTCTCGCCGAAGCCCATGGAGCGAACCATCGGCGAAAGCTTTTCCGCGCCGACGCGAAGGCACATGGTGTAGAAATAAACGTCGCAACTGTGGACCACCGCCCCGTCCATATCCAGCGGCCCGTGACGCTTGTCGCAGTGGAACGTGTGATTCCCGAGCTGGAACGCACCGGTGCAGTTCACTTTTTGGGCGCGGTCGACCCCGGCATTGAGCAGCGCCAATGCCATCGACGGCTTGATGGTCGAGCCGGACGGGTAGAGGCTCTCGAGCGCCTTATCGACGAGGGGCAGATGGTCGTTTTGCGACAGCATCTTCCATTCGTTCTGGCTGATGCCGTCGGAAAAATCGTTCGGGTTGAACGATGGCATCGACGGCATCGCGAGGATGTCCCCGTTAGTCACGTCCATGACCACCACCGCCGCCGACTGGTCGCCGATGCGCCGCGCGGCATATTCGTGAAGGTCGGCATCGATCGTCAACTGGACGGTGCCGCCACTCCGGTCGGGCTTTGGATCCAGCTCTTTCACCAGCTTGCCGCGCGCCGTCACTTCGACGCGCTGCCCGCCAGGCTCTCCGCGGAGCACAGGCTCCAGTGATTTCTCAAGCCCTTCCTTGCCGATCTTCACGCCCGGTATCAGCAACAGTGGGTTCTTGTTTTCCTTTTCATATTCCGCCGCAGACGCGGGCCCGACATAGCCGACCAGCTGACCGACGGCGGACCCGGCGGGATAGAAACGGGTGAATCCCTGTGACGCGGCGACGCCGGGCAGCTCAGGCATTCGAACGGTGATCGCCGCATATTGCTCGTAAGGGACGTTGTCGGCGACGGAGACCGGCTGGAAACCGCGTGACTGCGACAACTCGCGGGTGATCCGCTCCACCTCGTCGGGTGGAAGATTCATCAGCTGCTGCAGGCGTGCGATGATCTGCGGGCCGTTGACGAGCTGCTGCGGGATGAGGTCGACGCGGAAGCTCGCCTTGTTGATCGCGATCGGCTTGCCGTTGCGGTCGATGATCCAGCCGCGCCGCGGCGGCACCGGAATCAGCTGCACCCGGTTGCTTTCGGAGAGCAGCTGGTATTTCTCGTTCTGGGCAATGGCGAGCCAGCCCATTCGGCCGATCAATAGGCCACCGATCGCGGCCTGCGCGCCGCTGAGGAGCATCATTCGCCGCGAAAAGGTGATCGACTGATGCGCGGTGGTGATGCGCATATGCTTCATCGGCCAAGCCTCCACGCATCGATGCGTGAGACAAACCATGCAAAGGCCGGAAAGACGCAGATCGAAATGACCAGCGGCGGCACCATGGCGACGAACGGCGGAGCTCCGTCAGCGACCTTCGCCACGCGCCACTGGAGCCATTCATCAAGCACGATCAGCACCGCTGCAACCACCCACTCGATCCAGTAATCGCGCCACATCGTGCGGCGGTCGATAAGATCGAGCGCCAGCATGGTCGCACTCCACAAAGCTATTGAAAAGCCTACGGGATAACCGGTGAACAGGTCGTTGACGAAACCCAGCGGCGCAGCCCACCAGGCGGGCCACGGATCGGCCCTGAGAAGCCGCCAGCTGATGAAGACGAGATAGCCGAAATCGGGGTACCAGCCGCTCGTCGAGATGATCGGAAGGGCCGCCAGGAACGAGGCGAGGACCACCGTGACCGCGGGCACGTAGACGGCGAATCGCGATGGACCCTGTCCAATCCGGCGGGGAGGAGTGAGGGCGGCCCGGACCATCAGGGCGCGTCCGCCGCAGCCGGCTGAGCGGCGATTGCTGCGGGCTCGAACGGTGGCTCGACGATTGCGAAGCTGATCGTCGCCGGATCGGCAAGCGGAAGCGCGATTGCGTCGTCCCCCTGCAGCTTGACCACGCGCGCGACCGGCACGGAGGGTGGATAAAGACCGCCCGTTCCCGAACTGACGATGATGTCGCCCGGCTTGAACGGGTTACGGCCGACCTCGAGCGGGCGGACATCGACGGTACCGTCGCCGCGTCCCTGCGCAATTACGGGAATCCCGTTTCGCAGGAGCCGCGCGGGAACGATGTTCGCCCTGTCGGAGACGAGCAGCACGCGGGAGGCGAGCGCGCCCGCCTCGATGATCCGCCCGACCAGGCCGTCCGGCGAGCGAACCGGCATTCCCCCCGCGACGCCCTGGCTTGTCCCGGCGGAGAGAATCGCGAAGCGGCGCGGGCTGTTGAACGACGAACCGACGATCCGTCCCACCGCGATGGTGGTCCGCTCGCTCTGACGCAGCTGCAGCGTCGCCTTCAGTTGCTGGTTCTCGAGGAAGATCGCGCGAGCTTCGACCATGCGCCGAAGCATCGCCTTGTTCTGGCGCTTGAGCTCGGCGTTCTGCCGCGCGGCATCCCAATAATTGCCGGCGCCGGTGAAGACGCCTTCCGTGGTCTCGGTGACCTCGTGCAGCGCTCCCGAGACGGGGGCGGTGACGTCGAGCGCTGCCCCGCGCACAGTCTGGAAGCTCTCCGGTGAGACGAGCGAGAGGGCGAGCAGGATCAGGCCTACGATGATCCCCGCAATGACCGCGAGGAAGCTGAAGAACAGCCCGTACTGGGCTCTACGCGACCAGCCGGGACGCGCGGTCGCCACCGCTCAGCCCTGCGCTATGCGGTCTGGAGCACGCCGCGGAACTGCTCTTCCTCGAGGGCGCGGCCGGTGCCGAGCGCAACGCAGGTGAGCGGGTCGTCGGCGACGGTGACAGGAAGGCCGGTCTCGTCGCGCAGCACCTCGTCAAGGCCCTGGAGAAGCGCGCCTCCGCCGGTCAGGACAATGCCCTGGTCGCAGATATCCGCGGCAAGTTCGGGCGCCGTATTCTCGAGCGCGATGCGGACGCCTTCGACGATGGTTCCCACGGGCTCAGAAAGGGCTTCGGCGATCTGCCCCTGGTTGATCGAAATCTCCTTCGGCACGCCGTTGACGAGGTCGCGGCCCTTGATGTGGACGGTCTTGCCGATGCCATCGACAGGCGGCTTGGCAATTCCGACTTCCTTCTTGATCCGCTCGGCCGTGGCTTCGCCGATCAGCAGGTTATGGTTGCGGCGGACGTAGGAGCTGATTGCTTCGTCCATCTTGTCGCCGCCGACCCGGACGGAGGTGGTGTAGGCGAGGCCGCGAAGACTGAGCACGGCAACCTCGGTCGTGCCGCCGCCGATGTCGACGACCATCGAGCCGATCGGTTGCGTCACCGGCATGTCGGCGCCGATCGCGGCGGCCATCGGCTCCTCGATCAGGTAGACCGCGCTCGCGCCGGCGTTGGACGCGGCGTCGCGGATCGCGCGGCGCTCGACCGACGTCGATCCGGAAGGGACGCAGATCACGATCTCGGGGAAGCGCCAGGCGCGCATCTTGCCGCCGTGCACCTTGTGAATGAAGTGCTTGATCATCTGCTCGGCGACATCGATGTCGGCGATGACGCCGTCGCGAAGCGGGCGGATCGCCTCGATCTGGTCCGGAGTCTTGCCCATCATCAGCTTGGCGTCGTCGCCGACGGCCTTGACCTTCTTGACCCCGTTTATGGTCTCGATGGCGACGACCGACGGCTCATTGAGCACGATTCCGCGGCCCCGGACGTACACGAGCGTGTTGGCGGTCCCGAGATCGATCGCCATGTCGTGCGACATCCATTTAAACCAACGATTCCAGAACATTTATACCCCGCCTCTCGAATTGATTTTGCCAGCCGCCGCGCGCCCACGCGAGCTTAATTCCCGATTGATCCCAGACCATTGAATGCAATCTGAATTTTCGGGAAAAATCAGTGCTTCGCCGGCATCGTCCGAATGGGCTAGGAACGGTTAACATGTCAATAAGAAGGCTGCCCCCGGAACTCGTCAATCGCATCGCTGCCGGCGAGGTCGTCGAGCGGCCCGCTAGTGCGTTGAAAGAATTGGTTGAAAATTCACTCGACGCCGGTGCGACGCAGCTCTCGATTCGGCTTCTCGCGGGCGGTCTCGAGCGCATCGAAGTGGCGGACGACGGCTGCGGGATGAGCGCCGATGAAATGCGTCTCGCGCTGGAGCGTCACGCGACCTCGAAGCTGCCGTTCGACGCAATCGACCGGGTGACCAGCTTCGGCTTCCGAGGCGAGGCGCTGCCTTCGATCGCGAGCGTGTCGCGGCTGACAATCGAGAGCCGGCGCCGCGGGTCCGACGGCTGGCGAATCGCGGTCGACCATGGTGAGGCGGAGGGGGAGGGTCCTGCCGCGCTTCCGCCGGGCACGCGAATCAGGATCGAGGGGCTGTTCGACAAGGTGCCCGCGCGGCGCAAGTTTCTCCGCTCGCCCCGCGCCGAATATGCGGCGTGTCTCGATGCCGTGAAGCGGCTCGCCATGGCGCGATGCGACGTCGCTTTCACGCTCGACCATGACGGACGACGAATCCTGTCGCTGCAGCCCGCCGATCCGCCTGCGCGTGTCGCCGAGTTGCTCACCCACGAGCTCGACCGCCACGGCGTCGGAATCGACTGCACGCGCGACGGATTGCGGCTGACCGGCGTGATCAGCCTGCCGACCTTCAACCGTGGCATGGCCGACCAGCAATTTCTGTTCGTGAACTCGCGCCCGGTGAAGGACCGGCTGCTCGTCGGCGCTCTGCGTGCCGCCTATCGCGACCTCATCGCCCGCGACCGGCACCCGATCGCCGCCTTGTTCGTCGAAGTCCCGCTCGAGGAGGTCGACGTCAACGTTCACCCGGCCAAGACGGAAGTGCGTTTCCGCGACCCGGCGGCCGTGCGGGGGCTGATCGTCGGCGGCCTCCGCCGGGCGCTCGATGAGGAGAGCCAGCGCAGCGCCGCCCGCGAGCAGGCCGCCGCGCCGGTGATGTGGACGACGAGCGAAGATTTCCCCTCCCTCACCAGGGAGGGGCAGCTCGCGTCAGCGAGCGGGGTGGGTCTCGAGTACACCCACCCCTCAATCCAGTCCCTTGTCGGGGACGCGAGGGCGCTCTTCGAACCGGCGCCCGCCGCGCGGGCCGAGGCGGCTTTCGAGCCGGTCCCAAGCTTCCCGCTCGGCGTCGCCCGCGGGCAGGTCGCCGCGACCTACATCGTCGCCGAAGCCGAAGACGGGTTGGTGATCGTCGACCAGCATGCCGCGCATGAGCGGCTGGTGCTCGAGCGGATGCGCGCCGCGCGCGAAGGTGGGGCGGTCGCTCGGCAGGCGCTGCTCATTCCTGAAGTCGTCGAGCTGGACGAGCCCGATTGCGACCGGCTGGAGGGCGCTGCGCCCGAGCTCGCGACGATGGGCCTTGAGATCGATCGCTTCGGTCCGACGACGATGTTGGTCCGAGCAGTGCCGGCGGCGCTCGGCAAGACCGATACTGCGGGGCTCCTCGCCGACCTCGCGGGCGAAATCGCCGAGCTCGGCGGCCCGCTCAGCCTCCGCGACGAGCTCGACCATGTCGCCGCGACCATCGCCTGCCACGGTTCCGTCAGGGCAGGCCGCATCCTCTCCGTCGCCGAAATGAATGCGCTGCTGCGCGAGATGGAGGTCATCCCGCATTCCGGCCAGTGCAACCATGGCCGCCCCACCTGGGTGAAGCTGGGGCACAGCGAAATCGAGAAGCTCTTCGGCCGAAAATAGCTTTTCCGAAACTGAACCCCTGCTAAGTGCGATTCCGGGAATGGGGTCTCCCTTATAACCGCCGATCGGCTGATGGCTCCTACGGGCGCAGTTGTGCAGCAGTAGGAGGATTATGCTTTATCTCATTGTATTCATTGGTGCCGGTATCGGCGGAGCGCTACGCCACGGGGTCAACGTCGGTGCCGCGAAGCTGTTCGGCTTCGGCTTCCCGTTCGGTACATTCATCGTGAACATTATCGGCTCGTTCGCAATGGGATTGCTTGCGGGTTATTTTGCGTACCGTTCGGGCATTCCCCAGCACGTGCGGCTGTTTCTTACCACCGGCATTCTCGGCGGCTTCACGACCTTTTCGACATTTTCGCTCGACGCGGCGCTGCTCATCGAACGGAATTCATACGGTGCGGCGGCCGGCTACCTCGTCGGTTCGGTGGCAGCGGGGCTTTCCGCATTGTTCTTCGGCCTGGCGGTGTTTAGGAGCGCCGGCCATCTGCCCTAAGAACAAAGCAATGAACATCGACCTGATCCCCGTCGGCGACGATCCGCCGAGCAACATCAACGTCGTCATCGAAGTGCCCGTCGGCGGCGAGCCGGTGAAATACGAGTTCGACAAGAAGTCGGGCGCTCTGTTCGTCGACCGCATCCTGCACACGCCGATGCGCTATCCGGCGAATTACGGCTTCGTGCCGCATACCCTTTCGCCGGACGGCGATCCGCTCGACGCGTTGGTGATCGCACGCTCTCCGTTCGTCCCCGGATGCGTCGTTCGCGCGAGACCGATCGGAGTCCTCAATCTCGAAGACGAGCATGGCGGCGATGAGAAGCTGATCTGCGTGCCGGTCGATTCAACCTTCCCTTATTATTCGGACGTCGGCGAGCGGCAGGACCTGCCGTCGATCGTGCTCCAGCAGATCGAGCATTTCTTCACGCACTACAAAGATCTCGAGAAGGAGAAATGGGTGCGGGTCGGCCACTGGGGCGACGCGGCCGAAGCTCGGCAGATCCTCGTTGAGGCAATCGATCGCGCCAGGAACCAGAAGGCGGCCGCATCCGCCTGAAGAGCGACTTTCCGCGCCGAGCCTGCTACGATCGCCGCACATCTGAGGGAGACCAGCCATGGCTACCGAGGACCGGATCTATTTCGCTCGACGGGCAGCCGAAGAGCAGGAACTCGCCGAAGGCTCGACCAACTCCGAACAGGCCGACGCGCATCGCAAGCTCCAGCGCGCGTATCTCGAGCGCGCCAGCGTCGGCGAGCGGGAAACGAGGGCGGATCTGCCCCGAGAGATGGACTGAAATCCGCTTTGTCGCAGAAGGCCGGACAGTGGTTTTGTTGCCACGGTGGTCCGAGAATCGTTCGTTAGTGGCGCTGTTTTGAGCCTTGGTTTGTGGCGATTGGCGCAAAATTGTCACATACGGCCTTCGCTTTTCCGGTCGCTTACGACCCAAAAGGAGGATGTCTGGTGAGAAAGCTTTTTATTCTCGGTGCATTGTGCACCACGGCGTTCGCAGCGACGCCGGCCCTTGCCGAGGTGCCGACGGGCCTTCGCGTGGAAGGGCTGGTCGGCTTCGACAAGCTGATCAAGAAGGACAACACTTTCACTGATACCCACATTGGCACCGGGGTTACGGTGGATCCCGTCGGCAGTTACGATTTCGGGCGCCTGTTCGACACCTCCCTCGTGTACGGCGGCCGGGTCGGTTACGACTTCGGCTTCGGTGGTTTCGCACTCGGCATCGACGGCGAGGTGACTAATACCTCCGCTAGCGACACCAAGACAATCGACCTGCTCACGGGTTATACCGTCAGCACTCCGACTGCCACCAATCCGAACGCCACCACGTTCATTCAATATCGCCGTCGCTTCAGCTACAAGGCAGGTCTCGACCTCTACGCCGGCGTCCGCGCCAGCGCAGCCCTCGGCGATAATATCGTCGCTTATGTGATGGGCGGTTACACCAACCTGCGCCTGAAAGAGCGGCTCTACGATGCCGCGGACCCGACCGCGCCGGATCTCATCGATAGCCGCGATCATTCGCGCGGCGGCTGGCGTGTCGGCGTTGGCGCGACCTTTGGCGAAGGCCATTGGTTCGGCGGACCTGAGTATCGCTATTCGCACTATGCCGGGGGATATACGCGGAGCCAGTTCCTGCTGACCGCGGGCTATCGCTTCTACACCGAAGCAGCGCCGCCGCCTCCGCCGCCTCCGCCGCCTCCGCCGCCTCCGCCGCCGCCTCCGGCGACGCAGACCTGCCCGGATGGCTCGGTGATCCCGGCAACGGCGACCTGCCCGGCGCCTCCGCCTCCGCCGCCGCCGCCTCCGCCGGCGCCAGAGCGCGGCCTCTAAGCCGGCAGCTAGTCCTAAGACGATTGAGGGCGTCGCGGCATTCCGCGGCGCCCTCTTTCAATTGAGGATTCGCTCAACGGCGAGGCCTGAGCCGTTCGAACACGTTCTCGAGCAAGGTTTGGCGGTCCGCCGCCCTTGCATTCTCCAGGCGCGGGTAGCCGCCCAACTCTTCCTTCGTCAGCTCCTCCGCGAAGCGTCCGGCCCGAACTTCGGCGAGGACCTCAGCCATCCGCTGCCGAACGCTGGCGTCGACGATCCTCTTCCCTCCAAGGAGCGCACCGAGCTCGGCGGTGTTGGAGATCACCTCGCGCATCCCCGCGATCCCGCGAGCATCGATCAGCTCGGCGATGAGCTTCAGCTCGCCGACGCACTCGAGATAAGCGAGCTCGGGCGAAACGCCCCCGGCGACCAAGGTCTCGAACCCGGCAACCAGCAGCTCGGGTACCGCACCCCACACCACCGCCTGCTCGTTGAAGAGGTCGGCCTCCGCCTCCTCCGCGAAGCTGGACGCGATCAATCCCGCGCGGCCGCAACCGATCGCGCGACCGTAGGCCAAAGCAATTTCGCGCGCCTTCCCGCTGGCATCCTGGGCAACAGCCCAGACCGCGATCATGCCCTTGCCTTCGATGTAGAGCGAGCGGAGCGCCGTGCCGGGTCCCTTCGGCGCAACGAGAAACACATCGAGGTCGGACCTCGGCTCGACCAGGCCAAAGCGTACAGACAACCCGTGGCTGAAGCCGAGTGCCGCGCCCTTGCGCAAACCCGGCTCGATCTCACGATAGAGCGCCGCGTGGATTTCATCCGGCGCGAGCATCATCACGACTTCCGCGGACGCGACGGCGTCCTCCACCAGCGCCGTTTCCAGACCGGAAGCCTCAGCCTCAGTCGTGCTTCCCGAACCGCCGCGGAGACCGACGACGACGTCGACCCCGCTGTCGTGCAGGTTGAGCGCCTGCGCGCGCCCCTGGTTGCCATAACCGAGAATCGCGACACGCTTGCCTCCGAGAGGAGCGGGATCGATGTCGGCGTCGCGGCGCAGGTCCATCGCTGCCGCCTAGCTTTTCGGTTGGAGCAGGGCCAGCGCTTCGCCGAGCCGCTCCACGTCGAGGGCCTCCTGGAATCGCGGCCATTCCGCAGGCGGCTGATGCGCGAACCAGGTATATTGTCGCTTCGCATAGCGGCGCGTCGCCTGCCTCCCCGCGGCGATCGCCGCATCAAGTGAGGTCTCACCCTTGAGATATGCGGACAGCTCTCGGACCCCGATCGCGCGCATCACCGGCAGGTTCGGGTTGAGATTCCTTGCGAGGAGGGCCTCCACCTCCGGGACGGCGCCTTCGTCGATCATGTGCGTGAATCGCTCGTCGCAGCGCGCGTAAAGCCATTTGCGCGGTGGAAGCAGGACTAAGGCACGCAAGCCGACGTCGGGGCCGACTCCCGCTTGGCGCTCCTTCTGCCATTCGCCCAGCGTACGCCCGGTAGACAGGATGACTTCGAGCGCACGGTTGATGCGCGTGCTGTCCCCGCGGCTGAGTCGTGCCGCTGCCTGTGGATCGAGCGTTTCGAGCTTGGCGCGATTCTCGTCAACATCGGCATGGCGTACTCGATTCCGCACGACGGGATCGATCGCCGGAACCGGTGCAATTCCTTCCAGCAAGGTGCGCAGGTAGAGTCCCGTGCCGCCGGCGAGGATCGGGGTCCGGCCGCTCGCGTGAATATCCGCGATCTCCCGCTTGGCCAGTTCCGACCAATCTGCGGCCGAGCAGGGGACTGCGCCGTCACGGACGCCGTAGAGCCGATGCTCGGCGGCCTGCAATTGCTCATCGGTGGGCGCGGCGCTCAGTATCCGCACGTCGCGATAGATTTGCGCACTGTCGGCGTTGACGATCACGCCCTCAATTTGCTGAGCAACGGCAAGCGCCAGAGCCGACTTGCCGCTCGCGGTCGGCCCGGCGATGAGGACGAGAGGAGGAAGAGGTTCGGCCATGGGAATCGCGACGCTGATAGCAGCGGGACGGCTCGATGACAGGCTGGTCGACCGCGCGCTCGGCCTGCTCCGGGAGCTCGATCCCAGTGCCGCTTTCCTCCACTGGATCGACGAGGGCGACGCCGCGGACCTGCGCTTTTCGGGCATTGCCAGGGATGCGCGTTGGGCGCTCGAGGGCCTCGAAGGGGTGGACATCGTCGTGCAGCCCGACGAGCCGCGGTGGAAGGGGTTGCTCGTCGCCGACATGGATTCGACCATCATCGGCCAGGAATGCATCGACGAGCTCGCCGATTATGCCGGGCTGAAGGACAAGGTCGCGCGGATCACCGAGCGGGCAATGCAGGGGGAGCTCGACTTTCCCGGCGCGCTTCGGGAGAGGGTTCGGCTGCTGGCTGGCCTGGATGAGCGCGAGCTTCGCCGGTGCCTCGACGAACGGGTACGCGTCACGGCGGGTGCGGAGACCCTGGTCCAGACCATGCGCGCCGGAGGGGCGAGCTGCCTGCTCGTCTCGGGCGGGTTCCTGTCCTTCGCCGAGCCGATCGCCAGCGCCGTCGGCTTTGATCGGATAAAGGCCAACCGCCTGATCTTCACCGGCGGAAAGCTCAGCGGCGAGGTCGGCGATCCGATCGTCGATGCAATGAGCAAGCGCGATTCTTTGATCGAAGCTCGCGAACAGCTCGGGCTTAACAGGGACGACGTCCTCGCGATCGGCGACGGCGCAAACGACAAGCTGATGATCGAGGAGGCAGGGCTAGGCATTGCTTTCCGCGCAAAGCCCGCCCTGGTCGAAGTCGCCGACGCAGAGCTTCGCCATCACGGCCTTGACGCGCTGCTGTGGGTTCAGGGCGTGCGCCGCCGCGACTGGTTCCGGGGTTAAGTTACTTCGCGGCAATGGGAAAGCAGGCGACTCCCACGGCTCTGCACGCGGATTCGGCCGCGGCCCGGCTCGAATAAGGTCCGACCTGTAGTCGCGTAACGGGCCCCGCGGAAACGTAGAAAGGCTGGCGGCCAGCGAGGGCCGCCTTGCCCGAGAGCCGCTGGTATAGCGCCTGGGCTGAACCGCGCTGCGAGAAGGCGCCGAGCTGGATCCGCCATCCGCCGCTCGCCGGACCGACGGCCGACGGAGCAGCTTTGGTGGCTTTCGGCTTGGCTGAGACCGGTTTCGCCTTCGTCGCGGCAGCCCTCTCTGCGGCAGGCTTGGTCTCGGCGACGTGCACATGCTTTTCAGTCGTCGGCTTGTCGGTCTTTGTCGCCGCCACCGGCGATCCGCTCGGGATCGATCGCGCAATCGCCAGCGCCTTCTGGCGGTCGGTGGCCGGCATCAGCTGGTCGAGCTGCCCGAGCGTATCCTTCGCAGGCGCGAGCCCTTGCTCAGCCGCCCGGCTGATGAAGGCGTAACCGAGCAACTTGTCCTGCGTCACTCCGTCGCCGTTGTAGAGCGCCGTGCCATAGACGAGCAGGGCTCTTGGCTCGCCCTGTTCGGCGGCGCGGCGGAGCCACTTCAGTCCCTCGGCGCGATCGCCATTCTGGAACAGCAGCAGCCCGAGCGTGGTTTGTGCATCCACATGCCCGCTGTTGGCCGCGCGCTGGAACCACATCTGCGCGGCACCGAGGTCGAGCGGGACGCCGCGGCCGAGGCGATAGGCCTGGCCAAGATTGAATTGCGCATCGGCATCGCCAGCGGCTGCGAGCGGCTTCCAGATCGCAACGGCGCCGGCATAGTCGGACCGCTGCCATGCTTCGATTCCGGTTTTCACCGACTGCCCCGAGACGGGCGCAGCCAGAAAAGCAACCAAAGCGGCGGCAACTAAGTATTTGGGACTCATGAGTTAACCCACCCCCAATGCACCTTAGCGAAGAGAGGCCCGAGCGCAAACAACGTCTTGGGGCCGTTAACCAGATTTTAGAGGCTCTGGTGTCACTCCGCCTGCTGAATTGACGTCAATTGGGCGAGGGGAAAAGCATGCGCGTCCTGGCAATGGCATCGCAGAAGGGCGGGTCCGGAAAGACGACCTTGTCCGGCCATCTTGCGGTGCAGGCACAGCTCTCGGGAGCTGGCCCGGTGTGCCTGATCGACATCGATCCGCAAGGGAGTCTTGCCGACTGGTGGAACGAACGCGAAGCCGACATGCCGGCCTTTGCGCAGACCACCGTTGCCCGGCTTGCCAGCGACCTCGAAGTCCTTCGTCAGCAGGGTTTCCGCCTTGCAGTCATCGATACGCCGCCGGCGATCACCATGGCGATTCAGAGCGTCATCGCCGTCGCCGAGCTGATCGTCATCCCGACCCGGCCGAGCCCGCACGATCTCCGCGCCGTCGGCGCCACCGTCGATCTGTGCGACCGCGCCGGAAAGCCGCTCATCTTCGTCGTCAATGCCGCGACCCCCAAGGCGAAGATCACCTATGAGGCCGCGGTCGCGCTGTCGCAGCACGGCACCGTCGCTCCGGTCACTCTTCACCACCGCACCGATTTCGCTGCCTCGATGATCGACGGCCGCACGGTCATGGAGATCGATCCGCAGGGCCGCTCCGCGAAGGAAGTGACCGAGCTCTGGGAATATATCTCGGATCGTCTCGAGAAGAATTTCCGCCGGACAGTGTTTGCGGCGCCGGGTGCGGCGCCGGGCGCCGCCGCGGCCAGTCCGCGTCCCGTCGGGGGCTTCGGCCGCCGCGTCGTCGGCCAGTAAGGAGGCGCTAGGTGGCCAGCGAAGCCAAGCCTTTCGCCTCTCTCTCTTCCGGTCTTCTCGCCCGCAAGGGCGCTGCTCGCCCGGCCATGCGGCCGCAAGGTTTCGGCCAGGTCGGGAATGGTCTCGAAGATCTCGGCTGGAATGACATGGGCTTCGAGCCGCCCAAGCCGGCCGACGCTCCGCGCGATGCGACTCACGACGCGTTCGGGGAAGATGTCGTCGAGCATCCGCGCGCACATCATCCGACGGGCCTGACTCCTGTCCAATCACCGGTCCACGACCAGCAGGCGGAGATCGCCGAGCGGTTCACCGGAGCCGACGAGGAAGAAGAAGTCGAGGACTCGATCGACGAAACCGCCGAGCTCTACCAGCCCGAAGCGGTCGCCGAGGAAGCTGAACCGGTCATCGAAGCGCTTCACGAGGATCCCGTCTTCGTTGCCGTGCCGGCAGCAGCTCCGCCGCCGCCGCGCCGTGCGCCGCGCCCGCGTTCCATGGCTGGGACGAAGGGGAAAGCAGCGTTCACGCTGCGCCTCGACAAAGACCGCCATTTGAAATTGCGACTTGCTTGCGCCGTCGACGGAAGGTCGGCGCAGCAGCTCGTGACCGACGCGCTCGACCAGTTGCTCGAGCGCATGCCCGATCTCGACGGGCTAGCCGCAAAGGCAAAACGTAGGGGGTAACATCATGTATCAGCCGCTCCGTACCAGCTCCGCTGCCTCGCTTGTCGTGCTCGCCACGATGATCGCCGGCTGCGCGGCGCATCAAGGCCACATGGGCGCGGCTTCCGCATATAGCGGCAAGGTCGATCCCAACGCCGCCCTCGGAACGCGGGCGATCGCCGCGCTCAATGCGAACAACGTGCCGCTGGCGATCGATCTCGCCGAGAAGGCCGTCGCCAAGTCGCCGCAGGACGATACTGTCCGCGCGCTTCTCGCCAACGCCTATTTCGCCGGGGGCCGCTTCGCTTCCGCCGAGACCGCATACAAGGACGTGCTGTCGCTCAACCCGAACCAGCCGCAGGTTCTCCTGAAGCTCGTCCTGGTCGAGATCGCCCAGGGCAAGAACCATGAGGCGCTCGGCATTCTGAACGCTACTCGCGGCGTGCTCGATCCGTCTGATTACGGCCTCGCGCTTGCGCTTGCCGGCCGGCCGCAGCAGGCGATCGCGGTGCTCGAGCCGGCAGCGCGCCAGGTCAATGCCGACGCGACCGTTCGCCAGAACCTCGCGCTCGCTTATGCCTTTGCCGGCAACTGGGACCAGGCGCGGCTGATCGCTTCGCAGGACGTGCCAGGGAACCAGCTCGACGCGCGCATCCAGCAGTGGATGCAGCTCGCCAAGCCGCAGCATGCGTCCGACCAGGTCGCCGCGCTGATCGGTGTCACCCCAGCGGCCGTCGACGCTGGTGAGCCGGTGCAGCTTGCGCTCAACAAGAGCGATACGCGCGTGGCCAGCGCCGCGCCGACTGCTCCTGTGATGACGCCGACGCAGGCTGCCCCCGTGCCCGCTGCAGCTCCAGCGTCCAAGCCCGCCGTCGTCAGCATCGCCACTCCCGCCGCAACGCCACCGGTCACGGTCGCCGTTGCGCCCGCCCCACCGCCGCCGCGCAGCACGCTCGCTACGATGGCTGCTTCGGCCGTTTCGGAGGCCAAGGCGGTGTTCGCAGCGGTCCTGCCGCACCACGATGCTCCGGCCGCCAAGCCGCACCGCGTCGCCGCCGTCGTCCGGCCCGCCACGCACCACGGCAGTGCGCAGGTCGTCGTGCAGCTTGGCGCCTACAATTCGGCCGATCGAGTGCTCGCCGGCTGGAACCGCCAGACGCACAAATATGACGTGCTCAAGGCCTATCTGCCGATGAGCGCCCGCTTCGCCAGTCCGAAGGGCGTCTTCTATCGCCTGTCGGTCCGCGGCTTCGACACCGTCGGTGAGGCGAATGCCTTCTGCAATTCGCTTCGGCACAAGGGTGGGAAGTGCTTCGTCCGCAACTTCGCGGGCGACAAGCCGGTCCAGTACGCCTCGCGCTAGGCGGACTTGCCGATCAGCATTTCCAGGCAGGCCATTCGCACCGGCACGCCCATTTCGACCTGAAGCGTGATCAGCGAGCGGTCGGGGTCGTCGGCGACGCTGTCCTCGATCTCGACCCCGCGGTTCATGGGGCCGGGATGCATCACGACCGCGCCCGGCGCAGCAGTGGCAAGCCGCTCGGCCGTCAGGCCGTAGCGGGTGAGATATTCGCCCGGCGCATCGCCCAACTCCGCTTCCAGCCGCTCGCGCTGCACCCGCAGCATCATCACGACGTCGGCTCCGGCAATCGCCTCGTCGACCGATAGCGGCGGAACATCGTCGGGCATCAGCTCCGGAGGTCCAGCGAGCCGTACTTCGGCGCCGAGCCGCGGAAGCAGCTTGGCATTGGAGCGCGCGACGCGGCTGTGACGGATGTCGCCGCAAATCGCGACCTTCAGCCCCTGCGTGTGGCCGAGACGCTGCCGGATCGTCGCCGCGTCGAGGAGCGCCTGCGTCGGGTGCTCGTTGGTCCCGTCGCCGGCGTTGAGCACCGGCGCATCGACGACCTCGGCGACCAGGGCGGGAGCGCCATTTTCACGATGGCGGATCACCAGCGCGTCCGGCCGCATCGCGTTCAGCGTTCGGGCGGTATCCTCCAGGCTTTCGCCCTTGGCGACCGAGCTGCGCTCAACCGAGAGCGCGATCGCCGATGCGCCAAGCCGGTGCGCGGCAGTCGCGAACGACATCGCGGTGCGCGTCGAGTTTTCGTAGAAGACGTTGAAGATGATCTTGCCGCGGAGCTGGTCGCTCGAGGCGCCCGCCCGATTGGCGGCGAAGAATTGGCCCGCGCGGTCGAGAATCGCTGCGATCTGCTGGTCGGTGAGCGAGTCGATCGAAAGCAGGTCCACGAGCGCTCCTGCTAGCTGCCGTTCGCCAGATTCGCCAGCGCGTCGATCGCGCCCTGGAGAATGTGCGCGGCGGCAAGTGCATCGACCTTCTCGGCGCGCTTCGCCCGGCTGACGTCGGCTTCGATCATCGCCCGCTCGACCGCCTGCGTCGACCAGCGCTCGTCCCACAGCATGATCGGCAGCTCGAGAGAGGCGAGGTTGCGGGCGAAAGCGCGGACCGACTGCGTTCGCGGGCTGTCGCTTCCATCCATGCTGAGCGGCAGGCCGACGACCAGTCCGACGGCATGCTCATGCTCGATGATCCGGCGCAGGCTGGCGAGGTCAGCCATGAACTTGGTCCGGCGGATCGTCTCCGCCGGGCCTGCGAAATGCCACCCTGCATCGCAGATCGCGATTCCGATGGTCTTCGTTCCGACGTCGAGGCCAAGGAGCTTGCCGCCGTGCGGCAGCGCCGCGGCGAATTCGGCCGAATCCGTGGTGATCAGGGCCGCCACGCCGCGAGCCTCCGCTCGGCATCGCGCCGGACCGCGGCCCAGAAGAGCGCATAATCATAAGCATGGTAGTTGTTGCCGGGGAGCACGAAGCCACCGATCGGGGGCAGCTGCCCATCGAGCAACAGCAGCCCCTTGTCGCAGTGGGCTCCGATGATTTGGGGCAGGATCTTCGCCGAGCGCATGTCCGGCGTCGGGATCAGCGTCCCGGGATTATCCTGAGCCGGCGCAGCGCCGTTCTCCGCGCCGCTGATCGGGTTGACGCACAGCGCATCTTCCCGACGGCGCTCTCCGCCAGTGAAGCCGCGCGTCTTGTGCCACTGGTCGAAGATGAAATCAGGGTTTGCCGGCTCGCCGAATGTCATCCACGACAGGATGCAGCCCGTTTGTCCTGAAGCCGTGCACGCGGGAAGGCCGAGCGCGGGCAAGTCGCTCGTCACGTCGATGGGCCAGCCGACGACATAGGCCGCAACTACGCGCTTCACGATCGGCTTGCCCGCGATCTTCTCCCTAAGCAGCCGCTCGAGGTGGAGCGCGCCCTGGCTATGGCCCGCAAGGATGATCGGGCGATCACCGGCTTCCTTCACGAACTGGTCGAAGGCTGCTGAAACGTCGCGGTAGGCGAGGTCGAGCGCCTCCTCGGCGTCCTCGCTCTTCAGCAGGAACGCACCATAGGCGGCCTGCCGATAACGCGGCGCCCAGATCTCGCCGGTTCCGTTGAACGCGCTTGCCTGGCTTTGCACGAACAGGTTGGTTCGGAATTCCGTCTCGCCCCCGGGGGTCAGAGGCGCATTCCAGCGATCGGTATCGAGATAGGTCGTCGGGTGGATGTAGAAGACTGCAGCGTCGCCGCGTCTCACCGAATCTGCAAAGCCGTCGGGGAGCCACTGCGCTAGGTCGTTCGGGAGGCCCGGGCGCGCGAGCCAGCTTGCGGCCTG
>Ga0207674_10002229_pt1 | contig 24542 bp, 20 predicted proteins | sample KBSCornC72_FD_184303 | JGI IMG/M metagenome (GOLD analysis project Ga0207674, IMG submission 184303) | Corn rhizosphere microbial communities from Kellogg Biological Station, Michigan, USA - KBS Corn C7-2 (SPAdes) (version 2) | ecosystem: Host-associated > Plants > Roots > Rhizosphere > Soil ...
GCCCTGACCGGCAACACCGACGTTCGCAACGACGTGACGCTGGGCACGGGCCAGGTGGATTATCCGGCCGTCTTCCGCGCGGCGGCGGCGTGCCCGAACATCAAGTATCACTTCATCGAGGACGAGTCGCCGACCGTCATCTCGCAACTGCCGGAAAGCCTGAAGTATCTCGAGCAGTTCAAGCAGTAGCGGCCAGGAGCAGATCGGAATAGGAGACCCCGATCAGGTCGGCGTCGGGGATGGCCATCGCCGAGCGGAGCGTGAGTATCTTGTCGTGGCCGGCCTCGTCCGGCTCGCCCTCCTCCATCACAGCTTCGAATTCGACGAATGTGCCGAGTCCGGCCACATCGTCGAGGTGGATGCGGACCCGCTGCCACATCCAAAGCTCCCGCCGCTTGGCGACGACCACGCGAACGCCCAGCGTGGACGCCAAGGCTGCCCCTAGCGTTTGGGGGTTTGGCGTCGGAATCACCTGGTAATCGCTCGCGCGCACGGCGGCAGAGTCGTCCCGCGCGTAAGCGATCAGTTCCGCCCCCCTGCCGTCGATTTCGCGAAGCTTCAGTCGGCCCGAATTCGTAACGTAATACGTGTCGCGCTGATTGAGGATGCCCTCGAACGTCGCCCCCAACCCCTTCGCCGCCTCCCGCGCGGCCGCAAGATCGGGGCAGCGCGCCTTGAGTTCGATGTTGCGTCCCATCGTGATTAGTCCGGGGTGACTTCCCGCAATTTCTCCTGCAACAGCGCCCCGCGCTTGCCGGCCGCGGCGTCGAGCCAGGCTCGCAGTTCTTCGCCCCTGCCGGGTTCCAGGAGCGATTCGAAGTGGTCGAGCAGGCCCCGCATTTTGGTCAGGGCGGCCCGCATGTTGGCGGCATTGTCGACGAAGATGTCCCGCCAGAGGCCGCCGTCGCCGCCGGCGATGCGGGTGGTGTCGAGGAACCCTTTGCCCGCCAAGGCCAGCGCGTCGGGCGCCTGCATCGTGACCAGCGCCGCAGCCAGGGCGTGAGGCAGGTGACTGATCTCCGCCAGCGCCCGGTCATGGTCGGCGGGGGACATCCGGCAGGTGCGCATGCCCAGGGTTTTCCAAAAGTCGTCAACCGCCGTCACCGCCGGCTCGGGCGTTTGATCGGTCGGCGTGAGGATGCAGAGGGCGTTTTGAAAGAGGTCGGCGCGGGAGAATTCGACGCCGCGCTTCTCGCTTCCCGCCATCGGATGGCTGCCTACGAATTCAACCGTTTTTGTCAATAATTTGCCGGCCGAGGCGACGATTGACCCCTTCGTACTCCCTACATCCGTTACCAGCGCCCCGGGCTTCAGAAAGCTTGAGATGCCTCGGAGCATCTCCTCCAAAAGGCCCACGGGCGTGCAGAGAACGACCAGGTCCGCGCCTTCCACGGCGGGGCCTAAATCGGTCTCCCCGCGGTCGATGGCGCCGATCTTTTTGGCCCGTTCCAAGGTGTCGGGGCGGTGTCCGTAACCGACTATTTCACAATCACTTAGTGCCGACCGCACGGCCAGCCCGATCGAGCCACCCAGCAGTCCCACGCCGATGATGCACAAGCGATCCAGTGCCATGTTCCGATAACATTGAACGTGAGAGACCTGATAGCCTCGTTTCGTTCGCTCGCGACCGTTCTACCGCGGTTAGTCGCGAGATTCAAAGAGGCTTGACTGCGATGTCCAACCGTCTACCCTATTCGGTTCGGATTGAGAAGGGATTCGAGTGCTGCTAACCCGTCGGGGTTGGCGGCGGGCTTCGGGAAGGTTGAATTATAATGGCTGACACAATCCTCTCCGCCTCGGTCGAGAAAACTGTATTCCTCTCGGTTCCACCGCCACAAAAGCCCGTCGCCCGGCACGTCCTGGAATTTGAAAAGCCCCTGGCCCGGCTCGAGGGGCAGATTCATGAGCTTGAGGCCCTGCAGGCCCAGAAGCAGGTCGATTACAGCAAGGAGCTGCGGCACCTGCGGAGCAACTACACGTCGCTGCTCCGTAAGACGTACGAGGGTTTGTCGGCGTGGGAGACGGTGCAAGTCGCCCGGCACCCGCAGCGGCCGCTCTTCCGGGACTTTGTCGAACTGATGTGTCGGGAGTTCCGTGAACTCCATGGCGACCGCCACTTCGGCGAGGACAAGGCGATCAAGTGCGGGCTGGCGCGCATGGCCGGCCATAAGGTGATGCTGATCGGGACGCATAAGGGAAGGGAGACGAAGGAAAAGATCGAGTGTTTCTTTGGCTTGGCGCATCCCGAAGGTTACCGTAAAGCCCTTCGCTGCATGAAGTTGGCCGAGAAATACGGATTGCCGGTGGTTTGTCTGGTCGATACCGCGGGGGCGTATCCCGGCATCGGCGCCGAAGAGCGTGGGCAGGCGGAGTCGATCGCGCGAAACCTGATGGAAATGAGCCGCCTGAAGACGCCGATCATCACGGTGATTACGGGCGAAGGGGGTAGCGGCGGGGCGTTGGGGTTGGCGGTCGCCGACCGCGTCGCGATGCTGGAATTCGCGTGGTACAGCGTGATCTCGCCGGAGGGGTGCAGCGGGATTCTCTGGAAGGGGAGCGAAAACGCGGCGGACGCCGCCGAGGCGCTCAAGCTGACCAGCAAACACCTGATGAAGCTGGGGGTGATCGATTCGGTCGTGCCCGAACCGCTGGGTGGGGCGCACCGCGACCCGCACGCGGCGGCGCACAACCTCGAGCAGTACCTCGCCAAGACGCTGCGGGATCTGAAGCGGACCAAGGTCGAGAACCTGCTGGAGCGGCGGTACGAGAAGTTCCGCTCGCTGGGGGAGTTTGTCGAGACGAGCCGCAAGGCGACGGCGCGGGCGGCGAGTTGATTTTGGTTTTCGCGTGCGCTCTTGGACCGAATTGCGCCGCTAGACGCGGCCCGCAAGCGGGCCGGCTAAACTTTGGAGCGATGCCGGTGCGGTTGCTATCGCGGCTGGGGGTCGCGCCTATAATCCCACCCATGGCATCGCACACGCAGGTCATCCAGAATCTCATGAACCGTTTCGCGCGGCTGCCGGGGATCGGCATGCGGTCGGCGGAGCGGATCGCGTTTCACTTGCTGAAGGAGAACCCGGACGAGGCGTTCGCGCTGGCGGAGGCGATCCGGGACGTGAAGACGCGCGTGCGGCACTGCTCGGTCTGCTACAACCTGACCGAGAACGACCCGTGTGATATCTGTACGGACCCGAGCCGCGACCAGGGGTTGGTCTGCATTGTCGAACAGCCGAAGGACCTGTTGGCGCTGGAGGGGGCGGGGCTTTATCGGGGGGCGTATCACGTCTTGCTGGGGGCGATTCGGCCTCTCGACGACATCGACGCGGGCGATTTGACGATCGAGCCGCTGATGACGCGTCTTGAGGGGGGGACGATTCGCGAGCTGATCATGGGGACGAATCCGACGGTCGAGGGGGACGGGACGGCGCTGCACATTCAGAACGAGGTGGCGGCGCGGTTTCCGAACGTGAGCGTGACGCGGCTGGCGCGGGGGCTCCCGGCGGGGTCGAATATTGAGTACGCGAATCGGAACATCCTGGCTGACGCGATCAGCGGGCGGCAGCGGATGTGAGTTTGATGGGAAAGGAGCCACTGGCAAGCCTGAGAGCTTGCAAGTGCCACCCGGAAAGACACGGCGAATCTAAGATTCGTCGTGGGCAGACAAGAATGTCTGCCCCGCCCAATACAAAAGACGTAAAGACATCGAAAGAAACGCCCCGCGAGTATGATTTCGCGGGGCGTCCTTCGTTTACGGGTAATGGAACGTTTACTTGTTGAAGTTCGGCAGGTTCGGCACGGCGGCCTTGGCCTTGACGGCGGAGTCGTAGGAGGATTGCAGGGTGTCGATCTGCGTCTGGAGGGCGGCGGGGAGCTTGGACTTATAGGACTGGAGTTTATCGAGGTACATCTTCACGTCATCGAGCTTGGCGGACTTCATCGCCTCCTGAGCCTTGGCGAGCCAGTCGGTGGCCTTGGCGGTGTCGTCGGCGCTGGCGGCGGCGGCCTTGGTCGAGTCGGCGGCGTTCTTGGTGGCGTCGCTGGCCGTCTTGGCGGCGTCGGTGGCGGCGCCCTTGGTCGCGTCGGTCGCGTTCTTCGTCGCGTCGCCGATCTTGTCGCCGGCGTTCTTGGCGGTGTCGGACATCGCGGCGCCGGCGTTCTTGGCGGCGTCGGCGGTCTTGTCCGCCGCCGTCTTGGCGGGCGTGTTATCGACCTTGGGCTGATCGGTCTTCTTGTCATCGCACCCGACGACCAGCGCCCCGGCGAGCAGGAACGATATTGACCACTGTTTCACGTTCATCGCAGACTCCTTGTAAAAGATGGGACCGAATCGACGGGTGCGAACCTCGTGCCCACGCGCCGTCGTGTGACGGCATCGTAACACACCCGCGCGACCCGCAACAACGTTCGAATATGCGCGGAACGCCGTCGCGCCCTCATTCCTCAACGGCGGCGCGGCCCGCACACCGCCTTGCCCCTTCGCTCGGTTCGGTGTTAAATCGCGTTGCCCGGTCATACGACGACGCCGTTCTGTCATTCTTCATCCATGTGCGCGGAGGTTCGGTCATGTCGAAACGTCTGCTGTCCCTGTCGGTGAGTTGTGCGGCGATCGCCTTGCTGCCGTTCCTCGTGGCGGGGTGTCACAAGGAGTCGTCGTCTTCGTCGTCGTCCGCGGGCCGAAGTCTGACCATCGGCGTCGTGCCCAAGGGGACGACGCACGTGTTCTGGAAGTCGGTCAAGGCCGGCGCCGACCGCGCGGGGAAGGAACTGGGCGTCACGATCAAGTGGGAAGGCCCGCCCGACGAGAAGGAGATCAACACCGAAGACCGCATCATCGGCGACATGCTGAACCGCGGGATCGACGCGCTGGTCGTCGCGCCGGTGGACAAGACGGCGTTGACCGCGACCATGGAAAACGCGAAGAAGACGATGCCGGTCGTCGTGTTCGACTCCGGCTCGGATTTCACGAACTACACGGCGTTTGTCGCGACCGACAATTACAAGGGCGGGCAACTCGCCGGGCAGGCGATGCTCAAGCTGCTCGACGGCGCCAAGGGCGTCGAGCTGGCGATGATCCGTTATGCGGCCGGTTCGGCCAGCACGCTCGACCGCGAGAAGGGGTTCCTGGACGTGGTGAAGAAGGCCCGGCCGGACATTAAGATTTACGAGGACCAGTACGCCGGCAGCACGGGTGAAGAGGCGGCGAAGCTGACTGGGAACATGCTCCAGGCGCACCCCGGCATCAACGCGATTTACGGCTCGAACGAATCGACCACGCGCGGGGCGCTGGGCGCGCTGGAGCAGGCGAAGAAGCTCGGGCAGGTGAAGTTCGTGGGGTTCGATTCGAGTCCGGAACTGGTGGACGCGCTGGACAAGGGCCAGATCCAGGCGCTGGTGCTGCAGGACCCGGTGAAGATGGGTTACCTGTCGGTGAAGGCGGCCGTCGCCGCGGTGCGCGGTGAAAAGGTCGAAAAGGAACAGCCGATCACGCCGACGCTGGTGACGCAGGAGAATAAGGGCCAGCCGGAGATCCAGGCGTTGCTGCGTCCCAAGCTCGACTAGAACGGCGCGTTCGAGTTCGCCATCCGCGTTTGACGAAATGTTCGCATGACGACTTCGCCCGACCAGCCCGACGCCCCCCCGCCCGCCGGCGTGTTCGACGTGCCGGTGTCGCCGGACTCGCCGACGTCGTCGTTCTCAAGCTTGCCGGCGGGCGGGGCCGCTCCGATGTCTCCGATGCCGGCCGACGACGACGGCGATGGCGATCGCGCGCGGACGGGCGGGGCGAGGCCGTGGATCGTCGGGCTGGGGATCGTGGGGGCGATCGTCGTCAGCTCGGCGGCGATCGCCCTGTTGTATTACAAATGGTATAAAACCGACGAATATCAGACGACGATCGTCGTGTGGGGTCAGCCGGAGTGGGAGGGGGACACGGTCACGGTGAGGGGTTCGGGCCTGCCCACGCAGCTTTCGAAGGATCTGGCGCCCAACGAGGGGATGGTGATCCGGTTCCACGTCCCGCCGGGGACGTACCTCGTGCGCGTTACGGACAAGGAGGGCCGCAAGGTCGCCGAGCAGTTCTCGGATAACGCGCTGAGCGATCGGATGATCTGGTGGCCGTTCCGCCGCCTGCCGCCCCCGGCGACTCACCCCGCGCCGGTCGCGGCCCCCACCGCCAAATGAATCCGCCCGCGCACCAATCCGCCCCTGCCGCCGCCGCCGCCGGTGTGAGAGCGGCGCCGCTGCTGCGAATGGAAGGCATCCGCAAGCGGTTCGGCACGACGGTGGCGCTGGCGGACGTGTCGCTCGAAGTGGCGGCCGGCGAAGTCCACGCGCTGGTGGGCGAAAACGGCGCGGGCAAGAGCACGCTGATGAAGGTGCTCGCCGGCACCGAGATCGCCGACGCGGGGACGATCCACTTCGCCGGGCTGCCGTTCGCGCCGCGGCGCCCGCTGGACGCGCTGCACGCGGGGATCGCGATGATTTACCAGGAGTTCAACCTGGCGCCGCACCTGTCGGTCGCCGCCAACCTGCTGCTGGGGCGCGAGCGCCGGATCGGCGGCTTGCTGCTGGCCGGCGTCTTTCGATCCGCGGAACGCCGACGGTGTCGCGAGGCGATGGCGCGGTTGAACCTGCGCATCGGGCTCGACACGCGCGTGGGCGAGCTGGGCGTCGCCGACCAGCAGATGATCGAGATCGCCCGCGCCATCCTCAGCGACGCGCGGCTGATCATCATGGACGAGCCGACCAGTGCCTTGGCCGGCGAAGAGGTGCAGCGGCTCTTCACGATTATCCGCCAGCTCCGCGGGCAGGGCATCAGCGTGGTGTACATCAGCCATTTTCTCGAAGAGCTCGAGCAGGTCGCCGACCGCCTGACCGTGATCCGCGACGGGCGGACGGTGGCGAGCGGTACGATCGCGACGGGGGGTTTGGGGGTCAGGGTTCAGGGTTCAGGAAATGCAGGAGATGCGAAGGCCGGGACGGGGATAGTTTTCTCTTCGTCTTCCCTGAACCCTGAACCCCAAACCCTGAACCCTCCTTTCACCCGCGACCGCATCGTCCGCGCCATGGTGGGCCGGGAGGTCAGCGAGATGTACCCGCGCGTGCCGCACGCGATCGGGGATGTACTGCTGGAGGTGCGCGACCTGGCGGGCCGGGGGATGCCGCGGCGCGCGTCGCTCACGCTGCACCGGGGGGAGATCCTCGGGATCGCCGGACTCGTCGGCGCGGGACGCACGGAGTTCTTCCGCACGCTCTTCGGCCTGGACCCGCGTGGCGGCGGCGTGGCGCGACTGGGCGGCGTCACGATCGAACACTTCGCCCCGCGCGACTGGAACGCGCGCGGGGTCGGCATGCTCTCCGAAGACCGCAAGACCGAGGGGCTGGCGCAATCACTGTCGTCGCTGGCGAACATCACGCTGCCGGCGTTGCGCCGATCCTCGACGGCGGGCTTTGTGAACAGCGCCGCGCAGCGCACCGAGGCCCGCGCGCTGGGCAAGACGCTGGCGATCCGCTGGGCCGGGCCCGATCACCGGGTCTCGAGCCTGTCGGGCGGGAACCAGCAGAAGGTCGCGCTCGCGCGGCTGCTCTACACCCAGGCGGACGTGCTGCTGCTCGACGAGCCGACGCGCGGCATTGACGTCGGGGCCAAGGTCGACCTGTACCGCGCGATCGGCGAGCTGGCGGCGCGGGGCAGGGCCGTCGTGATGATCAGTTCGTATTTGCCCGAACTTTTCGGCGTGTGCGACCGCATCGCGGTCATGTGCCGCGGCGTGCTGTCGGCGGCGTACGACGTCGCGGGCCTTACACCCGAACGAGTCATGCACCTTGCGGTGGGCGGCGACGGCGCGGGCGAATGCGCGCCAGACACCGCCAGCGCCGTCTAGCACCCTAAGGAATTCGACCGATGTCCGATCCCGTCGCCGCACCTTCCGCAAACGATCTCCCCGGCCGCCGGTCGCTCGTCCCCGCCACGCTGACGCGCTCGCTCTCGTCGATCCTCGGCCCGGTGATCGGGCTCCTGGTGGTGATCGCGATCTTCGGCGTGTGGAAGCCGGAGCGCTTCCTCACGCTCGACACGCTCGACAACGTCATGCTCTACAACTTCCATTACGCCGTGGCGGCGATGGGCGCGACGTTCGTCATCGTGACCGCGGGCATCGACCTGTCGGTCGGCTCGACGATGGCGTTGTCGTGCGTCGCCTGCGCGCTGGCGATCCGCGGCGGGACGATCCCGGAAAGTAGCCTTGGGACGACGATCGCCATTGCGATCAGCGCGGCGCTGCTGGTGGGCATGGCGGTCGCCGCCCGCGCGCTCGAGTCGGGCCTGCGCCGTCCTGCGGCGCTGATCCGGGCGGCGCTCGGCGGGGCGATTGCGGCGGCGGTGGTCTTCCTGTTCTGTTACCTGTTCGCCGGGCGTCACGTCGCACCGTTCCCGGCGTGGCTGGCGTTCCTGGTCGGCGTCCTCGTCGGCGCGGCGATCGGGTGGCTCAACGGCGCGCTCATCACGCGCCTGGGCATCCCGCCGTTCGTCGCCACGCTCGCCACGCTGGGCGCCGTGCGCGGCCTGACGCTTTACCTCGCCAACGACGAACCGGTCAGCCGCGACCCGCGCACCTGGGACCCGCGCGCGATCGCCGCGATCGACCACCTCGCCAAGCTGCACCACAGCGACCTGCTCGGCCTGCGTCCGAATTACTGGATTACGTTCGCCGTCGCCGCGGTCGCCATCCCCCTGCTGCATTTCACGATCGTCGGCCGCTACGCCTTCGCCATCGGCTCCAACGAGCGCACGGCCCGCCTGTGCGGCGTCAACGTCGAGCGCTACAAAACCCTCTGCTACGTCATCGCCGGCGCCTGCGCGGGGCTCGCGGGGACGATGATGACCGCCAAACTCCGCGGTGGGCAGCCGACCGAGTTCACCGGCGCCGAGCTGACCGTCATCGCCGCGGTCGTCATCGGCGGGACCAGCCTTTTCGGTGGCGAGGGCACCATCGTCGGCACGATTCTCGGCATGCTGATGCTCGGGCTGCTCTACAGCGGCTGCGTCCTGGCGGACATCTCGAGCAACGTGCAGCGCATGTTCATTGGGGGGACGATCGTGCTGGCGGCCGCCCTCGATCGATTCCGCCATTTACGCGGCTGACGGCGCGAGCGGCAAGAGTCACAATTCGTAATCCGACCTACGCCGCAGGGGCATTTTCCCCGCGAAAACTAATTATTGAACGTCGTGAGGCGGATGTGATACATTGTGAACCAATGTTATCCAAAGGACGGGACACTCCGCGTCATCCAAATCCCTCCGCACTTATTGCGATCCGTCCGGCCGCCGCTGCCGCCGCCGCCGTGCTGATCCTTGCTGCGACGAGTTCCCCAGATTCCCGCGCTGCGACGGTCAACTCCACTTGGAACGCCACCACCGGAATCTTGAACTGGAGCGACCCGCTACGGTGGACCAACTCCCCCGCCGCCGACACGTTTCCGGATAATGGCCGTCTGGGCAACACCTATGACGTCGTCATCAGCCAAGGCGGGCCGGTGCTCGATACGAGTGTCACCGTGCGCTCGGTCACCCTCACCGGCTCGAGCCAGATCTACACCAACCTCTACACCAGCAGCCAAACGCGATACGCCGGCACGAACACGCTTAGTGTTACCAACTCCTTTACACTCGACTCGCCCAACCTTTTCGTCAACGTGAACGCGCCGTTCGGCGCGACCTTTACGCTTACCAATCCGGCAAAAACCAAGTTGTTAGCGGGGGCGATCAACATCGGCGGTGAAATGCGGCTCGCCCCGGTCGCCGGCACGTATATGATCGACACGGTCACGGTCGGCACGGCCATTAACCTCCTGCCCACGTCGCTCTTCACCATCGACCGCCCCTTCGGCTTCGCCCCGCAATCCAATGATCCGTTTCAATTGCCGGTGAATGGAACGTTGAACAACGCGGGCGTGATCCAGCAGACCGCCGCCGGCACTTTCACCGGCGGCAGTTGGTGGAAGATCGAGAATTCGGGGACGATCCACGTCAATGGCACGTTTAATGTGCCCGGCGGCTTTCATTCAACTGGGCTGCTGGATCTTCAGTCCGCCTCCGGCATCGCGTCCCTATCCAACTCCTCGCTTGCCGGACAAATCACGCTTGCCACCGGCTCTGCACTGACGATCGGCGGCCCCACGTCGTTCGGCGACGTGCTCGCAAACCTCTCGGTCACCAACGCCGGCACGATCCAATTCCTCAACGCCACGTACGTCACCGGTTCCACCACGATCTCCGGCCCCGGCCAAGTCAACTTCGCGACCAGCGCCGCCCGCGTCAACCTCCAGGCCGATCTCACGCTCAGCGGTCCCACGCTGCTGGACGGGGGGGCGTCCGTCCAGGGCACGTACCGCGCCACCGTCGGTAACCTGACGTTTAAATCCGGCCGGATCACGGGCAGCGAATTGTTCGTCCCCGTCGGCGGCGCGCTCGCCTTCGCCGGCACCAACGCCCACAACCTCGACGGGGCGACCGTTACCGTCGCCGGCAACGCCACCTGGGACGGTGGAAACATCGCCGCGGTGACCACCCCGTCCAATCGGATTCAGATTCAGCCGTCTGGCGCGTTCACGATCCTCCCCTCCGCGGGCGCGGCGCTCACCCGCACGCCGTCCGGCAGTCAGACCGACCTCCTCGCCAACGCCGGCCTGCTCAACGTTGACCGCGGGGCGCTGGCCGTGGGACAAAGTTGGAATCTCGATAATTCCGGAACGCTGCGCGTCACCGGCGGGACGTTGACGTTGTCAGTCCTCGCCGCCACCAACTCGGGCACCATCGATCTCCAGCCCGGCGGCACATTTCTCGCCAACGGACTTTCCACAACTCGAATCGAAATCACTCCGACCGGGACCCTCCGCATCGCGCCCTCGGCCGCCGCAACGTTTCACCTTCCGAGCCAAAGCGGCGCCGCGCTCGTCAACAAGGGGCTGATCGAAGTCGGCGGGGGAACGTTCATCCTCGACGGCACGTGGAACCTGTCCAATTCCGGAACGGTTCGCGTAACCGCCGGATTCGCCCGGATCGCCACCGGGCGCTTCACGAACACCGGCAGCATTGAACTGGAATCCGGGGCCGCAGCCCTGGATATCGGTTCGATCGATTCCGTCCGCGCGATGATCGTGAGCGGTAATCACGCCGGCGCGTGGGACGGCGCGGGCGTTCGTTCCGCCGCCGCCCGATCCAACCACGCACTGGCCGTGGGTTACGCCTACGGAGCCGACATCTCGTCCGCCAGCACCTTCCAGTGGATGGGCGCGTCCGTTAGCGCGTCCGACATCCTCGTCCGCACCACGCTCATCGGCGACGCCAACCTGGACGGCTCGGTCGATTTCAACGACCTCGTCAAGCTCGCGCAGAATTACAATACCGCGATCCCAACCCCCAGCGGCAAGAGCGCCTGGGTGCGCGGCGACTTCACCTACGACGGCGTCATCGACTTCAATGACCTGGTCAAGCTCGCGCAGAACTACAACACGGCGCTGCCGGCAGAACCGATCCCCGGGTCCTCGCCGAACTTCAACGCGGACCTCGCCCGCGCCTTCGCCTCAGTCCCCGAACCATCGGCCATCGCGCTATTCGCAACCGCCGGCGCAATCCTGGGTCGCCGTCGCCGCCGCTGAGCCGCCTCACGCCGGCACGTCCCCCGCCACGTCGAACCGCGCGAACGCCCACGCCACGCCCGCCCACGCGCCGACCGCCGTCCCGCACAGCGTCACGCCGCCCGCGGCGATTGCGATCGGCCAGGACAGTCCCGCGAAATGCAGCAGCGCCGCGACCGCCGCCGCGACGCCCGCCGCCAGAAGCAGCAACAGCCCCTTGGCGAAGAAGACCAGGATCTGTCGTCCGTACCCCTGGAAGTCCGCCGGGCTCGCGACCGTGCGTGTCGGGAAGAGGAGGAAGATGAAGTTTTCCACGCCGAAGAGCAGGGCGTTGAAGGGCAGGCAGAGCGCCGCCGCGGCGATCAGCACGCCGTCCAGGTGCCGCGTCATGCCCATCACGCTGCCGACGACGATCAGGTGGCAGAGGGTCATCAGCAGCGTCGGCGTCAGCACCTGACCCGCCGCCACGCCCCAGGACGAGACGGGCAGCGACTTCAGGTGGTCGATCTGATCCAGGTCGCCGCGGAAGTCGAACCGCAGCCATGCCCCCACCACCAGGGTCATCCAGATCATCACCCCGACCACCGAGCCGCTCAGACTCACGTTGTCCTTCGCCTTGGCGAGCAGCGGTCCGACGCCGATCGCCAGGAGGATCATGATCAAGAGCATCCCGCGGCCGTTGCGGATCGCGGTCGTCATCTGCCGCCAGGCGATCGGCCCCGCGCCCCCGGCGTAAGGCAACAGTGGCACTGCGCCGCGCGCCGTCTTGCCGGGCGTGCCCAGCGCCATGACGCCGCCTTTGCGGAGGCGCTGCAACCGGGCGTACATCGCCTGCGATTTCGCCGCCGCCGCCTCCAGGTAGTCCGCGTCCAGATAGAACACGACGCCCAGCAGCACCGCGTTGATCAGGAGCGCGAGGCCAGTGTATTCCAGTCCCTCGCCCCAGGTCGTCGCCGTGAACAAGCGCCCGAAGACCTTCAGCGGCGCCAGCAGCACCGAGCCGATGCGCGACTCTCGCAATAGACGCGCGACCTCGAAAAACCCGGGCCGATTCCCGCCCCGGATCGCCGGCCAGACCGCCACCGCGATCGCGAGGCCGACCCCCACGAGGATGGCCTTGCGCGTTCGCGTGTACGCGCGCTCGCCGGCCGACTGCGTCACCAGCGTAATCGCCATCGACATGAGGTGCAGGAAGAGCATCGCCAGGAAGAACCCGGCCCACGCCTGCGGCCACCCCGTCGCGTGCCGCAGGAAGACGACCGACATCAGCGTCGCCGACAGCAGCACGCCGACGATGGCCTTGCCGATCTTGTACGCCAGGAGTTGCCGCCGCGTGAACGGCCCGGGAAACAGGAAGTCCACCTCCGCCGGCGTAAACGTCACCGCCTTCTCGCTGCCCGCGGTCACCAACCCGAGGAGCATCATTGAGAGCAGAATCACCGGCGCGACCTCGCGCACCTTGAGCGGGTCCGTCCGCGGCTGGGCGTGCGCCTGCCAGAGCGACGGCGCCATCCACAGCACGATCACCAGCACGCCAAAGAGGCCCAGGACCGCCCCCTTGACGCTGCGCAGGTTCCGCGTCGCCCGCCGCCAGACCGCCCGCCCCTGAAGCTTGTACAACGTCACCAGTGGGTGCATCTATTCCCCGCCTTTGAGGTTCGACATTTGACTTTTGACATCGCTCCCGTCCGTCGCCCGGAAGAAGACGTCTTCCAGACTCGCGTCCCCGGTCGCCGCGAACGCGCCGCGCGCCTCGGCGGCCGGTCCGAAGAACAAACTCCGCCCCTTGTGGAGGATGAGGAGGTGCGTCACCAGGTCTTCCACGAGGGCCAGGAGGTGTGACGACACGATCACCGCCGCCCCCGCCGCGGCGATGCCGCGCACCGAGTCCTTCATCGTGCGGATGCCGCGCGGGTCGAGGCCGGTCAGGGGCTCGTCGAACAGGATCGCCGCCGGCCGGTGCAGGTAGGCGCAGCAGATCGCGACCTTCTGCCGCATCCCGCGGGATAGCTCGCCCGCCAGCGCGTCGCGCTTTTCGGTGAGCTCGAATTGCTCCAGCAACTGCCGGCCGTACAGTTCGAACTCGCCGACGCGGTACGCGGCGGCGATGAATTTCAGGTGCTCCCACACCGTAAGCGATTCGAACAATTTCGGATCGTCCGGCACGTACGCGAGCTGCCGCTTGGCGCGCACCGGGTCCATCTGCACGTCGACGCCCGCGACGAACACCCGCCCCCGCGTCGGCGGGATGATCCCGGCGATCGCCCGCATCGTCGTCGTCTTCCCCGCGCCGTTGGGCCCGAGCAGGCCGAGCACTTGGCCCGGGAGCACCTCGAACGACAGGTCCGCCACGGCGACGGTTTCCCGATATGTCTTGTGGAATCCGCTGACCTGGATCACGCGCCGTCTCCAAACAGAGTGGGCGGATTGTAACGTCTGCCGCTCGCGAGGTCGGTATAAGCGAGAACGGGCTTTGTAACCCGACCACGCTTGCGTCATGGCATTAAACCATTCCCGTGTTATCGACGCGCGTTCCCCCCTTGGTCTCCCCTTGCTTCCGCCGAGCTATTTCCCTGATCGGCTGAGGGAAGATCCGTCCGATCAAACCCGCCGGAACAAACTGTACTGAAACGGCTGCGCTTTCCCCCACGGCGTCAGGTGTGTCTCGAAAACCGTCTCACACAAGGTAAACCCATCCCCCAGTTCCGCGTGCAGCGACGTCGCATCGTACCGCCGCACGTCCAGCCCACTGCACTTGGCCGGGCCGTCCGGCGCGAATGTCGCGATAATCGCGTACCCGCCCGCCGGTATCGTCCGCCTCAATAGCGCGACGTATGCGGCCCGGTCCGCGGGCTCGATCAGGAAATGAAACACAGCCCGGTCATGCCATACGTCGAACGCGCCCAGGTCCGCCGGCGGCGCCGCCGTCACATCCGCCTCCACCCACCGCACCGCCGCCGCCCGCGGGCCCATTGGCGCCGCCGCCCGCGCCAGCGCCGCGCCCGACAAGTCCATCACCGTCACCCGGTATCCCGCCCCCGTCAGCCGCCCGGCCAGCGCCGAGTTGCCACCACCCACGTCGATCACGCGACCGCCCGGGGGGCAAACCTTTCCGATCAGTAACAGCGAAACGCGTGGATCGGATTGCGTCCAACTCAGCTCGGCATCGTCCTTGGCGGCATAAACGCTTTCCCAATGGTCTTTGCGGCTCATGCGACCGGCTTAACGAAAACAACCCCAGGTTTCAAACTGAACCACGACCCTATCGGCCGATAGCGCGTCGGTTCGAAGTCGCTCCTCAAAACGGGGATGGTTGATTCACTCCGGTTTCGGCCGCCTCGTTCGAAATGCGAACCACAGCGCGGTGAGCCCCACCGTAACCGCGACGACAGCGAGGCCAATGCACTTGTTGTCGTGCAGCCGTAGCCCGTGCGAGCCAAACCGGTAGGCCGCGGCGAAGCACACGGCGGCCGCAATCGTCAGGAATATAGTCTTTGCCGACATGGCTGGCAGTTTATCGCGGCCGACACGACGATTCCCAATCTTTCTTACATTTGACATTTGACGTCCACCTTTTGACATTCCCCCCATGCCCACCCCCCTCATCCTCGTCACCGAAGGCTCCGACCCTACCCCGCTTAACTGGCTTAAAGACCGCGCTACGGTCCTCGAAATCGCCGCCGACGCCCCCGACTTCGACCAGCACCTCAGTCAGGCCCAGGGCCTCCTCGTCCGCACGTACACGAAGGTCAACGACGCCCTGCTCGGCAAGGCGCCCAATCTCAAGGTCGTCGGCCGCGGCGGGGTTGGGCTTGAGAACATCGACGTCCCCGCCTGCCGCGCCCGCGGCGTCCAGGTCGTCTACACCCCCGACGCGAACACCCTGGCCGTGGGCGATTACGTCATCGGCTACGCGCTGCAGCTCCTCCGACCGTGGAACTTTTTCAAGACGGCAGTCTACGACCCCAAGGAATTCAAGCGCATCCGCAACACCGTGAGAGGCCGGCAGCTTAACGAGCTGACGATCTCCATCCTCGGCATGGGTCGGGTCGGCCGCCGGGTCGGCCACCTCGCCGCCAACGGATTCGGCATGCGCGTCTTCTATAACGACATTCTGAACATCCCCGCGAGCACGCTGCCCTTCCCCGCCACCGCCGTGGATAAGCCCACGCTCTACAAGGAAGCCGACATCCTCTCGCTGCACGTCACCATGCTTCCCGGCAATGAGAACCTCGTGGGTCGCGAGCAACTCGCGACGATGAAGCCCACCGCGATCGTCATCAACACGAGCCGGGGCGAAGTGCTCGACGCCCACGCCCTCCGCGACGCGATCACGTCGAAACGGCTCGCGGGCGCGGCGCTTGACGTCTTCCACCCCGAGCCGCCGCTGCCCGACTTTCCGCTGTTGGGCTTGGACAACGTCCTCCTGACGCCCCACCTCGCCGCGCGCACGGGCACCGCGCTGGAAAACATGTCGTGGGTGGTGAAGGACGTCATCGAAGTGCTGGAAGGGCGGCCGCCCAAGTATCCCGCGCCATGAGCATGACGATTCTATAAAATACCGCTATTTTTTTGTAGGGCTCGCTTCAGCGAGCGGGTTCCAGTTCGCCAAGTTTAGCCGGTCCGCTTGCGGGCCGCGTCCCACGGCCCGCGCGACCGCGCCCTTCCACAACTTTCACTCGCAATAACATTCGCACGGCGCGGACCCGCCCTCTTACCATCCGCCAATCGAATCGATCAGAAAGGCGGCCCCTAATGCCTCACGCCCTCCTCATCAATCCTCCCTATCGCACCATCACCTCACGCCTCGGCGTTGGTCACCAGGTCCCGCTCGGCCTCGTCCTCGTCGGCGGCGCCCTCCGCCAGGCCGGCTTTTCTGTCCGACTGCTCGACGCCGAGCGACACCCCCTCTCCGACTGCGCCATCGCCGATGCTGTCGCCGCCACCCGCGCCAGTGTCGTGCTCACCGGCCACGCCGGTTCCACCCCCGCCCACCCGGTCTGTCTCCGGATGCTCCGCGCCATTAAGGCCCGCTGCCCGAACGTCACCACCGTCTACGGCGGCGTCTACCCTACCTATCACGCCCGCCACGTCCTCGACCGCGAACCCGCCGTCGACGTCGTCGTCCGTGGCGAGGGCGAAGCCACGGCCGTCGATCTGCTCAATACCTTGCAACATCGTAATCCCCATCAACTCGACGCCGTCGCCTCCGTCGCCTTCCGCAACGGCGACGGGCGCGCCGTCCTCACGCCCGACCGTCCACCGATCAAAGATCTCGACGCCTTCGATCGCGGCTGGGAACTCATCGAGAATCGCTGGGAAGACTACCGTTGCTTCGGCCTCGGCCGCGCCGCCATCGTCCAGTTCTCTCGCGGCTGCCCCCACCGCTGCTCTTACTGCGGCCAGCACGATTTCTGGCGCAAGTGGCGTCACCGCGATCCCGCCATGGTCGCCGACGAGATCGCCTGGCTCGCCAAGGAGCGCCGCGTCCGTTTCGTCACCCTCGCCGACGAAAACCCTACGACCAGCCCAAAGCTCTGGGGACAACTCCTTGAGGAACTCGCCGCCCGCGACACCGGCGTCCAACTCTTCGCCACCCTTCGCGCCACCGACATCGTCCGCGACGAATCGATCCTGCCCCTTTACCGTCACGCCGGCATCGCTTACGTCCTGATGGGCATGGAATCGACCGACGACGACACGATCCGCCAGATCAACAAGGGCTCGAGCACCCGGCACGATTACCTCGCCTGCCAGCTCCTCAAGCGGCACGGCATCTTCTCCATCATCGGCCACGTCGTGGGCTTTGGGCCCGAGACCGCGGCCACTTTCGTCACCGCCCGCCGCCAGCTCGCCCGCTACGACGGCGACTACCTCAACGCCATGTACGTCTGCCCCCACGCCTGGACGCCGTTCGCCGGCGAATCCGCGCGGCGTTCGATCATCCGCGCCGACCAGTCAAAGTGGGACTACCGCCACCAGGTCCTCGCGCAGGATTCCATGTCCCCGCTCGCCCTCTTCCTGCGCGTCAAATGGCTCGAACTCGCGTTCCACCTCCGCCCCGCGCGGCTCCGCCGTATCCTAAACGACCCCGACCCCGCACGCCGGCGCCAATGGGCGTGGTCCGCCCTTCACACGGGCCTTGTCTTCCTCGCCGAGATCCTTGAATTCATCGCCTGGCTCCTCCGCCACCCCCGCACGACCTTTTGCCGCCAACGACGAACAACGACGCCCGCAGCGCGCCGGCTTCCCGTCATCGCGTCGATCTGAACGTTTAGCCGGCCGAGTTGCGGGCCGTGTCTACGCACTTCGGGCAAGCGCAAAGCCGATCGTCGAACATCGTCTTCGACAACCTCACGCCGCCGGCGCTTTCGCTGACGCGCCCGCAGACCCCGCCGCCGCCGTCGCCGCCGCCCCCGCCCCCGGCAAACTAAACACCTTCACGCAATTCCGCCCCCCGTGTTTCGCCGCGTACAGCGCCATGTCCGCGGCCTTGAGCAGGTGCCCCGGCTGCTTGAGAGGGGACTCGTTCTCCACCGTCGCCACGCCGATGCTCACCGTCACCGCCACCGGGCCCGCCTGCGAGTGGATCGGCTTGGCCGCCACCGACCGCCGGACGCTTTCCGCGATCGCCGCCGCCGTCGCCTTCGCCGTCGCGGGCAGCACCAGCATCAGTTCCTCACCGCCGTACCGCGCCGCCAGGTCCGTGGCCCGCGCCGCGCTCTGGAGCAGCTTGCCGATCGCCCGCAGCACCTCGTCCCCCGCCGGGTGTCCGTGCCGGTCGTTCACGTCTTTGAACTTATCCACGTCCAGCATCAAGAGTGACAGCGGCTTGCGGCCCGCCGCCGCGTCCGCGAACTTCTCACCCAAAAACTCGTCAAGCCGTCCCCGCGTCGCCAAGCCGGTCAGCGAATCCGTCACCGCCTGCTCTTTCAACCTTTGGTTCTGCTGCTCCAGGTTCTTGGCCTGCTGCTGCGTCTTGAGCGTCAGTTCCACCAGCGCCTCGCCCGCCTTCTTAACGATCTGGTCGAAGTCGCCGGACTTGCCCAGCTTGATCTCGAACAGCGACGCGATCTCCTTCGTCCGGTCGCCGATCTCCGTCATCAGCGCGTCACAGTCCGCCTCGGCCATCTTGAAGCGGTCCAGGCAGAACCGTCGCACCTCCCCGATCGCCCCCGCCGCCGCCACCCCCTCGTCCGCGAACACGTCCGCGCAAAGCCCGGCGACGTACCCCACGTCCGTCAACCGCCGCAGCGCCACCTCGGTGACGATTTGCGGCTCGTGGTGAAACTGCATCGGCACCGCCAGCACCGGCGGCAACTTCCACTGCTCCGCCAGGAGCCCCGTCACCTGCGCGTGCGTCATGCCAAGACGTTCGCGCTCGACCGCCGACAACTGCCGGTGCGTCTCCGCCGCGGCCACGACCGCCCCGTATTCGTCCTGCAACACCTGGTCCAGCACCAGCATGCCCAAATCCTGCAGCAGCCCCGCCAGGAAACACTCCTCCGCCTGCACCATCTGCAATTTGGCCGCCAGCGTCTTCGCCGCCGTCGCCGCGTAAATGCTCCGCCGCCAGTACGTCAGGTGCTGGAACCCCTTGGCCTTGTTGTCCTTCAAATTGCCGACCAGCGAGAAGCCGAGCACCAGCGTCTTCACCGACTGCAAGCCCAGGATCACCAGCGCCTGGCTCACCTGTCCGATGCTCTGGCTCCGCCCGTAAAAGCTGGAGTTGACCGTTCGGAGGATCTTGCCCGACAGCGCCGGGTCCCGGGAGATGGTCCGCGCGATCTCGGCGATGTCCACTTCTTCACACTGCGCGAGGTTCAGGACCTCCATCGCGATCGTCGGCAGCGACGGGAGCGTCGGACACTGTCGAATGCGAGTCAGCAGTTGCTCGTTCATACTCTGGCGCGCCAGACATCGCGCGAAGTGCGACCAAGGGGACGCGCGCCCGCCGTCCGCGGGCGCCGCGCGCCGCGTAGCCCGCCACTCGGGGCGGGTTCTACCCGGCGCAACGCGTGCCGCACGCAACGACGCGCGTCTCGATAGAAATCCTATCGAGCGCTTGCCCCTCAAACTTTTCCATTTATTCCGCCTGCCCCGTCCCCCGCAATTATCCGCGATTATTCCCGCAGCGCCGCCTCCACCGCAGCACGGATGTTCGCCTCATTCCCGGACCCAACCAGCACCTTCTTCACCCGGCCATCCTTCCCAACCACCACCGTCTGCGGGATTCCGCTCACCCCGTACAATTTGGAGACCTCCGATTTCTCATCCAGCAGCACCGGCAGATCCGGGATCAGTTTTGCCGCCACTGGCTGGATTGTCTCCTTCGGCTCCTCGAGGTCCACCGCGAACGCCTTCATCCCCTTCTCTCGCTTTTCCTTATATAGCGCGTTCAGCCCCGGCAGTGATTGCCGGCACGGCCCGCACCACGTCGCCCAGAAGTCCAGCACGACCACCGACCCGCGCTGATCCTTCATCACCACCGGCTTGCCGTCCATCCCGTTCAACTTGAAGTCCGGCGCGTCCTTGCCCACCAGCGCCGTCGCCTGTCCTTCCTCCACCTGCGCCTGCCCCGCGTCCCGCGCGCCCTGCGGCGGCGCCCACGCGAACGCCTTCTCGTCCACCGCCCCGCCAGCGCCCGGCTTCACGCTCGTATACGTCAGCGTCAGCACCGCCCGCTCCACGTCGTCGCGCCCGCTCTCCTCGATCGACCGCTTGAGATCCATCACCACCTGCCGCACGAGGTGCGACGTCGCGTCCACCATTACCCGGTAACCCATCTTCTCCCCCTTGAACGTCAGCACCTTGCAGTTCAGCCCCTCGACTTTCACGTCGTCGGCCGTCCCCACGTCGCTGGCCCCTTCGACCAGAAACTTCCCCGCGTCCTCGACCAGCGCACACATCAGCCCGACGTCCTGCATCTGCAGCACGTCCCGCATTGGGCTCGGGAACTTGTCCGACGCCACCCGCCCCTCGGGCGCGTCCGTCACCTTGTAGTCGTTCCGCGCCGGCCGGAACGCATACGCCTTCGCCCCCGTCGACCCCACCACGATGTCCCCCTTCATTTCGTGCCGGAACTTGTTCGGCGCGCTAAACGTCCCCACCAGCTCCGACTTTTCATTCTGAACCTGTCCCCCGACCGAGATATCCGACGCCATCGTCCCCGCCAGTTCCAGCGACGTCAGTTTCTGGTACGCCTGCGTGATCTTCGCCAGTTCCGCGCGAGCCTCCGGCGAAACCTTGACCTCCGCCGCCTTCTTCTCCGGCACCGCCACTGGAGCCGGCTTAGCCCCCTCGTCGGTCAGCAACTCTTTCTTTTCGACCGATACCCTGACCTGGTCCTCCGCCCGCGCGCCCAAGGTCGTCGCAATGCCAAGCCCCAGGATGATCGCCCAAGTCTTTCTCATTTCAAAACTCCGTTGTCGCCAACCGACCTCTGACTATCTTAGACTCGCGGCCCCCCGAAGGTTGCACCGAATCGGGCTTTTCCCGCTCATGCAACCTTACCCCCGCTTCGGCGTTAATTAAACGGCCGCGACTCCGTCTACTCTCTCGGGAGATCCTCTCATGCCATCCAGAACGCTCGCCGTCCTGCTGACGTTGTTGTTCTCGGTAGCGGCCCCGACGCGCGCCGCCGTCGTCATCAACGAGATCTTCTACCACGCCCCCGAGGATCTTGACGAGCTCCAATGGCTGGAACTCCATAACACCGGCGACGCCGCCGTCGATCTCGCCGGATGGTCGATCAAGGAACTCGCCTACACCTTCCCCAAGGAAACCCAGATCGCCGCCGGCGGGTTCGTCGTCGTCGCCCGCGATCCTAAGTCCTTCGCCAAGCATTACGCCGCCACTGCCCTGGGTCCCACCGAACGACCCCTCAGCCGAAGCGGCAGCCGCCTCGAGCTCCTCGACGCCGCCGGCAAGCGCGCCGACCTCGTCCGCTACAAGGACCGTGCCCCCTGGCCCGTCGCCGCCGACGGTTACTCCGCCTCCCTCGAGCGCATCTGCCCCACTGCCTCCGGTGAAACCCCGGAAAACTGGGCCGCCTCCCCCCTTCCCGCCCACGCCCCCAAGCCCGCCGGCACGCCGGGCCAGCGCAACACCACGTTCGCCGCAACAATCCCGCCTGTCGTCAACTCGCTCACCGCCACTCCCGACGATCCCGCGCCGGGCAAGCCCCTCCGCATCGACGCCGACGTAAAGAAACCCGACACCATCGCCAGTGTCGCCCTCACCTACCGCCTGCTGCCGGCCGGCGCACCCGCCGCCACCGACGTCAGCATCCTGATGACGCGCGATTCCGCCACCGGTCACTACACCGCCACCATCCCCGCCCAAAAGGCCGACACCCTCGTCCGTTACCGCGTGAAGGTGACCGACAAGGCCGGCGTCTCGCGCCTCTACCCCGACCCCAACGACATCCACCCCGCGCAATCTCTCTACGTCCACGACCCCTGGCCCGCCGACGCGGCCATCCCCTTCGGCCTGATCATCCACGGCCGCACCGGGCCGATCGCCAACGGCTTCAACCGCATGTTCGGCGGCGGCAGCGGGGACGAAGAACCGCGCCAGCGCGGCGCCCCGCCCCAGCCCCACCCGCCGCGCGGCAGCTCCGCCTTCGTCTACGTCGAACCCAAGACCGGCAAGACCACCGTCTTCGACTACGTCAACGTCATCCCCCGCAACGGCAACCGCGGCTACCGCGTCCACTTCCATAAGGACCAGTACCTCCATGGGATGAGCACCGTCAGCATCATCTTCGAGGGGGACGAGCGCTTCCTGCTCGCCGAATCCCTCGCCGACGACGTCTACCGCCGCGCCGGCAACGCCGCCCCGCGCACCGAGTTCATTCGCCTCTTCGTCGACGGCCGAATGAGCGGCTACCACCTCCTCATCGAACAGCCCAACAAGGCCTTCCTCCGCGGCAACCGGGTCCGCGACGACGGCAACCTCTACAAGCTCCTCTGGTACGGCGGCGACCTCGTCGGCCAGCACGAAAAACGCACCTACGCCCAGACCGGTCACGACGACCTCATCGCCCTCGTCAAACAACTCGAACGCGTTCGCAACGGCGGCAGCGAGGCGCGATGGAAAGTCATCCAGGACAACTTCGACGTCAACCAGGTCGCCACGTACTTCGCCGTCAACATGGTCCTCTCCCATTGGGACGGCTTCTTCAACAACTACTTCACCTACCACGACGTCCACGGCACCGGTAAATGGACGATGTACCCCTGGGACCAGGACAAGACTTGGGGGAATTACGACGGCATCGGACGCGACGAGGTCTTCTTCGACATGCCCCTGACGTTCGGCATGGAAGGCGACCGCCCCCCCGGGGGCGGGGGCGGTGGCGGATTCTTCGGCGGCGGCGGCACCTCCTGGTGGCGGGCCGGCGGCTTCTTCTCCCGCCCCCTCCTCGCCAACCCCCAGTTCCGAAAAGTCTTCCTCCAGAAAACCCGCGACATCCTGGAAAACGTCTACACTAAGGAAGTTTACTTCCCCATCATCGACAACCTCGCCAAGACGCTTCGGGAAGACGTCCAACTCCGTGCCAAGATGAACGGCGGGGACCCCGGGAACGGCCTTGTGGAGCTAGACCACAACACCAAATCCCTCAAAGCGCACTTGGAAAAACGCCGCGAATGGCTGCTGGCCCAACCGGAGTTGCGCGACGTGAAACCGACGACGCGAAAGGCCACGCGGTAACCCCGCGCCGACATCCGGCCCGGGTTGCGCCATACCTTCCTGCGTACCGCAGCCCCCGCGCTTGGGGTCGCAAAACGCTACATGTCCGGTAAGCTCAGCGCCCTCCCACTGAAACGGAGGGTTCAATCGCGCCGCACATCAACGAGCGTGTCGATTTCATTCAGCTTCTGCGCCGAGTCACGCGGTTGTTCGTCCGCGCAAGTTCGCTACGCGGCGTGGTGTACCGATGGAGTGAACCGACCTATGCAACGAAAGAGGATCTGCTGACCGGCGAAGGGAGCCGGCGATTTGGCGGCCGGTGGAATCCACGGTCTTTCGCGACCGTATACGCCGCCTTCACCGGAAAAAACGAAAGAAAAAACGAAAGGGGCGGGAAGGGACGGGAGCTGTTGTAACTCGTTTAAAATGTCACATACCCGACTCAATAGAAAAAACGAAAGGGACGGGAGCTTTCATTCCTCCCGTATCAACGGTAAACTCCGCCCCATGCCCAGACGCGCCAGACAAGCCCCGGGCGGCCTCGTCTACCACGTCCTCAACCGCGCCGTCGGCAGAATGAAGCTCTTCACAAAGGACGCCGATTACCACGCCTTCGAACGCGTACTCGCCCAAGCCCACCAGCGCACCCCCGACATCCGCATCCTCAGCTACACTCTCATGCCCAACCACTGGCACTTCGTCCTCTGGCCGAAGGCCGACGGCGAACTCTCCCGCTTCATGTTCTGGCTCACCATGACCCACACTCAGCGCTGGCGCCACGCGCGCAAACTCGTCGGCCTCGGCCCCCTTTATCAGGGCCGCTTCAAGGCCTTCCCCATCGAAAGAGACGACCATCTCGCCACCGTCATCCGCTACGTCGAACGCAATCCCCTCCGCGCCAACCTCGTCAAGCGCGCCCAGGATTGGCCCCACGCCAGCCTCGCCGCCCGCCTCGCCGACAACGACGAACGTCAAACGTTCCTCCACCCATGGCCCATCGACACGCCGGCCGACTACCTCCAATGGGTCAACCAGCCGCAAACCCAGGCGGAACTCACCGCTCTCCAAACCTCTGTCCGCCGCAGCCGACCTTTCGGCAGCCCGGCCTGGCAACAACGCACCATCACCCGCCTCGGCCTCGAATCCAGCATCCGCCCCAAAGGCGGCCAACGAAAAGGCTCCAACACCGTCAAGGCCAAGGACAAATGAAA